>JAEEGK010010029.1_pt1 | contig 21936 bp, 18 predicted proteins | sample 8958771 | NCBI WGS metagenome assembly JAEEGK01 (sample SAMN16246547, study PRJNA631951) | gut metagenome | biome: gut microbiome; feature: rumen; material: SC-attached | host: Bos | place: Iran: Karaj | collected 2018-10 | reverse complement strand
CGGGGTTGCCAGGTCCTCTGGGTTGATGGTGGCAAGGGCCTCCTCCAGTACTGCCAGGATAGGCTGCACCTTCTTGAACTTGGTCTCCTTCTCATCGTAGAAGACAGGGTCAAAGCGGCGCAGCAGCTTGCGCACGCTGCGGAGGAACAGATAGCGGTTGTAGATTTGGTCATTATCGGACAGAAGTTGGTGGGCAACCGAGATCTCCTCCATAAAGTTTTCGTAGCCCAAAAGCAGTGTGTCCGGGTGGATAAGAAGCTTCTGGCTGCGGCAGCTTTGGCAGGGGCAGTTCCAGCTCCGGTCCCCTGTACATGTGAGTGCCCGGGCCAGTTCCAGGGCCAGGGTCAGCTTGCCTGCATACCGGGGTCCCTCTATCAGGATGGAGCCGGGAAGCCTGCCTTTGGCAACCTGCTCCTTAAGGAGCTCCACAGTCGGTCTATGTCCAATTATATTCTCAAACATGCATATCCCCTACCAGAGGCACATCCTTAAGCTGGTCCATGTTCATCCCCTTGAGGAATTCCAAAGCATAATGGGCAATCTCGCTCTTCTTGAGGAAGTTGATGCCAGCCTCGAACTTAAGCGAATAGATGAGAAATACGAGAAGCAGGATAACTACTGCAGCCTCAAGAACGCCCCAGAACACGCCCAGGATGCGGTCCAGGCTGTTCATCTGGATCTTGGTGACTATGTTGTTGAGGAATATCTTGATGATCATGACTATTACGTATGTGCCGATGAAAATGATGAAGAATGCCACCACAGGGCGCCAGGTGGCACTTTTTATAAAGCCGCTGAGCATGGGCGCCATGGCATCCTTGAACAGCCAGCCGGCCGCAAAGCCACAGATAAGGGCCGCCAGCGACAAGAACTCGGAGATAAAGCCTTTGAAATAGCCCCTGATTACAAAGAAAAGGGCAAAAACCAGAAAAATGATGTCTGCAATATTCATAATCAATCCTTCCCGATAAGTGTGACAATTTGATACGCTATGGCGGCAGCTGAGTCCTTTTTGGCCATCTGGGCCATTTTGACACTAAGCTGGGCGCCCCGCTCTGTTCCTACTATGCTCTCGATCTCGGCCAGCAGGTCCTGGGCCTTGATAGGGTCGTCCATAAGGACGGCGGCCGCATCCTGTTCCTTGAAGTAGAGGGCGTTCTTGACCTGGTCGCCTCTGGTGCCGCTGCCCCTTAATGGAATTAAGAGGGCAGCTCTGCCCACGGCAGACAGCTCCCACAGGGAGCCGGCACCAGAGCGGGTGACAACCAGGGAAGCGGCGGCGATTACATCGGCAATCTCCTCTTTTATAAAAGCATACTGCTTGTAGCCCGGCACATCGGCCTTGCCGATTGTGGAGGCAGCCCCTACCTGATGGGCTATGTAGTACTTTTCGGCCAGGGGTTTGCGGATCTCGTAGATAAGCTGATTTATCTCGCCGCTTCCCTGGCTGCCGCCGACTACGAAGATAAGGGGCTTCTGAGTGTCGAAGCCCAGGAATGCCAGGCCCCGGCTTGCGTCGGCAGAATAGAACTGGCTCCGTACCGGGTTCCCCACTACAACACATTTTTCCCTGAACTTGGACTTAAGATACTTGCGGGTCTCCTCTACAGAAAGGAGTATTTTCTTTGAGAAGTTGGCGTTGATCTTGGTGGCAAGACCTGGGGTATAATCAGATTCGTGGGTGATTACAGGTATGCCTAAAAGCTTCCCGGCCAGGACCGGAGGAACGCTGACATAGCCCCCCTTTGAGAAGATTATTTGTGGGTGTACTTTTAAAAGTATACAAAATGCCTGTACTATTCCAAGTGTAATTTTAAAAATATCAACAAAATTCTTTAGGGAGAAATAGCGCCTCAGCTTGCCCGAGAGTATTCCTTTGAACTCTATACCAGCCTCGTCGATGAGTTTTTTCTCCATCCCGGAGGTGGAACCGATCCAGATAAAGTCTTCCTTCTTGTAATTATATTGGGAGCAGAGAGCTTCTATGACAGAGATGCCTGGAAAAACATGTCCTGCTGTCCCTCCCCCAGTAAAACAGATTTTTCTACTCATGTGTCAATTTTACCCACTTTTCGGCTTTTTGTAAATCCTCAAAAAGCTCAATTTCTGCACCAAATACCCAGCCCTCAATTCCCTCGTACCGTATCATGTACCAGTAGTCCTCCTGTTCGCCCACTTTCTCTTTGTCGCCGGTCTTGGTGAATATCTCGAAGATATTGCCGTGCCACAGCATGGAAATGGACTTGGAGCCAGGGGTTGGATGCTCCCGGACCCGCAGGTAATCCCCTTTCGGGGAGCCGTAGGAGAAGCTGGTGACCAGGTCTGATGAGAGCGGAAGCCTTATGTCGGGGAACTCGGCGTTGCGCTTTGCCTTGGAGCAGCCTGAGAGTGCCAGAATCACAGAAAAGATGAGTAAAATCTTTCTCATGTCTCAATAGTAAATCAATTATTTAAACTTGACAACCGAAAGAACAGGAAACTATACTTTACGTAATATGAACATCATCATTGGTCATTCAAACACCGATCTGGACTGCCTTGCCTCCATGCTTATGGCAAGCAAGCTCTACCCCGGCTACGAAATGGTTTTAAGCGACACCCTGAACCCCCTGACTAGCAACGTGGTCTCCTACTTTGTCACCATGCTCTCTTTCAAGCGTCCTACAGAACTTAAGGATGTGCCAATAGAGAACGTTGTGGTGGTGGATACCCGCTCTGCCCTGCGGGTGAAAGAGGTCTTCGCATATATAGGCCAGGTTAGCGGCAGCATAGTGGTCTTTGACCACCACCCCACAGACGGGAACGATATTCCCGAGGCGGAGATAAACTATGTGCAGAACGGAGCCAACACTTCTACACTGGTACTCAAGATGATGGAGAAGAACCTTAAGATGAATGAGGCCGAGGCCACTATTGCGCTGACCGGTATTTACGCAGACACCCTGAATTTTACCATAGATGCCATAACCCCGGCCGATTTCCGGGCCGCATCCTACCTTATAAGCCAGGGCGCCTCCATGAAGCTGGCGCGCTTTTTCCTGCAGCCCCTTAAGAACGACTACCAGATATCCTATTTTCATACCCTACTGAACAGGCTGGATTTCCACAACCTTAAGGGGCATGAGGTATGCGTGAGCCACATAGAACTGCCCAAGCGGGTCAACGGTCTGGCTGCTGTGGTTGAGCAGGTATTCAACGTGGAGAAGGCAGACGCAATATTTGCCATGTTCCATTGCCAGGCCGACGATTCCACCTCCATCATAGCCCGCAGCAGGAAAAAGGCGGTGCCTGTGAACCGGATTCTGGCGGCCTGGGGCGGCGGCGGGCACGAGAAGGCAGCTTCTGCCACCATAAAGAAGACCGGCGACATGAACGTGCCTATGATGCTTAAGGCGGAGCTGCAGAAGCTGCCGCCGGACCGCACTGCCGAAAGTATTATGACCACCCCGGTCAAGACTATACCTGTGGATGCCACTATAGCCCAGGCGAAGGAGTACCTGGAGGCAATCGGGCACACTGCCGCCCCTGTGGTGGACGATGCGGGCCGGATGGTTGGCATGATGGGTAACAAGAACATCCGCAACGCTGAGAAATCAAACAGCATGACAAGCCCTGTCCCCGCCTATATGAACAAAAAAGTGGCCTCCATCAACAAGAGCAGCACCATGAGGGAGATCGAGAGAGTGTTCCTTGAGAACAAATACAACCACATGCCTGTTATTGATGACAGTTCCATGCTGGTGGGAATACTTACAAGAAAGGATTTCCTAAAGGCTATCCATGATGAGGATGAGCTGGGCGAGCTGCTCCAGACCCGGCCTGCGACAGTCTAAAGACTTTTAAGCTGATCTACTGTTATACTCTCAAAGCTGTCAATCTCAAGGTCAGCCTGTGAAAGGTCCTGCCGTGTAGGATTTGTTGGGTTATGGTAGCCCACGCACTTCATTCCCGCGTTCTTGGCGGCCAGCACTCCGTTGGCTGTATCCTCGATGACGATGGTATCGGCATGGGGTGTGCCCAACAGGTCTGCGGCATAGAGGAAGATGTCAGGAGCCGGCTTTCCGTTCTTAAGCTCAAAGCCGCTCACTATCACATCAAAATAACGGCGGAACCGCAGCTTGTCGATTATGACATCTATCACCAGGGTGTGGGAAGAACTGGCCAGGGCAATGGGTATGCCTGCCCTCTTTAGGCTCTTTATCAGATTTTGAACGCCTATCGGAGAATCAAAGTGGTCCTGTTCCTTAAAGGCCTTGGCCCTCATGGCTGTGTCGTAGGCTAAAAGCTCCTCCACAGGTTGCTGCAGGTTGTATCTTTCCTTAAGGGCAATCCAGAACTTGTCCATAGCAAGCCCGGCATACTCGGGAAAGCCCTCTTTCGGGAAATCTATCCCCAGGCTTTTGAGGATATCGCACTCAAATGCAACATGGAGTTCCTCGCTGTTCACGATCACTCCATCCATGTCAAAGATGACGCCTTTCAGTTCCATTTCCAGATATCCATGAATGAGTGAATCTTCTCGCAGTACTTGCAGATGAACTTATCCTCGGAGGTGCGGTAGAACTCGGCTGGAATCCCCTCGCCATGCTGATGGTTGGAGATACAGTCGGGGTTGGAGCACTCGATGTCATCAAAGTTGTAGATTGCTGGAGGCATAAGGAGCCTGAGCTTCTTGATCACATGCTTGTCCTTGATGATGTTGACGGTGCAGCCTGGAGCCAGTGCTGCAAGACGTTTCATGCTCTTTATGCCGAACTCGCCGTGGCCTGGACGGAATATGATGCCCTTCATCTGATCCGGATCCTTGCGGGATGCTGTCACCCACTCGCCTCCCTTTCCATAGAGCTTCAAGGTGCGGATAATCCGTATAAGCTGCTCCCTTATCTCGGTCTCGGTGTGGCCACGCAGTATGTGGTCGATGACAAGTCCGTCGGCGATTGGCTTTACACCCTCGGAGCAGTCCTTAATTGGGGCATTGGCGTGAATTGGCAGAGGCACTATGAAGTCCTCGGAATCCTCGTGGCTCTGGGGCACCTTCACCTCTCCCTTGAAGTCATCGCCTATCTTTCCTGCGATAAGGGCAAGAAGAATTATCCTGATTATCATGCCGTTGGCAGACTGAACCTCCCAGCCGTTGAGCGGTGTGGAATCCAGGAATGTAGGGATAGAAGGATATACTTTGTGCCGTGGCAGCGGATGGTAGAAAATTGTCCCCTCCGGCAGCTTGTCCATATATTCCTGCTGGAATGTGATGCTCTCCCTAAGCTGGTCCTGCTTCTTGAGGATAGCGTCGCCCATCCGCTCCAGCTGTGGCCTAGTGAAGTACCATATCTTGGCCATCTTGCCAGAGTTCACATACTCCTCGATGGAGGAATAGAAGTTGAGCTCGAAGCCGTTTGCCAGCATCTTGTTCACATAGAAGTCGGGCATTGCCAGCTCTGGCGGGGCTATCAGGTCCACCTTCACTTTCTTGAAGATCTTGAGGCCGTCGGCCTTGGAGTGGACTGTACGGCCGTGGTACAGGTCGCCGGCAAGGGCGATATGGATGCTGTCTGTGTTCCAGCCGTTGTGCTCAAGGAATGTGAAGTCGTCCAGAAGCTCCTGGGTAGGATGCTCGTGCTTGCCGTCGCCGGCGTTGATAAAAGCAGGTGTGGTGGGAAGAGCGTTCCGCTCGGCATAGCCCTTGGCATTCTCTGCCAGATAGCGGCACAGTCCCTCCTGCCGGCTCCGTACGATGAATATCTTGTTGTAGTAGCCGCAAAGGGTGTTGAAGGTGTCGGCAAAGCTCTCCTGCTTGTTTATGGAAGAATGGGATGTGTCCAGGTTGGACAGCTTGACCCGGTGGAATTCGGCAGCATTCTTGAAGGACTCCTTGGTGCGGGTGCTGTCCTCGATGAATACCTCGTAGATACCGAAGTCGGGGTCGTTTATCCGGAACTTGTCCATCCCCTCCTTGTCATCTGATCTTATATAGCCCTTGAGCTCCCTTGCCTTCTTGAACAGATACATCTTCTCGTCGAAAGAGAAGTCATCTATTACGGTAAAACTTCTGCCTTTGAATGTGTTCATACCTACATAATAAAACGGAAACGGCTAAAAATTCAATAGTTGATTGTCCCAGTCACAGTGAATACCGAAGGTTCGTCCCCATTTTTCTTATGGCTCAGCTTGAGCCTGAAATGATCAAGCCTCAAGACGATATCCTCGGAAAAAGAATCGGTTATCTCCTCCTGGATATCCCGCTTCCAGGTGATGCCGGCCTGCACATACTCGAAATAGAGCTTTAGCCCGGCTGTAAGGACATCCCTATAATAGCGGTCATCCGTTATATACCACTGGTTCGAGAGGGATAGCCTGAAATATTCGGCATCGTAGACTATACTGCCCTGGTATTCCCTTTTCTCGGTGGTCACCGACTTGTTGTCGAACACTGTGTCTGCCGAATACTGGGCCGAAAGAGTGAAATCCCCCACATACAGCATGGTCTTGAGGGTCAGGTGCCGGGCAAAGTCGTTGTAGTACAGATCCTTGAAATCGGGCCTCTTGTAGTCGGTGTACCAGACCCCGGCCAGCTTGATGAAATGCCAGGGGCGTACCCAGGCATCCACGCCGTACTTGTACTGGGACGCTGGTATGGAGCCGCAGGGGGCCAGATACTGCTCTGAGGTCCCGGCGAACATGAAGTTGAGCTCGTATATATTTTTGTAGAAGAAGGTGACGTAATCCCGATTGAAGAAGCCCCGCTCCACATAGCTGCCCCAGCAGGTGCCTGCCGAAAGGGAGATCAGGAACCACTCCTTGTCCAGAATGCAGTTGGCCATCAGGTTCCACAGCTGGCCGCCCCCTGCGTTCTCGGGCTGGCTCAGATACCAGCTGGAGGGGCTGGAGTTCTCCTTTATATCGCTGTTTTCCAGGAGCAGATAGCAGGAGAAATCCTCTATGGCGGCGCTGGCCAGGAACCCCCGTATGTACTGGTCCTCCTGGTCCCCAAGGGAAAAACAGGTGAGGCCTGTCATAGGCTTTACAAAGAGGCCATAGGTGCCCTTCTCCCCTATGCTCCGGTCTAAAACCAGACGGGCCGGCTCAAAGAAGACCTCGGAGGTCGGGGAGTATCCGCAGGGATTCATGGCCTCGGTCAGGAGTCCACGGGTCTTGAGGCGGCCGAAGCCGAACCAGGGGGTGACAGCAGAGGCGGTACAAAAATCCTTTTCCTCTGTCTTTTCCCCTACAGCGCACACCTCAAGGGAATCCCATTTCACATCAACTCGCCTTTTGATGATGCTCTCGGAGGAGCATTCCGACTTGATTTCCAGATCCATATCTGCCCAGCACAAGGCGGGCAAGAGAAACATAAAAAATAAGATACGTGTACCTTTCATACATGTATCTACTGGAAAAAATGCGTTTTTGCTTCAATTTTCCGAAAAATTTCTCAAAAAAATTTTTCTATTGAAAATCAGCCTTTTTAATATTAAACTATTAGTAATGAATTTATATGTTATCCAGGTGAACACTGGAAAAGAAGATACATACATCAAGCTGTGGGAACACAAGAAAGGGCATCTGCCCCTTAAAATCTTCTGGCTCCGCAAGGAACTGATGATCCGCAAGAACGGCCATACCCACAAGGGGCTTAAGTCGATTTTCCCGGGTTACCTGTTTCTGGAGGCCGACGAAATCGATGCCGAGACTTTCCAGGAGTTCCGCCATATCCATTTCTTCAACCGCTTTCTGAAGGCAGATAACAAGATTTCTCCCCTGCCCCTGGACGAGGCGAAGAAGATATATGAGCTGGCCAAGTATGGCCGTGTCATAGGCCAGTCCAAGGTTGTTTACAACGAGCAGGACAGGATTGTGGTTATAGACGGCCCAATGAAGGGGCTTGAGGGTCAGATAGTCAAGGTGGACAGACGCAAGAAGCGGGCCAAGGTACGGCTTTCGCTCTATAACAACGCATATCTGATAGATTTCGGCTTTGAGCTTCTGGAAGAGGCAAACGGGGTGAACAATGTGGGATGATCTTAAAGAAAGGGATATAAACCTGAGGAACTCTCTATATCTTTCCCTGTACAGGGCCTCCATATTCTGTGGCGAGATAAAGAATGTGAAGATTCCAGAAAACCTGCCTACCGGCTGCAGCGTGATATCCTACCGAGACCTGCCCCAGAAGGAATTTGACATCCTAGGCAGCAAACTGCCCCTTCTGTGCAACGGATACGTTAACTACCAGGGGGAGCCTATCTTTATAATTGCTGCAAGAAGCCGCAGCGACGCCGAGGCTGTGTCCAAGATGATACAGGTGGAGTACCAGCCCAGCACCCCTCTCTTCTTCGACGGCGAGCTGAAGGCGAACCAGGTGGTCAAGAGCAGGAGCGAGACCTGGACCTACGATGACAAGAGTATAGAGGATGACCAGGTGCTGACAGTAGAAACAGTCACTTCCGGCGACCTGTACAAGCCTGTATACAACGACCCTATCGGGGTGGCAATATACACCGAGGATAATTCTGTATCGGTATGCACCTCCACCCAGTGGCCCCACCATGTGCGCTCCACTGTCAGCAGCATACTGAACAAGCCGGAAGAGGCTGTTCAGGTCATTGTGCCCCAGATTGCATCCCCCATGGAGGGGCGCCTCTGGTTCCCGTCGTACCTGGCGGCACTGGCAGCCTCGGCACTGGCGCTGCGGCCCGGTGAATCGGTGCGGCTTATCCTGACAAAGGAAGAGGTGCAGCAGTATATCGGTGCCCAGTACCCATTCAAGATAAAGCACACCTCGCTGGTGGACAAGAACACCGGCGCCATACTGCAGTGCAACGTGGATCTGGCCATAAACGCAGGTGCTTATCCCCTCTTTGCCGACGATGTCATGGAGAACGCCCTTATAAGCGTAATGGGGCCCTACAAGGTCAACAAAGTGCTTATCCAGGAGCAGCTTATTAAGACCAGCTACCCTCCTATGTTCTTCATAACAGGAAATAAGTTCACCCAGATGCTGGCCGGCATTGAGGCCCATGTGAACAAGATAATATCTGTGACTGAGCAGTTCCCCGACGAATGGCGCCTTGAGAATATGGTGACAACGTCGGCAAAGGCCGGGAACATAGTAATAGAGAAGGCCACCAAGAACGCCGATTTCCAGCGCAAGTTCTCGGCCTACGACCTGGCCCGGCAGAACCGGCTCAAGGGGCTTGGCACCGACCGCTACTACCGGGGCATAGGGCTTGCCTTCGCCACCTACAAGGCCACCAGCGGCTTCAGCAAGAAGATAGCCACACCGTTCACCGGCCGGCTTACCCTGGACGACAACTGGCAGGTCTACTACTCCACAGCCACAGTGCCCCAGAACTTCTTTGAGTACACTCTGTGGAAAAAGGTCATCCACAAGATAACAGAACTTGAGGAGACAAGCATTCACCTGATGCCCCACGACACAGCCACAAACGAGGATTCTATCCCCGATATTCTGGGGGAGATGACCAAAGGCCCTATCCAGCTTGTGCAGAAATGCTCCAAGAAGCTCCAGGAACTGCGTGTAAGCACACCGCTTCCTATAACCATAGAGGAGAGCTACGACCCTACCGACGATATAAATACGGCAGTTTGGGGAGCCGCCATAGTCGAGGTGTCGGTGGATATAATCACCTACAAGCCGTTCATAAAGGGAATCTGGACCTGCTTTGATGTGGGCGACACCATAGATGAGGATATCTCCAAGCGCTTCCTGATGCAGCGCATCATAAACAGCCTCTACTGGTGCACCAACCAGGGTGAGGACGAAGCATCCTCCTGGAAGTTCGCAAACCTGCCCATAAGCATAAGCCTTATCAACAGCAAGGGAGCCGACACCGTGAACTACTGCGGAGACATCCCCTTCGGCATTATACCTGCCGCCTACTGCAACGCTGTAAGCCAGGCTGTGGGCAAGGTTATAACTGACATGCCTGTGACCCCCGAGAAACTGTACCGCATGGTGGAGGAACAATGATAATCAAATTCATGTTGAACAATATGAAGAAAAACCTGGATGCAGATCCTGACGACAAGCTTTCGGATGTGCTGCGGGATGACTTCGGCCTTCTTTCGGTAAACAGCTGCTGCAATACAGGACGCTGCGGCGGATGCACAGTATTAAAGGACAACATTCCTGTGCCAGCCTGCATGGTCAAGATGTTCTCGGTACGTAACTCCAACATCCTGACCTACGAATATATCTCCACCACCAAGGAATTTGAGACCATCACAAAGGTGCTTGATGCCATGGGCTGCAATTTCTGCAACTTCTGCAAGCACGGCAAGATGATAACCATCTATTCCCTAATCCAGAATGCTGTCCCCCTGACAGATAAGGATATCTATGAGGCCCTCTCAGGCAATATCTGCAACTGCACCGATTTCCAGTCTATGGCTGCCGGTATAAAGCTGGCTATTAATGCCATAAAGCGAGGTAAACGTGGCGAACGGAAATGAAAGGACAAAGCTTGTCTACTATACCCCGGACAATGTGAACGGGCTCCTCAGGACCATGAACACCTGCAAGTCGTACAGGCTCTGCTTTGACGACCTGAACAGCATAGATGTCCTGGACAGGACAGCAGCTGCAACTCCACTGACCAAAGCCATTTACCCGGGCTATATCCAAGAACTCTCGGCCCTCAAGCGGAGCGAACGGTTCTTCGAGATAGGTCCTGAAATCAGAATAAACGATCTTATCAAGAAAGGTGCCACCGCCCTGCCCCCTATTCTTATCCGGGCCCTTATAGAATGCGGAACCACAAATATGCGGAACATAATGACTATGGGAGGCATCATCTGCTCACCTAAGATAAGGAACAGCGTATTTGCTGTGCTTTCCATGCTCAACACAAAGGTGGAGATCATCTCCTACACCACTGCCAACCTGCGGTTCCTGCTACCTATCAACCAGCTTTTCAGGGAAGATCATATTGATATAAAGCCGGGAGAGATGATTGTAAAGTTCAGGATTCCTTACGAGGAATATGATGTGGACTACTACAACGAGATCCAGGACAAGGGTACTCTGATAACATTCGTGGGCACTGCATCCACCTTCAAGAGCAGCATATCGGTATGCAAGTTCGCCATCGGCAACTGGGGCGATGATGTCATAAGGGACCCGGAAATCGAAGGTGGTCTTGTGGAGCAGAAGCTCCCTATACCCGAGAAGATAGTCGAAGGCTGGACAGAGCGGTTCTCCCTGCTTTTCACCGAGAAATATACAAACTTCTCTCCTTATGTGCAGAAAGCGCTTATAAATATGTTCGCTGAGTTCTTAAGCCGCCTGTGATCAAGGCACCAGAAGCAGTGTAAAGCCCGGCACATAGGTGATCACAAACACAGTAAGCAGCATTATCAGGAAGAAGGGCACCACTGCCCTGTACATCTTTTCCAGCGGCACATTGAAACGGTAGCTGGCAAGGAACAGGTTAAGCCCAACCGGAGGTGTGATATAGCCCAGCTCCAGGTTTGCTAGGAAGATAATGCCCAGGTGGATAGGATGGATGCCGAAAATCTCTCCCAGAGGGATGATGAGGGGCACCACCACCATGATGGCAGAATAGATATCCATGAAGCAGCCCACTAAAAGCAGCGCGATGTTCAAGAGGAACAGGAACAGTATTCTGGAATGGATGTGAAGCGCGATCCAGTCGGCAAAGCGCTGGGGAATCTGCTCGTCTATCATGTAGTAGGACAAAACCTTGGCCATTCCCAGTATTATAAGGATTCCTGCGATGATAGGAACGCTCTTCCGGGCTATGGTGAACATATCCTTAAGATGCAGCTCCCGCTTGATGACAAACTCCACCAGCATGGTGTAGAGCACTGCCACAGCACCGGTCTCCACCAGGGTTGTAAGCCCCGAGAAATAAGAGATAATGATGATGAACGGAAGCAGTATCTCCCAGAAAGATGCAATAAAGCTTGAGGCACATTCGGCGGCGGTGGACTTGACCCTTTTTATAGGGTGCTTCGAGATGTAGATGAAGCCAGTGATGACCAGCGAAAGCACCAGAAGGAGCCCCGGGATTATGCCACCCAGGAACATGGCCTTGATATCCAGCTGGGCGATTATACCGTAAAGGATCATGGGCAGGCTGGGCGGGAATAGCAGACCGATGCTGCCGGCCGAGCACAAAAGGCCGTTCCTGTAGCGCTCCTCTATTCCGTTCTTCTCCAGAATGGCGGTAAGAAGGCCGCCGATAGCCAATATGGTGACACCGGAGGCTCCGGTAAATACGGTGAAGAAGGCGCAGATTATGACTGTGGCTATGATAATGCCGGCCGGCATCCAGCCGAAAAAGGCGTTGAATGTTCTTATAAGTCTGTCCCCTGCCTTGCTCTCGGACAGGATGAAGCCTGTGAGGGTGAAGAGCGGGATGGCCGGCACTGTGTTTCCTATGAGCATGGTATAGAACTCGTTGGCCGATATCTCGGCAAAGGAGCCGGAGGCAGTTATGAGCATGTAGGCTATGCCGCCCAGCACTGCGAAGATTGGGGCGCCCAGCACGCCGGATGCGATGAACAGGAGAAGCAGCGGAAGCTTGAGGGCGCCGGCAGAGGCCACAGACAGGTCGGAAAGAGTCCAGGCCCATTCCGGGGCATCCCCCGCTATGTCGCATATCAAGTTCACCAGCGGCGAAACGGTAAGCCACAGGGCTGCAGCAATGCCGGCGCACATGGCTATGAGGCGGCCCTTGGAAAGGGGTTTCCGCTGCATCTCGCGGATTATGACCAGCAGGAAGCCCACCGGCATTATGACGGCGGCAAGGCGCTGGCTTATGAAACCGACTTTGTCATCGGCTGTAAAGCCCATCTTTATGAAAGTGGCTGAGATTATGAAGAAAACGGCGACCACCAACACCACTATGAAAAGAGAGAGAGCCTCTGCAAACCTCTTTCCCCTGTCAGAAAGGAACTTGGTGCAGAACTCAATCTTCATGTGGCGGTCGGTGAAGGAATTGACCGATGCTCCCAGCAGCGTTAGCCAGAGCACGATATGCCGGGTGTAGTCGTAGCCCCCTTTCAGCCCCATTCCGAAAAGCTTACGGATAATTATCTCCACGGTGGGAATGCCGGCCAGAAGGACTATGAGGAAAGCAGAAATGTAAATTTCAAACAATGGTCTATTTCTTTCTGTACTCATTTACTATATCGATAATTTTATCATAAATGGACTTGGAGATAAGCTCCCGGGAGAAGGCGTCGCTGCCGTCTGTACTGAGCTTAAGCCATTCCTGGGCAACAGAATCGCTGACCTCGTGGACCTGCAGGCCGTTCTTCTTCATAACCTCGATAGCCTTGGCCTCGTCCACTTTGATGATATTGTAGAACTCCCCTGTTATCTCGGCAGTCCGTTCTTTAAGAGGCTCACGGTACTTGGCAGGAACCCGGTTCCAGGCCTTTTTCTCAACTATAAATGCGCAGTATACCGGAGCAATACGGAAATCACACATGTGGGGCGCTGTCTTGGTCAGCCCCATAGCAGATGCTGCCAGCGGTGTAACGTATGTGGTATCTATCATCCCGCTGTAAAGGGATGCAACTATGTCGTTGAAAGAAAGAGGGATGGCCCGGAACCCCAGCTCGGTCCAGATTTTGCTTATCCGGCCGTCTGTATCTATGGCAATCTTCTCCTTCTTAAGGTCCTCGGGCCCTACTACAGGGTCACGGGAGAAGAAGTTGACCCAACCAGTCATGGCCCAGCCCAGGGTTACAAACCCCTGCTTGTCCAGTGCCTGCTCAAAATCGCCCTTCATCCTCTCAAACACATACTCAAACTCATCGTCATCCTTGACAATGTACGGCAGACAGAGGGCGAATGTGTCGGAGGCTATCTCCTTCATCCCCTGGGCTGTGATGGCGCAGGCATTGAGGCCGCCCACCTTCATGGCCCGTATCATGTTGTCCTCGTCCCCTACTGTGCCGCCCAGATAAAGCTTAAGCTGGACCTCGCCGTTAGTGATGCTCTTCCACTCGGCTGCAATCTCCCGCAACTTTATATCCCACAGAGAACCGGCCGGCGCAATGGTGCCCAGCTTGATTACAGTCCCTGCATAAGAAGCGATAATAGAACAGAAAAGGAAAATAAAGACAAACAGTTTTTTCATACAGTCACCCTAAAATCCAAATAAGAAATAATCATCCCGGTTCTCCAGGAGCCAGGCTGCCTTCCGCTGGCTTATTATGTTGGCCAGCCGGTTCTCCTTGACGCTTTCCACATCCCGGGCCAGCACATCCTCAAGCACGGCGGTAAACTCATCGTAGCCCTCCTGGCTCTGGTTCTTGGTGCAGATTGCGCTGGCGTAGGAGACATGGATGGAGACCATGTTGTCCTTGGAGAGTTCCACGCCGTGCTTGTAGTGGTAGAGCGCCTTCTCCATGCTGCCCCCCATACCCTCCGGCATGGATGCGTAGTACTGCATCATAATCTCGTCCAGCATGCCGTTTCCGAAGTCGGGGTCCAGCTCCAGCGCCTTGAACAGCATCTTGACTGCGCCATCCCGGTCGGCCGCAAAATTTGGATCCAGCACATCCACCGAGACGCCGGCAAGCACTGCCGCACCGCCCCAGTATAGGTCTGCCGCATCCTCTTTTTTGAAACCGGCGAACGCATCGTCATAATTGCCTTCGGCAAAGGCGGCCTTAAAGCCTTTATGCTTAAGCTCAAGGGCATCCATAATGTAGTCGTAGCCCCGGCGGTAGTGCTTCTTGGCCCTATCGTAAAGCTCCTTCTGGGCCTCCCACTCCTCGTATGGGAGCATAGCCCCTTTGCCCTGCAGGTATACGCTGCCGTACATCACATACATGCTGCCGGCGCTGGATCTGACAGCGCTGTTGTCAGGGGCAGTGGCAGCCATCATATCCATCATCTTGAGTATTACAGGGAAAGCGTCGCCCACCAGTTCAGGGTCGTTATCCTCCATGAACACAGCGGTAGCATCGCCAGACATATTCTTGGCCATTGAGTTTACAGCCATCTTCTTGATTGAGCAGGAGGACAAAAGGGCTAAAACAGCCAGAAGTGCCATAAAATGTCTAAGCTTCATCTTTCTCTCCTTTCAGTTTCCTGGTAATCAGGGCATCGAAGGCATTGGCAAAGAGGTAAAGCTCCTTCTTCCCGAAGGTGCCGGCCTCCTCTGTCTTAAGCCCGTTCTGAGCCAACTCCAGCATGTAGTTGCGGAGCGACACCCGTTCCCTGATATTCTCGGCTGTATAAAGGTTCCCACGGTCGTTGACCACTGCCACATTCCCGGCCACCAGGCGCTCTGCCAGCAGGATGTCCCTGGTAACTGCAATATCCCGCTCTGTGGCATGCTGCACTATGTAGTCGTCGGCCTTGTCCTTGCCCTCTTCAACTATTATATCATGAGTATATGCATTTGTGCCATGAGGAATTTTATGATTTGCCACAAAAAAAGAGAGGCTTTTGGTGCGTTCTGCCGCCTTTACAATTATTTCCCGTACCTGGGAGGGGCAGGAATCGCAGTCTACGAATATCTTCATAATGGCATTGCCGCCTTGTAGAGAACCAGATCTGGGGTGCCTGAGACTGTGTATGCACCTGCTGCAGCCGGCACAAGTACTGCTGTTCCGCTCTTTAAATCCAGCTTAAAACTGTCATTGGCAATCTTGCCGGAGCCGGAATAGATAAACAGGATCTCAAGGCTGTGCTCCTGTGGACCTTCATAAGGTTTGCCACCGGTGACTATGGCCGAGAAGCAGAACTCGTCCCAGCCTGGGGAATAGAACTTCTCCTGTCCATTCTCCACTGGCTCAACGCAGACCCTGGAACCCCGGACAAACTTCATTATGTTGAAAAGCTCAAGAACATCTATGAACTTCTCGGTAAGTCCGCCCCGGATTGTGTTGTCCGAGGATGACATGACCTCGAAGCAGAGGCCGTCCACATAGGAATGGAGCTGCCCCTCGTCAATCGACATGCACTCCCCCGGATTAAGCTTGATGCAGTTGAGGAAAAGGGGTGAGAATACACATCTGTCCTCGGGAAAATCGTAAAGCAGCTTGCGGAAGATGAACTGCTCCACCTCATTCATGCCTTGTGCAGTGGTCTCAAGCTCCCGGAGCATGGCCTTGCGCAGTGTCTGGTCCATGGAAAGGAGCCGAGTGAAGAATTTTTTATAGAAATCAGCCTCGTCCGAATAGCGGAAATCAACAAATGCAGTGCCGCTAAAAGGAAAGAACTTTTTAAAGTTATCTTTAATTTCTTTTATATTTCTAAAACCTTTTAAAGCATAGAATGTAGAAATTGCATAAATCATCTCCCTTTTGTGGTTAGAATCTTTGTAGACCCGGGTAAAATGGTCCATAGGGATATGATTGCGTTCCTCCCGCTCAAAGCCGGCCTGAGCAGTCTCCAGATCGGGGTGAGCCTGAATTGATAGAGGCTTTTCGGCAGCCAGCACCTTAAATAGGAACGGCATGGATCCGAACTGCTCCAGACAGCGTTTTCCAAGGGCTTTCTCCGGATCAGCCCCGATAAAGTCCGATACCGGGATGTTCTTCCCTTCCACTTCAATAAACGACATACCATTGGGGTGGCTGCCCATCCAGATTTCGGCCAGAGGCTTTCCATCGGCCTTAAGCCCTGTAAGAGCCTGTATCTTGGTGCCGGAACCCCAGGCATAATGCTTCTGGGCTGGGATTAAATGGTAGAACCGTCTGTATTCAAAATCCATATCATAATAATATATAAAATCTTTAAAAATTTCAATCTTTGTGATATAATATAGGCATGACTGATTTTGTCCATTTACATAACCACACAGATTATTCGCTCCTGGACGGAGCAATGAAGATTGACGACATGGTGGCCAAGACCAAGGCTCTTGGAATGACCTCCATCGCCATAACCGACCATGGCAACATGTTCGGTGCCCTTAAGTTCTACGAGAAATGCAAGGAAAGCGGGATAAAGCCTATTGTAGGCTGCGAGTTCTACATGACAGATGGCTCCAGGAAGATAAAGACCGGCACAGAGTTAGGAAACAAGTATTACCACCTGATCCTCCTGGCCAAGGACAACACTGGGTACAAGAATCTGATGAAGCTCAACTCCACCGCCTATATCGACGGCTACTACTATAAACCAAGGATTGACTTCGAGGTGCTGGAGCAGTATCACGAGGGGCTGGTGTGCTCCAGCGCCTGCATCGCGGGCATTGTCCCTAAGTATATCATAAACAGGCAGATGGATAAGGCGACCGAGCTGGCCATGAGATTCAACGACATCTTCGGCAAGGGAAACTACTTTCTGGAGCTCCAGAATCATGGAATCCCAGATGAGAATGATTCAAACAAAGGTCTTATTGAGATATCCAGAAAAACCGGTATTCCTCTGATAGCCACCAACGATATCCATTACCTGAACAAGGAGCATGCATCTGCCCAGGATATCCTGATATGCATAGGTACGCAGAAGACCATAAACTCACCTGGCCGTATGTCTTTCTACAACGATGAGTTCTACATGAAGAGCCCGGACCAGATGGCTGCCCTCTTCCCCAATGTGCCGGAGGCTATCAGCAATACCAAGCTTGTGGAGGAGATGTGCAACCTGGAGATTAAGTTCCCAGGACCGAAGTTCCCTATCTTCGAGATTCCTCCCGAGTTTCCAACTCAGGGCGACTACCTGCGCCATCTGACCTACGAGGGGCTTAAGAAGAGGTATAAGGAGATTACTCCTGAGATAAAGGAACGGGTTGAATACGAGCTCAAGACCATCATAGATCTTAAATTCCCCGGCTATTTCCTTATCGTGGCAGACTTCATAAACTGGGCCAAGGACCATGGTATTCCAGTAGGCCCAGGCCGTGGCTCCGGTGCAGGCTCCATTGTAGCCTACTGCATGAAGATAACAGACATTGACCCACTCAAGTACGACTTGCTCTTCGAACGGTTCCTGAACACAGCCCGTGTTTCTCTGCCAGACTTTGACGTGGACTTTGCCAACGAGGGGCGACAGCAGGTAATCGACTACGTTACCAGGAAATACGGTGCCGAGAAAGTGGGCCAGATAATCACCTTTGGAACCCTTAAGGCAAAGGCAGTAATCAAGGATGTGGCCCGGGTGCTGGAAATTCCGTTCGCAGAGTCCAACGATATAGCCAAGCTTATCCCGGATGCACCGCATAAAAAGGCCTCCCTGTCCACTATGCTGGGCGAGGTTGATAAATACAAGACTGATCCTGATCTTTATAAATTCCAGGAGCTGGTGGGAATCCCAGGGCTTATTGAAATCAAAAATAAAGGTGGTGTCTACGAGCGGCTTTTCAAGGAGAGCAAATACCTGGAGAACATGGCCCGCCATGCATCGCTCCATGCTGCCGGCATAGTAATCGGCGAGAAGGAGCTTTCCGAGTATGTGCCTCTGTTCAAGGGGACAAAGGATGACAAGGCCAACAGCGTCGCCACCCAGTACACCATGGACAAGATAGAGAACTGCGGCCTTGTGAAGATGGATTTCCTGGGGCTCAAGACCCTGGATGTGATCAAGCACTGCCAGGAGCTTATCCGCAGGCGCGTCCCTGACTTTGATTCCAACAATATCCCTATGGATGACAAGAAGACCTATGCTATGCTGAGTGCCGGAAAAAGTGCGGCTGTGTTCCAGTTTGAAAGTCCTGGCATGCAGAAGATACTTAAGGACGCAAAACCAAACTGCATAGAAGACCTGATAGCCTTGAACGCCCTGTTCAGGCCAGGCCCGATAAAATATATCCCCCAGTTCTGTAACTGCAAGAACGGCAAAGAGACCATCCACTACCCTCACCCAGACCTGAAGCCGGTGCTCCAGAACACCTACGGCGTAATTGTATACCAGGAGCAGGTAATGAAGGTTGCCCAGATAATAGGTGGCTTTGACCTGGGCAATGCCGACATCCTGCGGCGAAACATGTCCAAGAAGAAGCTGGATAAGCTGATGGCCCAGAAGGCCGAATTTATGGAAGGAGCCAAGAAGAAAGGCTATACCGAGCAGCTTGCAGACTCTGTCTTTGAGCTTCTGATTCCTTTCTCGGGCTACGGCTTCAACAAGAGCCATGCGGCCGCCTACTCTGTTGTCGCATTCCGTACCGCATACCTTAAGTGCCACTATCCTGCGGAGTTCATGGCTGCCAACCTGACCAACGAGATTGGAAACCCTGATAACTTCAAGAAGTACCTGGAAGAGGCCAAGACCATGAAGCTGAAGATACTGCCTCCGACCATAAATGTGTCGGAGAAGTTCTTTACCGTAGACCAGGGAAAGATAGTATACGGAATGCAGGGAATAAAGGATACCGGCGATGCCGTGGTGGATGCTATCCTGAAAGCCCGCCAGGAAGGAGGCCCATTCAAGAGCTTTGACGATTTCCTTAAGCGTGTGGACCTGCATACCCTTAATAAGCGTGTGGTCGATTCCCTGATTAAGGCTGGAGTGTTTGATGCACTGGAGCCCAACCGGGCAAAGCTGGCCTACAATGCGGAGCGGCTTATAGACTACTATATCGCCGAGCAGGAGAAATCCAAGCTGGGAATGATATCGCTGTTCGGAGAAGATGACGTGGCTATGCAGCCTCTTGCCATGGAGGAGGTTCCCGACTGGGACATAAAGGAGAAGCTGGCATTCGAGAAGGAACGGCTGGGCTTTTATGTGTCGGGACACCCGCTGGATAAATACAAGAGGATATATAATAAGCATGTGACACTGCCTATGAACGACCTTAAGAACGCCACAATAGGCCGTAAATACATAATAATCGGACTGGTCAAGAATATCCGCAATATAATCACCAAGAACAACAACTACATGGGCGTAGTGACCATAGAGACCTTTGACGGCGACCTGCCTATTGTATTCTTCAGCAATGTCTGGAAGGAATACCAGGGTATGATTGTGGAAGACAAGGCCCTTGCCTTTACCGGGCAGATAGACCTGCGGAATCCCGATTCTCCGCAGCTCAGGGGTGAGTCTGTGCAGGAGATTGATGAACTGAGCAAGAACCATCAGAATGCAAGTCAGGTCCATATCAAGCTTGATGAGTCCTTCTCCGAGCAGCAGCTGGAGAAACTGCGGGAATATATGCTTGACCACGAGGGTGGCTGCTCAGTATTTTTACATATAAATGAGGCCGGGAAAGAGACTGTGGTGCAGGTGAATCATCAGATCAAGGTAAAGAGCGATTTTGATGTGCCCCAGGACTCGGAGCTGAGGCAGTTCATAACAGATTTCTGGAAGGAATAAGGGGGTTCTTGTGAAGCTTTTAGAGACACTTTCTTTTGTTTTCTCACTTTACACCATGCTTATTGTGGTGGATATCATCCTTAAATGGCTTTATCCCAACTCAACAGGCAGAAGCAGCAGGATGATAAGTCAGCTGACCGATCCTTTTCTTAATTTTTTCCGCAAGTTCAGGATTTCCCACATCGGATACATTGATATCTCTCCCCTGCTGGCTGTGGTGACACTCTCCATAATAAACCAGATACTTGGGCGCCTTAGGGAGCTGGGAAGCATCACATTCTGGGCTGTCATCGCAATCATCATCTCCTCTATCTGGAACGTGATAATGACACTGCTTCTGGCAGTGTTGATCGTGGCTGTAGTGCGCTACCTTTTCCTTATGTTCACCACCAACAAGATGAACTCCTTCGCAAATATGTGTGACCCCTTCTTTATCCCGCTCTCAAGCAGGATTGCGTCGGTCTTTGTAAGGAACTCGGCATCCAGCTATCAGCTTAACCTGATTATCTCCATCATTGTGGTGGCTGTGATTCTTACCGTTGGCAGTCTGGGTATCAACACCCTTACCAACCTTCTTTTAGGAATGTGATGGCTAATTTAGAGTCTCTGAAAGGTGTGGGCCAGGCTTCGCTCAGGGAGCTCAAGGGGGCCGGTATAGCCACTTTGGACGATCTGATGGGGTATTTTCCCAGGGATTACGAATTCCGCGACAAGATGGTCCAATTTAAGGACGGCTTCACCTTCGGGGCTCAGCAGGTAAAGATAAACACAGTCTGCACTGTAACTGGCCAGGAATACTTTGGCCAGACCTTCAAGCAGACTCTTAAGATAACAGTTTCGGACGGCACAGGATATGCCTCGCTGATATGCTTTGGACGGAACTTTCTGGCCAATACCCTCAAGGTGGGCCGGAAGCTTTTCCTGTCCGGCGTGTTCCAAGTACGGTTCGGCGAGCTCCAGAGCTCAAACTTCGACTACGAGCTTTATTCCGACCATCCCCAGTTCTTCGGCAAGATACTGCCTATCTATCCCCTTTCGGGCAAGCTGACCCAGAACTTCCTGCGTAAGAGCGTGATGCAGGCATATACCCTGCAGGGACAGTACGAGGAGAATATAATACCTGAGAAGCTTAGGCAGCTGAATGGCCTTATGGACAGGCGGGATGCTATACGCAACATTCACTTCCCCGAGAGCAAGGAGAAGCTTGAGGATGCAATACGCACCCTGAAATATGAGGAGATCCTCCTTTTTGAGCAGAATATAAAGGAGGCGGTGAAAAAGCGGAAAGTGGTGAAGAAACGCACCATAAAGCTGCCCCGCAACCTGCAGCGTAAGGTGGCATCAATGCTGCCTTTCCAGCTTACCGATGACCAGATAGCAGTAATAGACCAGATATATGCCGACTCAAACCTGGATGAGAGCATTTCCCGCATTATTCAGGGGGATGTGGGCTGTGGAAAAACCCTGATCGGGTTCCTGGCGGCCCTGCCCTACATAGAGGCAGGGATGCAGACCGCCTTCATAGCCCCCACCGAGCTTCTTGCCGAGCAGCATGTAAAGACTGCGTCCCGAATATTCGAGGGAACTGGGGTGCGGCTGGCATTCCTGTCTGGCAAGCTTACCGGCAAGAAGCGGGAGCTGCTGCTGGAGGCTCTGGCCAAGGGCGAGATCGA
>JAEEGK010010024.1_pt1 | contig 21940 bp, 18 predicted proteins | sample 8958771 | NCBI WGS metagenome assembly JAEEGK01 (sample SAMN16246547, study PRJNA631951) | gut metagenome | biome: gut microbiome; feature: rumen; material: SC-attached | host: Bos | place: Iran: Karaj | collected 2018-10 | reverse complement strand
ACGTCGAACGTGCTTTTCGCGATATACATAGGATATTTCATATCCGCCATTAAAAATGCCGGCATCAAAGAAGCGCTTCACCCGGTCGCGCTGATTGCTTCGGTGGTGGGATTCTTCGGCTCTTTGCTGATACCCCTGATCTACTGCTCGATAATCGCATTGCTCCTGATGCTCGTCCTGAAGAGATTTAACAGGGTCAGCATCTACTACTACACGTCGATCGTAGTCTTCGTTGCCTTCGCCGTAATGTTCCTTTTGTCATTCGAAGGCTACGGTAAGATAAGCGTCATAAACTATCTGAATTCACTGGTCGTCAGCGACAACAACTTCACTTCGATCTGCAACATCTTATTCCCGACAAACTATCTGACGACGATGGCGATAGAAAACCATTCGGTACTGCCTCTCATCGGATCGGTGCTCATCATTGCCGCGCTGTACATGCTGTCGGTCCTTGTTGCGCATTTAACATATCGAAAAGGCTTATTCGCGGCGGCCGTCATCTCAAATAAAAAGAGGCACCGCAAATCATCTTTCTCATACAAAAAGCGCGGTGTGTCAGCATCGCTCCTGTCCAAGGAGATCAAGGTCCTTACAAGGAACATGACCTACCGCATGAACTGCGTTTTCGCAAATCTCATATGGCCTATCGCGGCAGTCATATTCATTATCGAAGCTCCGAAATTCGAATTCTTCAAGCTGTTCAGAGCCAAGCTTGCAGGCAATGAACCTGTAAGCCACATCATATTATTCGGCGTTTTCATCGCGATGGCATTTATCGGTTCAGGACTTAATTCGATCGCCTCCACTTCGTTTACGCGCGAAGGCGTTCACTTAGACATGCTCAAATATCTGCCGGCAGATCTGGGTAAACAGATCAGGGCAAAGGTCTGGGTCGCAATACTGTTTACATTTATTCCAGTGGCATGTGCGGTAGCATCAGTAACGGTCTTCTTCGGTGTTTCAGCCTGGCTTCCTTTGTATATCATTACAGCATTTGTCTGCATCCTGACTGCCACCATGATCGGCGTCATTATGGATTCGATCTCACCCTATACGGTATGGTCTGACGAACTCTCAGCTCTCCGCGGCAATCTGAACTGCTTCTTTAATCTCGCCGCCGAGCTCATTGCCGCGCTCTTTGCAGGCGGAGTTTTGTACGGCACATACCTGCTCACAAAAAACTCAGTGATAACCATATCAGTGGTTGCGGCAATCCTTGTTGTTGCAAGTGTGCTGATCGTGATCACCGGTCTGCCGCGCGTGAAGAAGAACATCGAGTCGCTGAAATGATCTTTTGTTATTTGCTATAATGCAAAAAGAGATTATTTTTCAGAGGCACATATGACAGACATCCTGATCGTTGAAGATAATGAGGAATTGGGCGCGCTCATAAGGGATTTTCTTGTCCGCGACGGCTTTACGGTCACCTGGAAAACAACGGGTGAAGACGGCCTTTCTGCCCTTAAGGAAGACAAGTACCGCCTGATGCTCTTAGACGTCATGCTTCCGGGTTTTGACGGCTATGAGACACTGCGTATCCTTCGCAAAGACTTAGGCCTTCCGGTCATCATGATGAGTGCCAAAAACGACGACCAGAGCAAGATCCTAGGCCTCGATGTCGGCGCTGACGACTACATCGAAAAGCCTTTTTCTTTCCCCGTTCTCTCATCAAAGATCAAGGCGACACTCCGCCGTAATTACGATGCTTCCGAAGAACGCAAAGAGCTTTCATATAAAGACATAAAGGTCGATCTCGATGACATGACCGTACGCAAGGGTGACAAGGTGATCCCTGTAAACGGCAAGGAACTGGACATTCTCATCTACTTTCTTAAGAATCCCGAAAAGGTCATTCACAAGGAAGTTCTGTTCAACGCCGTATGGGGAACTGACTGCATTTCTGAAATGTCGACGCTTACCGTATACATAAGGTGGCTTCGCGAGAAGCTTGAAGACGATCCGAAGAATCCGGAATATATCCACACCGTTTGGAGAGTCGGTTATAAGTTCGGAGGAGAATCTTCCAAATGAGAAAATACATAGGAAAGTATTTTCTTCTTTTCTTTTTCTGCATAGTCCTGGGACTGGCCGTATTTTTCTATCTGACCGGTAAAGACAACGAGACAAAAGGTCAGAGAATGACTCTCATTAACCGTGTAACCAACGAAGTCTCTTCTGCCGGCAGTGAGAATTACGGCTCTAAGCTGAGCGCACTTATTGCAGATAACAATTGGGAGCAGGAGTACGGCAAAGACAATGTTCCTGCCAAGATCAGATATGTTGAAGGCGGCATTAATGCTGACGGTTCAGTAATTACCGCACAGGATTCAACGGTAGTAAGCATCACGGAGGAAGGTGAGTTCAGAGGCCTTCTGGTGTTTACATTCGAACAGCAAAAGCAGTCAGATAATATCCTGTTGTGTGAACTGATAATCGCTGCAGTATTTGTTGTTGCAGCGCTGTTCTTTGTTTACATCGACCGCAAGGTCATCCTGCCTTTTAACAGGCTCTCCGAATACCCTGAACGCATCGCCAAAAATGAGAATGCAGCAGCTCTTCCCGAATCCAAAAACAGATATTTCGGCAAGTATATCTGGGGCATGAACATGCTCCGCGACCGCTTGTCTGGTGACACCAGAAGACTCCGCCAGCTCGAGAACGAACAGCTCACACTTGTATCAACCATCGCACACGGCATCAAGACACCTGTTGCCAACATAAAGCTTTATTCCGAAGCAATTAAAAGCGGTCTTTACCGTGACAACGGAGTTCCTGATAAAAAGGATGCAGAAGTTGCCGGCAAGATCGCAAAGAACGCCGATGACATCACGGATCTCGTAAAAGAACTTCTGGACAGCGCGTCAAAAGGTGTGGTTGTTTTCGAGCCTCACATCGAAGCATTCTATCTGCCCGAGATCGGGAAGTTTATCAAGGACGAGTACGGCAACAGGCTTAACGTGCTGAGGATCCCGCTCACGGTCGAGATGAACAGCGATGTCATGATCAACAGCGATAAGGACGGCATTACGCGCATCCTTACGCAGTTCATGGAGAATGCTATCAAGTACGGCGACGGCCGCGGCATCACCGTAACCGTCGACAAGAATGAAGACGGCTACATCTTCTCCGTCCGCGATGTCGGAAGCCGCATCCCCGACAGCGAACTTCCTTATGTATTCAACAGCTTCTGGCGCGGCTCCAACGCAGCAGAAGTGGAGGGCAACGGCTTAGGCCTTTATGAGGCTGCATTTATCGCCAGAAAACTCGGAGGCGATATTGCCGCACGCTATCTTGAGGATAGTGAAGAGACGGAGTTTGAAGTATTTTTGCCGTTGTGAATCTATGCCAAATTAAAAACCTGCCAACAAGTTTTTGATCTTTGTCAGCAGGTTTTTGTAATAAACGGAATTTTCTTTCTGCGTTCAGTTCAGATTATCTTCCCCAACTGTCAACTATATTATGAATCATCTCAGGAATTGTATTAAGCTGCCCGTTTATAGATGCAATTATACCGGGAACGAACAAACCGAAGATGAGCATGAAGATACAGATCAGAATGCAAACAATAATTGCAGACGGACGCCAATCCTGGACTTTCCTGGCACCGATAATGATATAGACAATCGTCAGGATAAAGTATACAGCCACGCAGCCGGCGAAAACCAAAAACGGTGATTTGGTAGCCTCCGTAACAACTATGCCATGCACATTGATATCATTCATTGCGACTTCCAGAAAACTAACCTCCATGTACCAAATCAAGCTCGTAATGACGAGAGATACAATGGCTTGAATAAAGAAAAACGTTCCTCTTCTCATAATAATTCCCTCCGACAATTTAGTTATAAGGTATGTCTGATATGTAAGATCCGCTACCGACCACAGACTAACAGTGATCTGCAGGTGTTTGATGATTTTGTGGTGAATTGACTTTTTTGCGTGGTGAAATGCAATCAAACATCTGAATAAAGGATTTTGGGATTTTTCCGTTCTTTAAGGATTTTTTAATAGTTGAGTAAGACAATGTGCTCATGATGGAAAGGGAGGTACCCACATGGGCACATTGATCAAGACAACAGATCTCTGCAAGACATATATTGTAAATAAGCAGAGTAATAATGTACTTCAGAATGTAAATCTTACGGTAGATGAGGGCGAGTTCGTATCGGTTATGGGACCTTCGGGCTCAGGCAAGTCGACTCTCCTTTATACCGTGAGCGGCATGGATAACGTTACGGCCGGAAGCGTATTTTTCGACGGCGATGAGATCTCAAAGATGAAGGAAAAAGATCTCATCAGCTTAAGACTCATCAAGATGGGATTTGTTTTCCAGCAGATGTATATGATGCGAAAACTCAGCATCCTGGATAACATCGTCCTGCCCGGTTTTCAGGCAAAGATCAGACCCAGGGAAGAGGTCAGACAGTACGCCGAAGAACTCATGAGAAAGCTCGGTATCATTGACGAGGCAGACCGTGAGATCACTGAGGTTTCAGGCGGACAGCTCCAGAGAGCATGCCTTTGCAGAGCACTTATTAATCACCCTAAGATCATTTTCGCTGACGAGCCTACGGGAGCCTTGAATTCAAAGGCTTCAGGCGAAGTTATGGAAAGACTTCTTGAGGCCAACAGAATGGGCACTACGATCCTCATGGTTACTCACAGTGAGAAGGTCGCATCTGTTTCGGACAAGATCATCTATCTGGTCGACGGAAACATCCAGGGTGAGCTCGTTCTCGGCAAGATGAAGGAAGGCGATGATTTAGGTTCAAGAGAGCGTCAGGTAAGAAACTGGCTCGGGGAGATGGGTTGGTAATATGTATTGGAGAATGCTCAAAAAAGACCTTAAGGATAAACCCGGCCTTAATGTCGTAACCTTTATCTTCATGATCGCAGCCGTCGGTTTTACGGTAATCGGAATTACACTTCTTTATTCGCTTATTCTGGGTTCGGAAAAGACTTATGAGAGATGCAATTCTTCAGATGTAATCGCGCTCATGGATAAGGATCTTTCCGACGAGGAAGGCCACATAAATGAGGCCATCAACAACATTAAGAATTATGACATCATTGATGAAGTAGAGCATCAGGATGTTGTTACGATTGCATACAGATGCATTGAAGTTGTAGGCAAGAATCCTGACTCAAAATCACATTATTCAAATACCGCTGTTTTGGATGGCGTATCTCATCTTTATGACAGGCCGATAGACATGAATAATGAGTATTTTGAAGTCGGGGACGGATGCATTGCCGTATCGCAGACTTATGCAAATCAGCTTGGAATCGTTGAAGGTGATAAGATCCGCATTACTACCCAGATGGGTAATGTTTACGAGTTCGAAGTATCTACGATCTATAAGAATCCGCTTGCTAACGTGCTTGTAATTTTCTATCTGTCAGATAACGATAAGGAACTTATTTACTCCGAATAGCCTTATAAGACGGATATGTTTACGGTTACCGTTGTTCCGATAGAGGGTGATTATGCCGGTACTCTGATTGCTTCTGTAACTCCGATGCTCGTTGAATACAAGGATTACAACATCTTCGGCAACGCTACGAGAATCCTTAATTACACAAACGACGGACTGTTTGCACTTATCGTTGCGATCAGCATGATCGTAGTTGCAGTTGCGATAATGTCAGTTGCGATGATCACGATCGATTTCAGCCTTAAGTCTTCGATCAAGAGAGATGAGAGGGAAATCGGCATGATGAAAGCCATCGGCGTATGGTCGTTCTCATATAAGACGCTCTTTATCGTGAAGTATATTGCTTTCGCGATTGTCGGAGGCGTTATCGGAATTCCCATGGGATTTGTAATGTGCAAAGTTCTTTTCGACAAGTTCGTAATGCACGAGGTATTTCCTGAGCCTGTAACTCTTTTTGGAATCGGCATGTTTGCAGGCACCCTGACTGTACTGCTAATCGTGTTATTCAGTTTCTTCGCGCTCAGAAGAATGAATAAGATAAGCGTCATCGATGCGATCCACGGTGAGAACAGAGGCGAAAGATTCACGAGTATTCCGGGACTTTTCCTCAACAATAAAAAGCACATCTCAGTTCCTTTCTTCCTCGCACTGAGCGATATCCTGAGAGGCTTCAAGAGATATGTGCTGCTGATAGTCGCATTTGTTCTCGGAATATCAGTCGTGCTGTTTATCGTCCGTCTCGAAAACTCGTTGATGTCGACAATTTATGCAGAGACATATTTCCAGCACGGCAGAGAGAACTTCACCATTGAGTTTGACGATACTTACTACCAGTCACTTTACAGTAGTGCCGGCAGTTATAACGGCGTAATCAATATGGTTAACAAGAATCTGCACGACAACGGAATTCCTGCAACTATCTATACGAGATACGACAGTCCTGCCGAATTGTCTTTCGGAGATTTCACATCGATGTGCAACATCTCATGGATGGACAGTTCAACATCCGATATCAAATACATTGAGGGAGGCAATGCGCCCAAGCTCAGAAATGAGATCGCAGTAGGTTATTACTTTGCTGACTTAAACGGCCTTAAGATCGGTGACACAGTAAACATCGAATACGACAAGCTGGGCGAAGACATGGTCTCTTCCGAGAAGACAACGGAGAGCTTCATAATCACTGCTTTCTTCGACAGATACGGCCAGCAGACACCGCTGATAATCATGGGCGATGAGTTCGAAGGATCAACAGTACAGAATGAAGACATTTTCTCAAGTGTATTGGATGTTCCTTCTTATCAGTACGATGAATACTTCGCGAAAATGCAGGCTCTCTATCCTGACGGCGAGATCGAATTTGTAAAAGAAGACGAAGTAATGGAGCATTACCTGACCGGATACCAGAGAATGTTCAACCTCATCATCCTGGTTGTGTCTTCCGTAGCCGCAATCGTCCTGATGCTCCTGACATCGCTCTACGAGAATATCTTCATCGATGAAGAGACTGCAGACATCGCGCTTCTCAAGAGCATGGGATTCAACAAAACAGTTATCCGCGCATGGCATTTCTGGAGACTGTTTTTGCTCTCTGCATTCTCTCTGGGACTTGCATATGTCTTCATGGCTACCGCGGGAGATTATCTTATGGGCAGGCTGTTTTCGAGCATTATGAGATGTAAGGGATTTTCATTTACGGTCCAGCCCGTACCGAACTTTGTGGTATTGCCTCTGTGCATCATAACTCTGCTTGTTGTTGTCATTCTTCTTATTACAAGACTTGCAGATAAGATTGAGATTTGGAAAGTGAGAAACGAATAATGAAAAAGTTTATAAGTACTGCAGCGCTGGCATTAAGCGCAGCAATCCTTCTGACAGCCTGTGATACTGGCAGTCACACTGATATCAAAAAAGGCGGTAGCGCAGCTCGTCTGGTGGATTCTTACTATACTGACGAGGTAAAAGAATATACCGATGAAGGCATCAGGGAAGAGCCTCTGGACATTATTTCTTCAGCTGACGGACTATGCGTGATCAAGGTCATGCCCAGTTACTACGACGTCACTCTCGACTACGAAAAAGGTGACAGGGCAAGTGTCGGCAGGGCATACGGAACGCTCATCAGGGAAGAACTTCCCGGCTTTATCGATACGATGGAACCGTATCTTTTTGAGAACATCCGTGTTGCATATAACACCAACTACTCAACCGAGGTAATCGAGAAAAGATCGGCTACACTTCTGGAGTCGATGCGTCCTGAATACCGTGATGAGATCTGCGGTTTTGCAGAAGGCATCTCTGACGGCGCTCACGGAATCGTTGAAGACGGCGTCTTCAGTTACGAAGAGGCAATTCTTATTCAGATGATCCCCGACGCACTCCGTCCGACATGCTGCAGCGCACTGTCTTTATGGGGCAGCAAGACCGTTACAGGCGACAGGATCACGCTCCGTAATCTCGAGTGGAACCTGGGTTCCGGCAACCAGATGGGCATGATCAACGCCGTAACCCACATGAAGAACGGCTCAAGAACGCTTACGGCAATCTCTATCTTGGGCCTTCTGGATATCATCTCCGGCATCAATGACGACGGCGTTTTCGCTGCCATTCTGGATGTAGGTTCAGTGCAGAATGAAGCTTATATTTATGAAGGCAAGAAGTGCTATACGATGGAACTGCGCTATGCGTTGGAAGAGTTTGCGACAGCTCGTGAACTCGGTGAATTCATGGTAGGCGAGAGCGGCGATTTTACATGGTGTCATAACCTCATCATCAGCGATAAGGATGATTCCTTCTGTGCTGAAGACTGTGTCAGCCAAGTGGTTGAAAAGGGTCTGGGCAAGTCAGTTCTCCGTGACTGTAACACACCTCTTATTGATGGCATCAGCTGGGACAGCGAAGATTCACTTTGTATCGTTAATTCTTTTGCATCTGAAGGCAACCAGGACGGATTTACGGGGTCTCCGAGCAACGTCGTAAGGTTCTTCAAATACAACAAGTGGGTACAGGAGAAAGAGCAGTTCTCACCCAAGGACGTTAAGGATCTTATTACCCAGGAGGTCGTTGCCCAGTACGATGTGGTGAACTGCCACGGAGGCGGAAGCGCGCAGCTGATCCTGATTGACTATCACACGGGTTCGGTCCAGGTCGCATTCTCAGGAACCAATGGAGTCACAGATAAACCGGACTTTATCGAAGTTGAAGTAATAGGCGGGTAGGTTAAGCATAAAGGGGCTGTCGCTTAAGGTGGCAGCCCTCTTTTCGTGCCTTTGGAAAGCAGTTCAGACCCCAGTGCATAAATCGGACACGAAACAGGGGTCAAATCGTGTCCAAAAACTGCAAAAATCGAAAAATTGCTAAAATCGGACACGATTTAGGGGTAAAACGTGTCCTTCCAACCACATTGCCAAAAATGTACATCGCTGTGCTATCAGTGAATGTCACAGTACACTATGACGTTTACTGTGATATTTGCAACATGACCCTGTATAAAGAGTTGTATTTTTCCAAGTGACATTTACCGCGGCAAGTTAACACAGACATCCGTTTTTATATAGTAAGAAGTCTAAATGTATCGTATTATTGATATTGTTACGGACAAGCATGGAGATAATAGGGTATATGACAGACATTCTTTACAGGACAGATTCTGCTGACAGGTTCCGCGAATTACCGGGTGAGACTTTTAAAGATATTGCGCTCAGTGAAGTCATCGGATTCATGGCTTCCGATCAGGAAGACCAGGGTATCCTCAAGGACATCATGACCAAGATCCCTACTGATATTTCTGACATGAAGTACCGTCAGGATATCGTTAAGGACCTCATGGCAAACCAGGATCTCTGCAAGGCCATAAAAGAATCCATCAGTTCTATAAAGGTATTAAGATATTACGGAAGCGGCCAAAAGAGACTGCACGACAGGGATAATTCTTTGTCGTCTCTTCTTGAAGAATTAAGAGAGCTTAAAGTCTGGGTCGAAGTCGTCGAAAAGCTCTACACCGCACTGAGCGGAAGCGACCTTAAGTCAGAAGGTCTTACAGGCTTAAGAGACCAGCTTAAAGTCATCAGCGAGGATGAGGAATTCAAGTCAGTCAAGCCTGATATACAGAAGATCCATGAGGACCTTTCTGCAGCAAAGGGTGCCGTAGTCGGCGTGACTTTCACGGCTGACATGGACATTGAGAGCGTTTCCGCGATCGAGTTTGTCGACTACAAACCGAGATCGACTTATACTATCATGGACATCGCTGTAGGATCAAAGATCAGGAACCCTTTCAACGACTATAAGTATCAGGATCCGCTCCTGACCGCCATGACGCCTTTCATGAAAAAGCATCTCTGGAAGCATTACGGCGAGATAAGACATCTCATCAGAAAACATTCCAAGTACGATTCAAGGATCCTCACGAACCTCTATAACGGTCTTGTTTTCTACTTAAGTGTTGCCAATATGGGCAGACGATTAGATTCTTCAGGTTACGTTACTTCTTTCCCTGTGATCGATTCCGGCAAGGCACCCGAAGTCAAAGGACTTTACAATATCCGTCTTGCAATAGCAGGCGAAAAGGAGATAGTCAAAAACGATTTCTCATTCACCGATGACGAGAGGATCTTCATACTGACAGGTCCCAACCGCGGTGGTAAGACTATCCTTGAGCAGGGATTGGGACTTGTATCAGTCATGGCATCTCTGGGCATGTTTGTTACTGCTGATTCGTTCACCGGTCTGCCGTTCGGAAAGATCCTTACGCACTTCCCGATCGATGAGAACCTGACTATCAATTACGGCCGTCTTGGCGAGGAAGCAGTGAGGATAAAGGAGATGGTTAAAGAAGCTGACGATAACACGCTTCTGCTCTTTAACGAGTCTTTCTCGACTACTTCTTCTGCTGACGCTTTATATCTTGCAAAAGACCTTATCCACATCCTTAAGGAGAAGGGTTCTTATGTGATCTTCAATACTCACATTCATGAACTTGCAACAGACATTCCTGAGATGAATGAGTGGGAAGGCAGGGGCAGGATCGTCAGCATCGTTATGGAGATGAAGGATAACAAGAGCACGTTCAAGGTTAAAAGAAGTGAGCCTGACACGAGTTCTTATGCAAGAAATATCGCCGAGAAGTACGGCATTACATACGAGCAGATGAAGGAACTGTGATTTATATATCTGCAGTATTTTCGAGGGGACAACAGGATGAAAAACAATTCAATTTATAAGAAGATTGCCTGCGCGCTTGTGCTGGCAAATATCATTACAATGTTGGGTGTAACGGGATGTGATACAAACGAAGATCCCGTTAACACCGGAGCTACGGGAACGCCTGAATCAACAGAGGCTCCCTTTACTTCAACGGATGAACTTTTCGGAGCCGGGGATAAGGATTATTTCATTCCTTTCCAGAACCCGGAAACAAGTTACTGTTCCATCTCGGATGGCCTGGCAGTTCCCGTAAGACAACAAGGAATGGGCGGCTGCTACTGTTATTCTGCAGTAAGTTCGATGCAGGTCAAGTATTTAAAAGAGCATGGCGAACTGCCCGACCTTAATCCGAATGATATCATCTACCGGATTTACGGAGTTACTGAGACATCCGAAGACGGTGTGCCGCAGTATCCTGAAGAGAAATTCTATATTTCCTCAGGTCTGGAGACAGATCTCGGAGGCGATGTGATGATGGTCGCAGGCGCGCTCTGCGCGGATCCCCTGAACGGATATGTTGTCAAAGAAGCCAATATCTACGGAAGCTATAACACGGATGATGCGGACTTCGACAAAGTAACTGAAGAGGATATAAAGAATGCAGTCCGCGAAAACGGCGGCGTATGCATGTGCGTTAATTACAAAAAAGACTGCAAGTACATCAACGGATATTATACTCAGAACCATCCGGAAAATTGCGAGGATTCCGATCATGTTGCTTTGGTCGTCGGATGGGATGATGATTTCCCGGCAGACTGTTTTGCCACACCTGCATCAAGAAACGGTGCGTGGCTCGTCCAGAATTCTTTCGGCGTATTCTGGGGCAACTGCGGCTACTATTGGGTGTCTTATGACATGCCAGTTCCGAATCTCTATGACTGCAGCGTAACCAATGAATACTCGTCTGCAATATCCTTCGGCCGTAATGTATATGGACAGGTATATTCAACCGATATTATCGAAAAGGTGCTTAACGGTGCTGATCCCACGTCCTTTACTCTTGAAGAAGTGCATGCAAGTAATGATGTAGTTACAGCATCCGTATATGACCATAAGGGTGCTGTCGGCGCAATCGGTTTCTGGACAACAGTTCCCGGCCAGCCTTATACCATCGAGATCCGTCAGGGCGAATTCGGCAAGGTCCTTGCTTCGCAGAGCGGCACATTTGAATACACTGGTTATCACACTGTCGAATTCGAGAATCCTGTCTCAGTAAAGAAATTCACAGTAGTCGTAAAGACCGCCGGCTCAGCCTTTTTCGAAGGTTCGGCGACTGATGATTTTTCCGCCCGCACTATCTTCCAGAGGATTCCCGGTCACTATGAAGCCAAGTGCCGGTCGGGCAGATCATTCATCCAGATTGGCGAAGATTGGGTTGACGTAACAGATCCTGAGCTCATGTCGCGCCTTGGGCTTGATAAGCTTCCTCCTGAACTTCAGGAAGAGGTGGCGATGCCGGGCGATCCGTGCATAACGGTGCTTTTCAAATAAACTGCAACAGATTTGAGAGCATCTGCACGTGAAGCAGGTTTTGTCCGGCATTTGCCGAACAAATTGATGCCACATTCATTAAAGAATTAAAAAGATTTGTTACATTCGAGACTGATTTTGTTTTCATTTTCGTAATTCATGTTTATTTTTCGGGCTATATAATTTTCCTGTAAGCAGCTTTATGGGCTGTATTTCGTCGAGGAAGTTTTTAAGAATTTATGGGAGAGATCTGTATGGCAGCGAAAGAATTGAAAGATTACAGCATTAATGATGTTCCGGCTTTGATTCTGGATAACGTTGATTCAGTTATCGTAGTCGATTCAAAAACTGATTCGTATAGGGCTTTAAAGCGCAATGGTATTTTCGAGAACTACATCGAAGAGGCCGGAACGTATCACGATCTTATCGTAAAGCTCTGGTTCCATATCGATGAGACAAATGCTGAGGTCACGGAAGATTACCACGTGTTTATTGACAGCACGGGCAAATTCACCGGAAAGTATTCCCGCCGTATTAAGATCCATCTTGAGGGCAGTGAGAAGCCCAGCATCGCCCAGATGACGGTTTATCCTATCGAAAACAACGAATACTATCTCTTCATTCTCGACGAACTTAATGAGGAAGAAGTCGTCCAGGAAGTTGAAACCACCAAGAAGATCAGCACGATCCAGAATTCTTATCTTTTCTCAATGTACATCGATCTCGTACAGGATACGACGAGCAGCATAAACATTACCGAGATCTCCGACAACGTTGTTAATTCCCAGCTCAAGTATTCCGAGTGGAGAATGATGATCGTCAACATGTTTATGCCGGAAGACCAGGAGCAGTTCCTCCGCCGTACTGATCCCGAGTATCTCAAGAAGAACTTCACTCCGGGCAAGACCTCATCCTACGACTGCCTGATGCGTAATCTTGAAGGCAAGTACATCTGGGTAAAGCTTATATTCAGCCGTGCGCAGACATTGGTTGATGACGATTACAGATTCGTCTTCATGGTCCAGGATATCGATGAGAATTCCCAGGAGACACTCAGTGCTCTTAAGAAGTATGAAGAGATGGCGATCAAGGATCCGCTCACGAAGGTCTATAATCACGGTGAGATCGAGACACAGATGCACAATGCTCTGACAGGTCTCCAGAAGAACAACGAGAAGGCATCCGTCATGATGGTCGACCTCGATTTCTTCAAGAATGTAAACGATACATACGGTCACTCCACCGGCGACACAACGCTCAAGTTCTTTGCCGGCATGTTGAAGGATATGGCAGCAGCAAACAATTCACTTGCAGGCCGTTGGGGCGGTGAGGAATTCGTCGTAGTCTGTCTCGGCATGAACGGCAACGAAGTATTAGAGACCGCTGAGAAATTCAGAAAAGATGTGGAAACATATGAATTCCCTGAGATCGGCCACATCACATGCTCCATCGGTGTCACAGAGCTTAAGCCTGAAGATACTTTCAATGAAGCATTCGACCGTCTCGACAAGGCCATGTACAAGTCCAAGCACAATGGCCGCAACCAGGTAACTATCCTATAAATCCTTTCACATGATATGGGAAGAGGCTGTCTCGGATGAGGCAGCTTTTTTCTTTGTTACTTACTGAAAATGAGATTTGCGATTTCAGTAAGTAAAACAAGTGCTTCTCAGGCCTGATCTTTTCGAGTTTTACTTACTGAAAATGAGATTTGAGATTTCAGTAAGTAATTTGTTGGTGTAAAAAGCCTTTCTGCTCAGATAATTACTTACTGAGAATGAGTTTTCTGATTTCAGTAAGTAAAAAATGGGCTTAGCACTACGTTTTTTCCAAGAATTTACTTACTGGATTAGCGTTTCCCGATTTCAGTAAGTAATCTGAGCTTATATGAGTCCATCTTCACCCGAATTTTACTTACTGAAAATGAGATTTGCGATTTCAGTAAGTAAAGCGATCATTGATAAGGATTGTACGGCTGCTGGGGATTATAGGGCTGGTTATAAGTCTGGCCATAGGGCTGTCCATAAGCCTGACCATAAGGCTGCTGGCCAGCACCAGCGATCGCACCAACACCCATGCCCTGATCAGCGGGCTTGGGGCATCCGCATTTACCGCAGAAATTATATGTTGAGAGAGTCCAGCAGTTGGGGCAGGTCCAGGAGCTGATGACCTGGCGCTGTCTTCCGCACTTTCCGCAGAAGTTGAGGTAATTGACCGAGCCGCATGTGCATGTCCAGACGCCGACAACGTTCGGAATATAAATGGTCTGTTCCTTTTTATCGGGAACTTCGACGATGCAGAAATCGTTTTTCGAAGACTTGACGATAAGGACGATCGAAGATGCGAACATTCCGGCCATGAAGATGAGCCACAAAATGAGTGTTATGCCTGCAAGAACGAGCTCATCGGATGAGCCGCCGCCCATCAGGATAGCGTCATAAACACCGTGGATAAGGGCGGGGATGAGCATCGCGAGGATCAAGTGAAGAGCGAACTTGCCGTTCTTTTTCGTGAGCTTGGCATACTTGGCCCTGCTGTAGAAGAAACCCATGTAAACGCCGAAGCAGGCGTGACCGGGGATCGAAGTAAACATACGAAGGAGCGCTGTTCCCGCACCGAAAACCAGCGTGTAACCGATATTCTCGATGGCAGCGAATCCGAGCGAAGCGAAGACCGCATAAACGATGGCGTCGTAGCTGTAATTGAAATTCTTATTTTTCCATGTGATGAGGAAGAGGACCAGGAATTTGCTGAGCTCTTCGGCAGGGCCTACGACGATCATTGCGTGGAGGATGCCTTCGATCATGGAGTCGGTGCCGATTACCAATCCTCCCAATTTCTCAAGAATGAGTGCAGGGATTACAGATCCGACACCTGCGAAAAATATGGCGATAAGAAGACCAAACGGTTCTTTCTCTTTTTTATCGTTGAAGTAGATCATCAACAGAAGACCTACTACCGGAATTAATGCTAATGAAAATATCACGGCTGCTCTCCTTATTATGTTCCTCAAATATAAAAGCAAATTTAGGATAACATTTTATATAAGAAGTGTCACATATATAATCAATTTGGAAATTTCGAAAAAAGTTCGGATTGCCTGTTGACTCTTCCCTTGGGGCACCCCTTAGGATGTGGTCATCAAGCAATAAGGAGGTTCAGAAAATGGACGAAAAAATGACTTCAGGAGAGATCGCAAAGAAGGCGGGAGTATCACAAAAGGCAGTCCGTCTTTACGATGAGAAGGGCCTTTTGAAGCCCACAGAATATTCAGAAGGCAACTACCGTCTCTACGACAAGGAAGCTCTCGAGATCTTAGAGAAGATCGTTGCCCTCAAGCAGATCGGTTTCTCTTTGGAAGAGATCCGCGACAATCTCGTAGCAGGCGATGCAAAGGATATCGAAGAAGCCTTGAGAATGCAGCTCGCGGTTATGGAAGAAAAGCGTTACCGCATCGATATGGTGATCGACGCGATCAACAGGACACTTGCACGCAAAGGAGAATCTCTCGACTGGGATGACGTGGCAGGAATCGTACAGAGCGTAACGGTCGACCAGAATGCTGACCGCAACCACTGGCTCATGATGCAGCACACTGTGCCCGGGGAAGACTGGTATGTTAAGGTTTTCGATTCTCTCGGGTTCGGCAAAGATGAAAAGGTATTGGATCTCGGATGCGGTTATTCAAAGCTCTGGAGAAACAACTGGAAGGACATTCCGTGCGGTACCCAAATTTTCGCATACGATATCCGCGGCAGCTGGGCTGATGACTTTGAGAAGTTCCTTGAAGAAAACAAAAGCGACCTGCCTGAAGGTGTTGATATCAATCTTGTCTTCAGTGATCTTGAGAAGGAAGAGACATGGGGTCTTATCGAAAAGGACAAGACATACAGCCGCATTGTTGCTCACTACATCGAAGATGAGCTGAAAGATGCAGAAGCGCTTGTAGCAAAGGCATCCAAGGTTCTTGATAAGGATGGTTTTTTCTCGATCAACGGACCAGACGTAAACACATGGAATTTCTTCTTTAAGGATGCAATGAAAGAAGCAGGCATAGAAGTTCCTTTTATCGACGACGTTATCGCTGATCAGGAAAAAGAACGCGACGAATTCATGAATATGGTCTCCAAGTATTTCGCGAAGGTCGACGTCATAGGACTTCAGAGTTCTTTCAGATACGATAAGGCTGACGACCTTCTCCTTAAGATGAAGGATACTTATGAAGGCCAGGAAAAGTTCTTCACTAAAAATTGTGACAAGATCAAGGCTTACTTCAAAGAGAAACTGGAGGAGAAGGGTGAGATCCTGATCACCTGCGACTCGCATTTCTTACATTGTTACATCTGATTCCGAATAAGATTTTTGGAACGGGTATTTAGCACGTGTCAGGTTGTCTCAAACGGGGCAGCCTTTCATGTGTTTTAAGCGTTCAAACGTCTGGATCCTGTCTTGCGCCTGTCTTGCGCCGCGAAATCTGAGCAGTACCAAATTCGTACAGTAAATCAGCGTGATTACTGTACGAAATAGGTATTTTCGGGAAGGAATACGTAAATCGTACAGTAAATGACCTTAGTTACTGTACGAAATAGGTACTCACCATCTGACAGACCTCTTTATGTTTTGATATTGCCATATTTGCTATAATTAACCTTACGGGATAAAACATTTGGAAATATGAGGACGGGGTTTACCATGATTACAAAACGCCTTGCTGCAATGCTCATGACCATGGTTATGGTTTTCGCGATGTGCGCGTGCGGCAACCGTTATTCAAAAGATCCGAAGAAGAATGCGCAGATTGTTATTGCCCGGGTCGAAAAGAAGTATCCCGAATATGATGAGAAGCCCGGAAGATTCTGCCTTATGGTTCATGCAACGATGTTTAACAGCGCTGATTTCAGGAATATTGATACAGAAGTTAAGATGGAGACGGCAGAAGAAGTTGCTGAACTGGTGATGGAAAAGTTTCCCGGCGTTTTCGAAGACTACGGCTGGAGAAAAGTTCCTTATGGTGATGATTACGATTACGAGCTTTTGATGTTCTACGAAGGCGGCGAATATTATGTTCCCGTATATTCCGTAGTTGACGGCGGCGATGAAGATGAATGGAACGTCTATGAATCAGCCGATATAATATATTTGGAAGATAATATCGAACATATCGAATATGAAGAAAAATAATGACCTTTTTATTGACCGGGAGATGTGATCATGAATAGTGAGAACCGTACGGATTCTGTAAAAGATGTAGTCAAGGATTCATGGAGCGAGATCAAGGAAGTTGAGAAGAATGCTTTCGTAATGAGCAGGGATCTGTTCAACCGTCTGCAGCAGATCATTCCGTTCAACGAGCCTTATGAAGAGCCGACGCCTTTGGACATGCCTTCGTTAGATGATCTCGAAAAGGCCGTGACCGAGATGTATCAGTGTCTTGACGGAGCTGACTGCCACATCTTAACGGGCAACTGCGGCCTGTCTGCCGAAGGTTATGTGCCCTGTGATTATATCTGCCCTACGGCAGACGGAAATGCCAGGTGCAATGTTTTGTTCAACGGGATCAGCGAGACGCATTACAGGCGTGACATGAATATTCTCGCAGAAGATCTTACATGGGCATGCTACCGCAAGTTCGGCGGATCACATTATAAATACGCAAACAGCCTTATGAAGGCAATTAAATCAGAGAGATGGAATAAGGAGGAATAAGAGATGCCCCATTCCGGCGGAGGCGGTTCTCACAGCGGAGGATCGCACAGCAGCAGTCATTCTTCTAGCAGAAGTCATTCTTCAAGCAGCAGAGGAGGAAGTTCCGGCAGTTCGAGACGCACATCTTCAACGCCGTTTCCGGGTGCTAAGAGGTTTTTGTATTACAAAGACCGTACTCCGCATTTTATATATGCCAATTACGATATCCGTAAGAGAAATGTTCTCTCCATAGTCATGGGAATAGTAATATTTTCCATGTTTGCGCTACCTGCTGTTTTAGCATTGATCTATGGAATCAGCCAAGCAGTTAATGTCCCGAAGAAACTGACGTATTTTGAGGACAGGGACAAGCGCCCTGAATATCTGATCGAAGATGATCTGGATGTAATAGAGGACGAGAATGCCTTGAAGAAATCCATGAAGAATTTCTATGAGACAACGGGCGTCGTTCCTGCTGTCATCACTGTGGAAAACAGTGCATGGCAGGATGACTATGCCAGCATGGAACAATATGCCTATGATCTTTACGTTAACACGTTCCACCATGATGAAGTTTATCTTCTGATCGTTTATTCTTCAGAGACCAAGGATAACGGATTTGATGACTGGCATTATGAATTGATGATAGGCGACGATACAGAGCATATTTTTACAGACAAAAGGACTGATGACTTTAACAGAACGCTTCATAAACGTCTGCTTGAGCGAAGTTCATATTCCGTTGATGAAGCTATCGCAGAAACGCTTGATGAATACAGGCCCAAAGTAATGAAACCGTCGTTTGACGGCATCACAATGGCAGTATGGCTGGTCGTCTTTTTTGTATTCTCTTTTATAGGTGTGCCTTTCCTTGTAATAGGCTTAAAACCGGAAAAGATACCGCCCGAATACAAGGCTGCCCAGCCATGTAATCTTAATGTGGTCTACCAGGAAGCATGTAATTACTGCGGCGGCGTATACATCATCGGAATGCATACCAGCTGTCCCTATTGTGGCGCTCCCGTAACTCCGCATGATTTTGTCAGGGACGCGAACGGCAATGTGGTGCAGATAATAAAGTGATCCGTTTTTCGAGATAAACGGCAATGTGGTGCAGATAATAAAGTGATATGATTTTCGAGATTTCTAAGACAATAAGGAAGGCTTTACATGGTACTGACTAACGAAGAATTAAAGAAGATATATTTTGGCGCATACGAATTTGAAGAGCGGGACGGCTATCTGAAGGCAAACCAGTACTCAAAGCCCCAGATGGAATATTTTAATTCCGCATTTGAGATGTGGGCCGAGAGATGCGATGCGTCTACTGCAAAGACTTTTGAATTTACGACTGATGCATCGGAAGTGTCTTTCGATTATAAGTTCATCTGGAAGTGTTCGGAGGATACCGTTGAGCTTTATGTTGACGGACTCTGCCATCAGATCTTTTACGTTAAGGACATGGGTGAAGAAGGAACCCTCAAGTTTTCTCTTCCTGAAGGAACGCACAAAGTCGTTATCTATCTTGCAGCGGACGCGACGATTATCGTAAAGAACTTCTCGATCGATTCTTCCTATGAGGCACCTGTTAAAAACACCAAAGTGTTATGGCTCGGAGACTCAATTACTCAGGGCTACGGGCCTTTGCGTTCGTCCGAAACGTATGTCAGCATCGCCAACAGATATCTTGATTATGATGTCATCAATCAGGGTATCGGAGGTTATATCTACGACAGCAAATCTCTCATGAAGATGCCGGGTTATACTCCTGATAAGATCATCGTTGCGCAGGGCACCAACCAGTACGGCGACAACGACATGAATGTTGTTAAGGAATACTACGATGTCCTCACTGGCATTTACGGCACTGAGATTCCCATACTCTGCATCACTCCGATCTGGAGGGGTGACCACATTGACGAACTGCCTGTTTTTTACAGCTTCTGCGAAAACATAAAGAAGACCGTATCCTCTTATCCGAACGTTAAGGTAATCGAAGGATTAACACTTGTTCCGCATCTTGAAGAATATTATCTCGACAATCTCCATCCGAACGTTCTCGGTACGGAGACATATGCGGCAAATCTCGTTAAGGAAATGAAGAAGATCAATTTCTGAACAGGTTTTTAACTAACATTTGCTCCCCCAAACTATATGATGTTGGGGACAAATGAGGCGGTGATATTTGAAGTCCAATTTGAATCCCGTTTAAGTTTTTACGCCGCCCAGCGCTATGCCTTCGACGATGTGTTTTGAGAGGAAAGCATACACGAGTATCGGAGGGAGGAACAGAAGAAGTTCCGTGCCCATCGTGTTGTTCGAGACGGGGAGTGTTCTCTTACTTTCTTCGATAAGGATGATGCTGGGAATAAGCGTGTTGTGCCAGCTTGTTACGAAGCAGAAGATTGCCTGTGTTGCGATGGCGGGCTTTAAGAGCGGGAGGATTATCTGGTTGAAGATCCTGAATTCCCCTGCGCCGTCAAGTCTTGCCGATTCTACGAGAGCCTTTGAGAATGTGGCTTTCAGATATAGCCTCATGAACAGCACCGTAAGAGGTGATGCGATCGCAGGGAGTATGAGCATTGAGAGCAGGTTGATAAGATGGAACTTGTAGATCAGCTGATAGAAACCGATCGTAGATATCGTGCCGGGGATCATTACGATTATGAGGATCATCTTGTCGAATGCTTCTCTTAATTTCCATTCGTAAGCAGTGATGCCGTATGCGGTCATGGCGGAAACATACATGCAGAAAACCGTGCTTAAGACGGATACGATAACCGAATTCATGAAGTTTGTGAATTGGCCTGAATTGAAGACCAAAATAAACTGTTTCCAGAATTTGAGTAAGTCATGAGCGATAATGTTTTCGACTTCCTCGTCGATATAAGGGTCGCCGAATTTGCCCATGAGCATGCTGATAAAGGGGACCAGAATGAACAATCCCAATGCGATGGAAATAATATAAGTAACGGCTCTAAGGATGTTATCCTTTTTCCTGACCTCAGAACGGGTCATGTTCACATCGCTCGTACCAATTCACCCCCATACCTGTTATCCCCGAATAAAAGGCACGTATTTAGTACGTTTAGAGTAACATACTGTTCATTACCTATCAATGAAAAATTGATATTGTTCAAATGCACGGTTAAAAGATATAATAGCGTTGTATTTTGATGCGGGGTGCGTCACGCATTCCGCGGGTAATGGGGCTATATGGGAAAAAAGGTTCAGCTTGAGAAGCGCTACTCTAAGTGGGGATATATTTTTGTTCTCCCTTTCTTTGTGTTATTCATGGTATTTCATTTCTGGCCTTTGGCGAGCACCATTTACTATTCATTCTGTTATCTCAAGCATGCGGGCAATACCAATCCGGAATTCCTTCCTTCGATCGGCGAACCCTTGTTCAAGAATTTCATAGAAATCTTCAAAGCAAAATCATTTCATGATGCGTTAAAGAATACATTTCTTTTCTTCCTCGGCGAACTTATCCCGCAGTGGATCCTTGCATTCTGGCTTGCAGCAGTCATTACCGACAGGAGGCTCCGGATCAAGGGAAGAGGCATATTTAAGACAGCATTCTTTTTCCCTAAGCTCGTTGCAGGTTCAGCCTGGGGCATGGTCCTTTTGAACTATATGATCGCTTTCTTCGGAACCGCTGCAGGAATGGCCATCGCGGCTTCCATGATCAACGGCTTCGGCTTTGAGCCTGAGGATTTCGAGTTCTTTACCTCTGTCCAGTTTTTCATAATAATCATTACCGTTTTCCTGCAGTTCGGCATCACGTTTATCTATGCCATTGCAGGCATTACAGGCATTCCGGTTGAGATCTTCGAGGCAGCTGAAATGGATGGCGCCGGCAGGGTGCAGACGTTCTTCCGCATTACGCTTCCCTGCATGAAGCCGATGCTCTTTTTCATCACGATTGTTTCCATCATCGAAGGTCTCGGCATGGCCGACGTACCGAGAGCATTCGGTTCTTTCGATTCGCTTCGAAAGAATCTTACGCTGATGATGTATCTTGAGAACCAGGCGTTCATGGGTTCTTATGCTTACGACAGGGCTGCTGCCGCAAGTGTCATCCAGCTCGGCATTTATCTCCTGATCGCAGGAATCGTATATTTCATTCTGATCAGGGACAA
>JAEEGK010010023.1_pt1 | contig 21940 bp, 17 predicted proteins | sample 8958771 | NCBI WGS metagenome assembly JAEEGK01 (sample SAMN16246547, study PRJNA631951) | gut metagenome | biome: gut microbiome; feature: rumen; material: SC-attached | host: Bos | place: Iran: Karaj | collected 2018-10 | reverse complement strand
CAAAAGTAGCCATCCACCTAATTCAATAATATGAGGTGATGAAATCCACTATTATTATATTCAATAATTACAATTTTTAAATTCTACTGAATTTCATATATTTAGAAAAGAATTTCAATGAAAATAATAAAAAACAGCAAATTCAAAATTAGAAGAAGATAAAATAATATCATATTTAAAAAAAAATTGTAAAAAGAATGAATTTTTTTTCAATATCTAAATTATACTATATAATAACAGAATATTAACCAAATGAAGAATTATCTAATGAAATAGTAATTTAGGAAAAATTTAATGAAGATGTATTTATAATAATTATTAAAACAATAATTATAGTGTCATTCTCTAAAAGTATATTATAGAGATTTAAAATCATAAAATACAATGATAAATGTGAATTTGAGATTATGGAGTAATAATATATTTCTTATAAAAATATAAGAATATATTTTATTTATATTAATCATGAGATTATATTTCTTTTTAGATAATGATTAAAAGTATTCTTACAACTTAATTGTATTTTCTCATTGTTTTCTTTTTTTTAAATGATATTTTAAATTTTATTTTTATATTTATTGAAATAAGAGTTATTTTCTGAATAAATTTGTAAATTTGTAAAAGCATTTCCAAAAACAAATAATAATTAACTTTTAATTGTTTTTACATTCTTAATGAACAGATTTAAAACTTAAATTAATTGTACAATACAATGAAATATAGATTGGCTCGAATTTTTGCAAAAATATAAAATTAAAGATTTAAAAGCAGATGATTTAGTCATAAAATAAAATTCTTTTTGATGATTTAATTTACTTATAATATAAAGAAAATAGTAAAAATAATTAAATGAATAAAACATATAGTGAATAAAGATTAATTTCAAGTTTCAATGAGAATAATAAATATAAACGAGTTGAGATTGGAAAAATTGTTTTTATGACTATAAAAATATATATATATATAATTATGGAACTAAAATTAATGTTTCAAAAAATATTTAAATTTTAAATAAAAAGGGAATTTAAATATTAAAAACTTATTATTTTATAAATTAATTTACAAATAAAAAAAAAATTCTAAAACAAGTTTTGAAAATTATTTTTATTTTTGAAAATTTAAAATAAAAAAATTAAATGATAGTTCCTTCTGAATATGAAGATATAATAAAATTATTAATAGTAGGAGACTCACAAGTTGGAAAAACTAATTTTATATCTCAATTTATAGAAGGGAAATTTGATTATAATTATAAACCTTCTGAGGGTTTTGACAATAAAACTTCATTATTAAAAGTAAAACATGATAAAAAAATAAAACTTCAAATTTGGGATTCAAAAGGAGATGAAAAAGATCTTTCTTTAAATAGAAGTTTATTTCTCAAAGTGCAAGGAATAATTTTAATGTATGATATAACAAATCAAGATAGTTTTGAGCATATTGAAAATTGGATAAAATATATAAAAAATGTAAATGATAATATTCCTATAATTTTAGTAGCAAATAAATGTGATTCTGATGAAAGAATTATTACTGAAAAAGAAGGCAATAATTTAGCAATTAAATATAACTTTACTTTCATTGAAGCAAGTGGGAAAAATAATATTAATGTTAAAACTGCTTTTGTAAAAATTTCTGAAGAAGTTATAAGAAGAGCTGAATTAAGAATGAATAGTATGGACAGTGATTTGAATTTTATAGAATATGATAATAAACCATCTTATTTAAGGGAATTAATTCCTTATAAAGATAACAAAAAAAATAAAAAATGTTGTTGTTGTTAATTATTAATTTATTTAAAAAAATGAAAGTTTACACAAATTAAAATTAAAAATAAATTATAATAATATATTTTTTTAATATAATATAACTCTTTATAACAATGATACATTTAAAAAATTATATTTTGTTTTTTCAATGAAACTTTCTTCAAAGAATGAAAAATTGTTTTATTTTCTTGAACTTAATTCAGCTAACATCGTTTTATTAATTTCTTTTAAATTTTTATTTTCTTCTTGTACATTTAAATAATTTTGAATATACTCTTTATTTTTATTTTTTAAAGAAGAAATATTTGATAGTATTTCCCTATTAAAATTTTTCTCAGATGATAAAATATCTTCCATTTCCATAAATTTATTTTCATAATATTTTTGAATTTGAATTTTTTCTTGATTTTTCCTTTCAATAATTATATTTATATAATTCATAAAGGATTTTTTAATTAACGAAGTTTGTGTAAATAAATCTAAATAATTTTTTTCTAATTTCAGAAAATCTTTTAACTTATTATCCGGATTATTATTTTTATATTTATTTAAATTTCCTTCAATAATTTGTTCATTCATTATTATTTGTGAATTAAAATTTTCTGTTATTTCATCAATAACTTTTGAAAGACGTTTCATTTCATTTAAATAATATTTGATTTTTTTTTCTTGTTCTTCAAATTTAATTATTAAATCTTTATTTTCTTTTTCTTTATATTTTAAAGTTAAATTTAATTCATCAATTTGAGAAAGAAGAGATTGAGTTAAAAAAGAATTTTCATTATATTCTTCTTTTGATAATTTAAATATTTCTTCTTTTTCTTTTTCAGAAAAAATATTAGGTAAATTCGAGTTTTCATTTGTAAAATCTATTTTTAAAATTGCCGGATTTTCTATTTTAAATATTTTAATTAAATCAGGTGTTAAATTATTTTTATTTTCTTTTAAAAATATTTCTCTGGAATAATTTTCTTGAGAGATTATTGTTTTTAATTTATCTAATTCATTTAATATTCTATAATTAAATATTATTTTTCTTTTTATTTCATATAATGACTTAGAATATGATTTTAAAAAATTATCTGGAGTAGATAAGAATTTAAAATCTTTTACAATTTGTTCTAAACCTGAAGAATAATTATTAATTTTTTCAATTATTGTTTCTAATTTTGATTGTATTTCTCTTAATTTATTTGTTAATTCATTTATTTTAATTGACATATTTTCAATAGAATTTATCATTTTATTTGTAAAATCTGTTAAAGATTCTAATGAAACATGAAAATTTTTTAAATGAGATACATCAGAATATTTTTCATTTAATTGTTTAATAATATTACAATCATCAGAAACTGAATTTATATAATTTTGATTTGAATTATAAAGATTATTTGAAAATATTTCATCCATATTCATTAATTTATTTTTAAAAAGAGAAAAATCATTTCCTAAATCAGTTATAATTGAATGTGATATAGGAGATTTTTGTTTAAGATAATGTTCAAATTCATTTTGATAATAATTCCAATCATTTTTAAGTGGAGTTATATAAACTGATTTTTCATTTTTTATTTCAATCTTTATATTATTTAAAAGTTTTTCTTTTTCATTTATTTTTTCTAATATAAGCGTTTCTTTTCCAATGCAATTATTTCTCCAATTATTCATATCTTTTTCATTATAATATATATCCATTAAATATTTACAATTAGAACTTTTTTTATTTAACATTTTAATTATTTCAGGATGAATTTCTGTTGTTTTTAATTTTTTAATACTATCATCATATAAATTTATTATACTTTTATTATTTTCTTTAATTTCATTTCCCTTTTTTTGAGTTTCTATTAAATTATTTAAACATATATTATATAATGTTGAATTATTTTTGAAAATATTATCAATTCCATCAAATTGGTTCTTATAATTCTCTTTTATCTTTTCGCAAATTTTAAAATTTATTTTCATTTCTCTATATATTTTTTTAAATTCTTCAAAAAAATCAGTCATTTTATTATAAGTTTCCATAATTTTATCAGGAGAATAAGATAATAAATTTGAATTTTTTTTTAACAATGCCATTGAATTTTCTACGTCCGGAATACTATTTAAATTTATTGATAATGGGAATGTTAAATTTGCAATTTTTTTTTCTAAATGATTTTTAAAATATTTAATTCCTTCTTTAAAATATTTTTTCCAATATAAAAAATATTTTGAATTTGGAAAATATTGAATTTTATTTATTGAATTATAGGTATTTCCTTTATTATCATATATCAATAAATCACTAGAATTAGCAGATACAATATTTATGAAATTTTCACATATACTCTTTAATTCTTGAATAGATGAAATTAAATAACTTTCTCCAGTTTCCCCTATAATTAAATATGATGACATTTAATCTAATTTTTATATCATTAAAAAGTTATTGAATTCTCAATATTTAAATTTTCATTTCAAAAAATAATAAAAAATAAAAAAATATTATTCTAAAAAAATGTAATATTATTAATTTTTTAAAGTATATTAGATTTTTCTTTAGTATTTTCAATACAATTTATAACTTTATCAAAGTATTTCAAATATTTATAAGCAAATTCTAAATCATTTAACTTAAAAGAACAATAATCATGAGCAATTAAAACTTTTTCATCATCAAAATCCTTTTTATAAGGATAAGTTTTAATATATCTAGGAGAAAAGTGAGTAATAGCAATATATTTACTTCCATTTTCTTTACCTAAATTAATAGCTTCTGAAATAGTAGAATGCATTTTTTCTTTAGCATCTTTTATCATTTCATTATCAAAAGTTCCTTCATGAATAAATAAAGTTGAATTCATTGTATAATTAAAAAAATTATTACATGGTCTTGTATCACCACTAAATGAAATTTTAAAATAATTTTTATCAGATTCATTACAAATTGACTCTATTATCATTCCATATGATTCTTCACAATGAAAAACTTCTGCTGTGTAAAATATTATTCCTAATTTATTTTTTAAATCATTATAAAAAGATTCATTTTCATTTTTTTCTATAAAACTATTTATTCTTTTCTTTATTTTATTATATTCTTTTTCTTTTTCTATATCAGTAAAATTTTCATGGGGATTATCTTGTAATAAATTTTTTTGATAAATTTGTATTTCACTTGGATTAAATTTATTACTTTCAAAAACTTTAAAATATTTTTTATGAATTAAATCTAAGTTAATTGAATTAATTATAAATTCAATAATATTTTTAGGAACAATTACATAAACACATTCAGAATTTTCAATCTCATCATTAATTAAATCATCAATTTCTTTAAGTAATTTAAGTAATCCTAACATATGATCACCATGCCTATGAGAAATTGAAATTAAATTAATATTTTTAATTATTTCTTTTGTTTTTTCTTTTCCAAAATGTTCTAATAATTGTTGAAAAGTCCCTTCACCACAATCAAACATTACATATTTTTTATATTTTAATAAATTTATTAGTATAGAAGAAACATTTCTATATTTACAAGGTTTCATTGATGTTGTTCCTAAAAATGTCACTTCAATATTATCTTCATTATTATTTTTTATTTTATTTTCTATATTTTCAATTTTATCGAAATTTTCAATTTCAATATCATCAATATTTTTAATGAATTGTTCATAATTATGTGATTTATAATAAAAAGCTTCTCCCTCATATAATCCTTTTTCAATTTTTCCTCTTCTTTCATGAGGATATAATATATATTCACTTCCAGGAATACATTTTTCAATAGAAATATTATCTATTAAATTTAAATCTTTTTTAGAAAGGGTATCTTCATAACTCATATTATTTTCTTTAAATAAATAAGAACTAACTTTATTCAATAAAATTTGAATTTTAATTTTACCTTCATTATACATAAATTGCCTATTTGTTTCTTTACAATCAATAATATGTTGAGTTTCATTCCCAAATAAACCCATAAATTTAATATAATCTTCATTATTTATAATATTATAAAAAGGAGTAATATGGACAACTAAACTATTAATATAATTTTTCTTATTTACGATTTTATCAATTAAAATTTTATCATTAATTAATAATTTCATATGTTCAAAACTAGGTAAATATAAAATATAAACTGCAGAAGAAGGTTGACTTTCTCCTAAAACATCTTCTGGTTTAATTATTCTTCCATCATCTAAAGTAACACTTTCTCCTTTTTGTAATTTAGAATAAATTGGACCTGGTTTTAAACCTAAACTTTTTGCTTTTTCAATTAAAAAAGGAGGTCTTTTTAAATTTGGAATTATAATATAACTCATTGAATAATCATTTTTATTATTTAATGTACTCTTTGGATTGATACATATTGGGATAATTTGTAAATTAGAATCTTTTATTTCTTTTATATTTGGGGAATTGATCTCTGTAATAATATTTTTATTTACAAAGGAATTATCTTTTATATCATAATCATATAAACATTTTCCTAATTTTGAAACTGGATAAAAATTATAAGAATATTTGAAATTTTCTGAAAATCCAGGAGGACCAAATAAAAAACATTGAGTTTTTATTGGTTCATTCTTATTATTATTTTTCTCCTTTTCTTTTTTATTTTTAATTGAATATTTTGTATTTTCTTTTACTTTTTTTGCAAAATCTTCATTTGTAGAAATTAATTGTGAAAATGCTTGTTCTCCTCTTGACATAATCAAACCATATGTTCCTAAATAACAATCTAAATGAGATGAATTATAAAAAATTTCTTTTATTTTTATAAATTTTACTCCCTGGTCTAAGGCATTTCTTTGTGTTCCATCACAACAATTAAAGAGATAGGATTCTTTGTCAAATATTAATATTGAAGAATGAAACATATCATCAGAGTAATTTTGTAATATTTTATATAAATACATTTTGCCTAATAAAATATTTTGTTTGAATAAATATGAAAATTTTAAAAATTTAAAAATAAAAAATTACACTATAAATATTAAAAAAAAATAGAAGATGAAATAAAAGAAGAAATTGAATTATGAATTAAAGTAAAAATTAAAACAAGTAAATTACTAAATTTCCTTAATTTCAAAAGAAAATTAAAAGCATATATTTCATAATTTTAAAAAATTCAAATTATTCATCTATGAAAATTAGATGTAAATATAGTTCAGAATTATTTAGATAATAATCATTTATTTTTCAAAAAACCAAAAAAGGAGAAAAAATTGATTTATCAATTTAGATATATTTGAATTAATATTTAATTATAATCAAAATTAAAATAATCATGTTTATAATGATGGTATGAGTGATGTTAATAAAATGAAATGATTAACTACAATATAGAAAAGGGTTATAGAAAATATTTCATAAATAATCTTTTTGAAAAAAATGATAATAACCAAGAGAAGTTTTAATCAATTAAAAAGTAGTTTATCTGAAGAAGAAAAATTGAACAAATGAAGTGTTTTTGATTGTCAAAGGAGCTCATTTATTATTTAAAAATATAGAATATAAAAATAATAATATTAGTAATAAATTGAATATATTACAAGTTTAAATAGACTAAAGAAAAATAATTAAAAGAAGTATTATATTATTCAAAATAATTTTCGTTTAAGAAAATAAATTAAATCAATTAATGAAGTCCTTCAGTAAATTTTCTAATTCTCCGTGATAATAATAAAATTTCATCAAAAATAAATCAAAAAAAATAAAAGTAATAAATTTAATAATTAAATATTGTTAAATGAGATAACTTCAATTAAAATAATTTTCAATATATTAATTAAAATAATTATACATTTAAAACATTTAAAGATTAAAAAATAATAAATCTTCTTTGAATTGAATATATAAAGCCAAAAAAAACACTTCATTTAATAAATAAATTATAAATGTTAGATATCTTAAAAACAAATGAAAAAGTATTTCTTCAAAGTAGAAATTATGTTTTAAAATCCCAAATTTTTGGAAGAAATCAAAGTCAACATTCAGATGACAAAATGGAAATTAATTCCTCTAAATTCATTCCAAATATATATAACTAGTAAGAATAAAATTTAATTATAATTTTAGTTTTTCTGATTTTATAAATGAAGTTAGAGAGAATTATTGCAGACAATGTGAAAATTCAGCTTTATGTTGTCAAAAAAAAAACATTGAAGAAGTGGAAGAAAATCATTCAAAAGAGAATAATAGAAACTCTTTTGATGAAAATCAAATCAATTTAAATGAAAATGTAATAGAAAAAAGTAATCAAAATATGTTTATGAATACTTTGTTTATGAATGAATCTAATGTTTCTCAAATTTCTCCTTTTTTAATTATGGATCAAAATGGAAGTAGAGTTCTTCAAACAAAATTAAGAAATGACCAAAAATATACAAATGAAGTGTTTTTTCCTTATCTTTGCAAAAATTATTCGGAAAAAGATTTTATTAACTTAATGTGTGATCAATTTGGAAATTATTTATTTCAAGCTGTCTTAGATGTTTTATCAATTAATAATTTAGATATTTTTTTAAATAAAATACAAAATAATTTTTATGATATTGGAATTAATTCTTTTGGAACAAGAGTTTTACAAAAATTAATTTCAATTACTGAAAACAAATCAAAAATCCTTGAGAAATTCAATCAAATCTTATTTATTTCAATTGATAAATTAATTTTAACTTCACATGGAAATCATATCATTCAAAAATATCTTGAAAAAATACCTTTTCCAAAAAATGAATTAATTTATAAATATATATTAAAAAATTTTATAACAATATCAAAAAATAAATTTGGTTGTTGTACAATTCAAAAGTGTCTTCAAATATCTCCAAAGCATATAAGAGAACAAATATTAAAATTATTTTTTGATAATATCTTTATATTATTATCAGAACAATATGGAACTTATGTTTTTCAATATATAATTGAAAGAGAAACAATGGATTTAAAAATAAAAACAATTAAAGAAATTTTACCTGAATTATTAAATATATGTAAAACAAAATATTCGTCAAATGCTATTGAAAAATGTTTAGAATTCAATTGTAAAGAAATACATAAAATCTTACTTGGGAAAATTATAGAAAAAGAAGAAAATATAATTGAATTAATTACAAATCCTTTTGGTAATTATATTATTCAAAAAGCACTTTGTGTGTGTGATGAACAAAGTTATGAATTTTTATTAAAAGTTATTGGAAGTAATTTTGAAGAAATTAAGAAATTAAGTTTTGGATTTAAACTAATATCAAAATTAGTTTCTACACATCCAAAGCTTTCTAGGTATCTTACTAAGAATTTATTTTATAAATAAAAAAAAAATGTCCAATTGTATTATGAGTTTTTCTTTTTAAACAAAATGATATTATATAGTGTTGTATTAAAGTTGCTTTGCAAAATTATTTATTTTTATTCTACTAGTATAAATTAATCTTAATATAACAAATTTTTATTTATTTTTTCTTTTACATTTAAGTTAATAAAATTGTTTTATTTTTTATTTATTATATTTATATACCTAAAAAGCACATATAATAAAATAATAATCATTTTTTTAAAAAAAACAAATGTAAGAATAAAAAATAAAAAAAAAAACAATCATTAAAATTAAAATATTATAAAAGAAAATTTCTTTTGAAAAATTATGTGTGAAAAAAACCTTTAAAATTATACTAAATATTACTTATCCTCATAATGATTAATATTTTTAACTAATTTTTTAAGATTTATTGATAAAAAATCAGTATTATATACATCTTTTAATTATATTTTTAACTAAAAATATGTTAAATTTATATATTATTCTCTAATTAATTTAGTTTATACCTATAGAATTAAATAATTTTAAAATGATGAATATATTATTATTATTTTCAAATTTGCTGATTACATTTTATCAAAAATAAATTAAAAATGAATTATTTAATATAATAATCATATGAAAATTTATCCGTTTTGTAATTAAAATTAAATCAGATTAAATTATAATTTTAATATTGTTCAATGATTGAATCCAAATGAGATTCAACAGAATGATATAATCTTTTATTTTTATGAAATAAGGAAATAATTTTATTAGTATTTCTATGAAATTTTTTAGGTAACAAATTAACACTTTCATCATCATGAATAACTTTAATATTAGCTTTTAATCTTAATTGAGGATATTTTGAAAGAATTGGTTTTCTATAATTATAAAATAAAGAATCATCTAATTTTGAAAATATATCCACAAAATTCACTAAATCTGCTTTTCCTTCTTTCATTAAAATAAAATCTCCTGTTCTATTATTTTTTACATATTTCATTATTTTATTTGTATTATTTTCCTTCTCTAATTCATTTAATTCTGGAAAATTCTCTTTTTCTTTTTTTGCATATTTTTTTAATAAAATTTTAACTTTATTTATGTAAAATGAGTTATTTAGATTTTGTTTTTTATTTTCACTATTATTCTTTTTATCATCAATTAATTTATTTATCCCAAATTCTAATTTAAATCCTTCTTTTGAAGTTTTTTTCAATATTTTATCTATTTTTTTATTTCTTTCAGAATTACAAGTATCTCTAAATGAAGTATGAAGTGAATAATTTTTTTTCTTTTTTTTTGAATTTGATTTACATTGATATCTTTTTATAAAAATTTGAGATGGTGTTTTAATATCACTTAAACTTTTTTGAAGATTTTCATTTTTTCTTTTAGATAAACAAATTCTAATTTTATCTTCATTTAATTTAACGTTATTTAACATATAATTTTTAAATATTGAAATTGAAGAATTATAATGATTAAAAATGTTTAATTTTTTATTTACTTTTTTTTTTACATGATTATCATTTGAAAGTAATTTTTTTTTTATTTTTTCAATTTCGTTTTTTTGATTTAATCTTAATCTTATCTCATTTAAAAAAGAAGAATTTTCATTACTGTTGTTTAATAATCTTTTTGTTTCTGAGTTAATTAATTGTTTTTTTTTTTCTGTTTCAATATCTAAAAATTCTTTATTTAAAAGATTTAATTTTAAAAAAGATAAATCCATCATACTCTTATCTTTTCGAGATTTGAATTTTTTAATAAAATTTTTTATTAAATTCAAATCCTTTATTTCCGACATAATTAATTATTCAAATTTTAAGAATTATTTTTAATATTAAATTATTTTAAGCAAGTATAAATTAAAATATTTAATAATTTAATAAAAACATATTAATCAAAAAAAATAATGATAATTTTTTTCTTTATTTCTTCACATGGTTAAGCTTTATTATTTTTCCAAAATGAAGTATATATTTTTTTAAAGATATAAATGAAAATATTCTCAAATATAAAATTTTTATATTGAGTTCAGGAAGAAATAAATTTCAAATTCATTAGAAACAGAGTTTCATTAATTTAATTGTAAATAAAAAAATTAAAAGAAAATTAATATATAATATAAATTTATGATTCTTGCCTAATATCATGAGAAGATGATTTTTTTATATCTTGTAAAGATATTTCTTCTTCATTGGGATTAGTATTTTTTTTTGAACAAATTTTAAAACTTCCTCTTAAGAAAAATAAACAAGGAATAGATTTGAAAAACCCACTTAAGCAATACATAAAAGAATGAATATAACTTAAAAACATTGAGGATATAATTTTTATATCAACATACCTATTTAATCCTTTTAAAACTGTATTAATAATTAAAATAAATGGAAATAAACTAAAAACTAAAATAAAAATTTTTATTGCATTATATTCTTCTTTGTTTATTGTTTTTATTTTTTTTAAAACTTTACAATAGAAAGAGATTATTTTAATAAAAACATAAATATTATATAAAACTAAAAAGATTGTTAAAACATTTATAATTGACCACCAAATAAAAGCCAATCCTTTTAAATCCAAACAATCAAATGAACAATGAGTTTTTGCAGGACCATAAGAATTAGTATATAAAGGTAATAAAGTTAAGATTAAAGGTAAAAATATACAAAAGCAAAATCCTTTAAATAATTCATTTTTTTCATTTAAAAATAAATTATCATTTATTTTTGATGTAATTAGAAAAATTCTTATAATTATTGAAGTCCAACATATTGAACTCAATTCTAAAAAATTATGAAAAAAACCTAAATTAATGCAATTTGTTGAATATTTATCAAATAAATAAAAGAATCCAAAAGGATATTTTATACATTGATAAACACTTAAAATACACCATAATAATTTCGTTATCATTAGAAAAAACATATAATGTGTTCCTAAACCTATTTTTAGTTCTCCTTTGATTTGACTTGCTGATATACTATCTTCTCTTGAAAAAGAAGATAAAAAATCAACTTCATTCTTTTTATTTTTTTGAAATATATAATTAATCAATAAGATAATATAAAGAGTTATATTAAAAAGACAACTCACTAAACTTATAAAGGAAAGAACTAATCTTAATTTTATTAAACTACTGAAATCATTCAAATTTACTTCCATAAAAGTTTTTCAAAAAAGTAAAATATAAATAATTAATTAAAAAAATTTAAAAAACATAAAATATTATAAAATAAAAATAGTTTATTTGATTTATTATTTTCTTTGATGAATATTAATTATATAATATTAATCTATATTTTTTAAATTTTAATTCTTAAAAATTAAATAACAGAAAAAAGTATCATTTTTTTTTACTTTTATTTTAGTACCAATGAATTATAAAAAAATATTTAAAAAAATTAAAAAAATTATTAGAAGAATTAACATTTTTTTTCAGAAAAAATTGAATTAAAAAATGTATATTAAATTTATATTTTAAATTTTAGAATATTTTAAATCTCCTATTAAAATATATTTAGGTTCTAATTGATTATAAGGACAAGGACTACAAATTGTAATAGAATTTGAATTTTTATCAACTTTAATAATAACTCCAAAGAAAGAAACTGGAGCTTTAGAAAACAAATCAACAAAATTATTTTTTCCTTGTTCAAAATTAGCATCTAAATCATTAATGTCTTTTTCATCTAAAGAAACTATTTCAACTATTCTATACAATAAAGAAACATCAATTTTATATTCATATATAACTAAATTTAAATCACTACTCCCTTCAATTGGTAATGCATCAGAAGAAACATTTGATGAAACAATTTGAATTAATTTATATTGTTTTAAATCTAATTTAAATTCAGTTAACTTTAAATTCAATAATGGTGCTGAATTTTTTTTTGTATCTTCAAATTTTATTTTTGTATCTTCATTTGTATCTTCATTTGTATCTTCAAATGTATCTTCAAATGCTTCATTTAGGAAAGTTCCTCTGAAATAAAAACTTAATCTTTGTTCTTCCATATAATTTTGATATTGACTATTCAATTCAATTCCTTCTATTTTAGGGATTAAAATAATAGAAATATTATTATTGTTATTGATCAAATCTTTTAAATCATAAAATAATTTTTCATTATCTATAACATAAATTACATTTATTTGAAAATCTCTTATTATTGTTGAATAAATACTACTTTCTCTATCTTTATCATTTATAACTAATGAAGGACAATTTATAATCATACCTGAAGAATATAAAGTTGGATATTCACTATTCACAAAACAAAATTTAGAATTATCGTTTGATAAATTTTTAGATTTTTTCCATGAATTTAAATCAAATTCTAATTTTTGAATACATAATTTTCCTAATTCAGAAATTTGATTTTCATATAAAAAGTTATTTAAATTTTCCTTTTTAGTTCCAGTATAAAAACTTATTGAATTATCTATTAAAAAATCATTAGGAACAACATGATCAACAACAGTTGCAGAAATACAACCTGGAATATTAATTTCATTATCTAAATCTAAATCACAATAAATAGGAGTCCATCCAATTTTTAAAGAATAATTTAATAATATATGACAAAAACTTTTTCCAACTAAATTATTGTTAGAACTCATTACTAATACTCTAGGTCCAATTTCATTATTTATTAAAGATATATTTCTCATATTATTTATATTATAATGTGCTAAAATAGTTTTTTGCATAACTTTTACATTACTCTCTGAAGTAAAAGGCTTTCCTTTCATATTTCCTCTATATAGTATTTTACAATCTTCCCAGCAATAAATTCTAATGTTTTTATAAGAAAATGAAATTTCTTTATCTTTTGGAATATCTCTTCCTTCTATTTCAGCTATTCCTTGTTTTAACTGTTTTTTGTTATAAAAATAAATTTACTACTATATATATTCTTTCATCTTCGTTTAAATATATTCTTAATTCATGCTCTTGAGAAACATTTACTTCTTGATATTTTTTATCCATTCTTTTTCTTATTTACTCAAATAAAAAATATAGAAATAATTAATAAATTTTAGTTTAAAAAATTTAAAAATATTAGATAATTTGTTTAAAAATATTCATTTTATTTAGATAGGGTTTAAACCATTATTCCTTTATAATCGGTTGAAATATATAAAAAATTTATTTCATGAATTATTTAATTTTAAAAAGTATTCATATTTAAATAAAACAATTTACCTATGACCATTAAGATAAATAATTTAAAATTAAATTTCTAAACATTTTTTTCATTATTAAAATTTAAATAAAAAAACTCAAAAAAAAAAAATAAATTTTTTTAATATAAATCATCTAATCCTTCAATATCATCGGTTTTATTATTTTGAATTAAATTTTGTTCACTTAATTCAATATCATTTCTCATTCCCATATTCCCCATATTTTCATTCAAATTATAATCATTATTTAATTCATTATATTCTTCCTCATTATCCATTCCTTCCATAATAGGTTGAGTATTAATTTCTCTTGGTTCACCTAATTGAACTTGTAAATTATCAATCATTTCATCTTTTTGTTTAATAATATCTTCATACATTTTTGTAATATCATTTATTTCATTATCTTTTCTTATATTTTCTTCATGAGCCATTTTAATTTCTAATTCTAATTCTTTTTCTTCTGCTTTTTCTTCTTCATCATCTTCTTTTTCTTCTTTTAATATTTCTTCAATATTTATATCTATCTTTTTTTGATCATCAAAAGCTTTTGCTACTTTATCAATTGCTTCTTTTAAAGAATTTATTTTATTATCTTTTTCTTTTAAATATTGCTTTGCTATTTCATTTTCTTCTTGATTTACTTGAAGTTCATTTGTTAATTCTTTTTCTTTAAGTAATAAATTCTTTTTAATATCATATTTATTGTCTATTTCTTGTTTAATATTTTCATTTATTTCTTTTATTTTTTCTTTGTCCATATTAATTCTTTGTATTATTTGTTTTAATTGTTCAATTTGATTATCTTTGTAATAAATATTATTGTTTGCTTGTTGCATTTTATTATGTTCTTCATTAACTTTTATACTCATTGAACTATTTTCTTCATTTAATTTATCAATTGTTTTTTTTAATCTATTAATTAAATCTTCATTATCATTTCTTCTTTTTTCATTTGCTTCATTTAATAAAGTTAAATTATTTTCTTCGGATTCTAAATTTCCTAATTGAATTTTTAATTGAGCTAATTCATTATCTAAATCTGATTTTATTTTTTCTAAATTATATAAATTTTTCTCATTTCTTTCATTAAAAATTTGAATTTCTGCATTTTTTCTATTTAAATTTTCAGATTCAATAACTTTATTATTGTAATTATTAATTAAATTTATATTATCTTTTAATAAGTTTTGGTTTTCTAATTGAAGATTCATTATTGTATCCATCATATTTAAATTATCATTTATTGAATCTTTTAAGGATTTTTTACAAGAAATAATAAATTTTTGTAAACTTGTATCATATTGGGAAAAAATAGAATTATTATTTTTATTTAAATTATTAGATTGAGATTCATAATTTCCAATTTCAACTTCTAAAATTTTATTTTCATTTCTTAAATCAAGATTTGATCTCGTTAAAACTTGATTTGATAACTTATATTTTTCAATTTCATTTAAAAAAATTTGATTTTGATTAAATATTGGTTGTTGGGGTTCAATATAATTATAATCAAAATCTTTTAAATCATCATCAATATTATCTAAAATAATACTTCCATTATCATTATGTGAATCTGGAACTGAATGATTTGAAGAATTCTTTGATATACTATCACCCCCATCAATTAAATCTAAATTTTGATTATTAAACTGATCAAAATCTTCTGACTGTAAATTTTGAATATAATCCATTTTTTTTATATTAAAAAATTTAGTTTTATATATTTAAATTTAAGATTTTATTCTATTATTTTTATTTTTTAATATTTTTTCAAATAATGTAAATTGATAAGTTAATTGTTTAATTTATATTTATGTTAATTTTAGAAAATTTGAATTTTTATGAAAAAATTTAATAAAGAAATATTGAGTTGAAATTGATTCTATATAAAAAATATTTTTTATCATCATCAAAAATCAATCAGTGATAAATAATAAGAGGAGTAAAATTCAATTTAATTTATTTAATTTTTAAAACTTTTAAATATATAATTAAATTTCTTTAATATATTCATAATGAAAAAGAAATTTATAATTGGCAGTTGTAATTAATTAAAAATAATTTGGGTTTTTATAATAAAGAAAATGAATATTATATTGATTTTTATTCTGAAAAAAAAAAGAATTTTATATCAAAAAAATTGATGCTGAAAAAATTAAATAAAAATAATAAAATATTTTTTCATTTTTTAGTAAAAGATTAATTATGATATTATTCCTTTTTTAAGTTAAATATTTATTTTTAGAAAATTTTTCAATATGTCAAATTTAATTCATTTCCTTCATTTTCAAATAATTTTTCACTTATACTATCAAGAAAAATAACTTTATCTTCAATTTCTAAAAACTTTTGTAAATTTTTTATTTTTTTTGTATAAAGACTAAAAAATCCAAAACTATATTTTCTAATTATAAAAATAATAACAGTAACTAAGAATAAGCCTACATCAATATGTTTTTCAAGGTAACCTTCTTTCCAAAGTTTTTTATTTTTATTGATAATTTCTATTAATTGAATTATTAATGAATAAAAAATATGAAATAAACCAAATATAATATAAATAAAACTTGCAATTTTTGAAAATTTTGATTTTTTAATTAAAAGAAGAGTTATTATAATAAAACCAAATATACATACTAAAATAGTATAATCTTTGAATTTAATTTTTCTTTTTATTTCATTTTTTAAATAGATGTCTCGAATATATTGAACAAAAATTGTCAAAAAAATGTCAATAAAAAAATATAATAAACATAAATAAAATTTTTTATTAACATCTTTATGAATAATTGAATCTAAATTTTCAAATTTAAATAAAAAATACTTTCAGGTAAAGGATTTGATATTTTTGAACTTTCAGATGGAATCATTTGTTAATTATCTACAAAATAATTAATTTATATAAAATAATTTTTAATTTTTTATAATTTATAGATGTTTAAAATTTATTTCATGAAATTATTTATTGGTTAAAATCTACACATCTAAATCCATTAAAAAAAAAAAGTAAAAAAGAACAAAAAAATTATCTAAATTTGAGTTAAATATTACTACTTTTGAAAAAGTATTATAACATGTTTACCAAGAAAAATGAAAAATAATTTAATAAATGAACTAAAAGAACTTTTAACAATTTGAATGATTAGTTAAAAAACAAAAAAATTCAAACTTTTATGAATTATTAAATAATATTCGATGTATAATTACAGAATAAAATAAAAAATTTTTTATTCATCTTTATAATAGAAAATTATTCAAAAACTTTATTTTATAGCTCATATTATTCAAATTTATTTGAAGAATAGTTTGAAATAAAATAAAATTTTTTATTAATTTAATAACTACTATTGATAAAGTTTTCAAATTAAAAAAAATGAAAATAGAATTTAGATTTTGATAATTAATTTAAAAATAAAAAAAAAATTTAATAATATTCAAGTCTTTATATTATTTTAGACTAAAATTTCGAAACCAAAGTGTGAAATCTTAATAAAATATAAAGAAATGAAATTGATTTGTTGAAGAAGAAGAAAATGTGAAGAAAAATAGAAAATAAAGTTTTATTTGATGATAGAAAAGATAATTAAAAGATTTATTTCATTTTAAGATTTAGCCAAAAAAAAGTGAAAATAATTAAGAAAGATATGAAACTTTTCTTCAATCTTTAGATGAAAAATCCAGAGAAAATAAAATGAATATAACTCTAAAAAAAAATGTTCAAAGTAAAACAATTCAATTTTTAAATTCCAAGAAGAATTATAAAAAAGAAGAAAAAACAATAAAAAAATGATATAAAAATGGTATCTTTAAAAAAATAATTATTTTTTTTAATATTTTTCAATTATATAATTAATTTATTGCATATAAAATAAATGGAGCACAATTCTTTTGATACAACTCCAGAAGTGAATTCAGTGGAAGATGTTAAACATTTATTATATTCTTACCAAAATAAAATTAGTAATGATAATTCTTATTTAGAAATATATTAGTTCAATTGACAAATGAATTAAATGAGATGAAAAATACAGAAAAAGAAAATAAAAAGAAAAATTCATCTCAATATAATTCATTCCTTTCTGAAATTTCTTCTCTTAAACAACAATTAATTAATCAACAAGAAATTACAATTCAACAAAAATCAAAAATTAATTTATTAGAAAAAGAAATAGATTTAATTTTATCTTCTAATAATTATTACATTCAAAGTAATATAAATATAGATGAACAAATTGATTTTAAAATTATGATTTCATTATTTGAAGAAAAAATGAATAAATTAAACAAAGAGAATAAAGATTTAGCAAATGAAGAATATAAAAAATTTTCAGAAGAAATTAAAAAAATATTAGATCGTAAAGATTCACAAATTCAACAATTAAAAGAAGAAAATCAAAAATTAAAAGAACAAAAAAAAGAAATTATTTTAAAATATTCATTAATAGAAAAAGAGAAGAATAAAGAAAAAGAATGTATTCATTGTCATGAAAAATTTATTTCAAAATTTAATAATCATAAATCATGTTTGTATCATCCAGGAAAAATAAAATATTATTCTTGTAATGGATGTGGTGGTGATGAGTATTATACTTGTTGTAAAAAATGTTCAAAATGTTCTCCTGGATGTACCTTAGATAAACATATTGAAAAATAAAAAAATATTTAGTTATTTTTTGGAAGAATAAAATAAGTATTATTTTATTTTTAATTTATTTTCATTGAAATATTAAATTATTATTTATTATAGGAAATATAACATTTTTAATATATATTCTGGAAATAATAATTGCAAAAAAATAAAAAAATAAAAAAATAAAAAAAATTTTTAATAAATATCATTAAAACAAAAATCTTTTATTTTTCTTAAAAACCATATTTAATATTTATTTATTCTTTCTTTTCTTCTTCTTTTTTTTCTTCTTCTGTTTTTTCCTCTTCTTTTTTTTCTTCCTCTTTTTTTTCTTCTTCTTTTTTTTCTTCTTTCTCAGCTTTTTTAGCAGCTTTTTTTTCTTTTTTCTTTTCTTTTTTATCTTTTTTATCATCTTTCTTACTAACACTTTCAAAGTCTTCAACTAATTCTGGAGGTTCATCATTTTTATCATCTTTTTTATCTTTAGTTTTAATAGTTTCAGCATATTCTTTCATTAAATCAAATTGTTTAGGTCCTAATTGTTTAATAATTGCAGGTAATAATTCTTTTATATTTTTTGTTTCATGAATACCAGAAACAAAAGAAACTTTTTCTTTAAATGAATATTCTAATATTGGTTTCTTAAAATGAATTACTGTATTATCATCTTTAAATATATTTATTTCATTTATATCATTTAATTTTTTGGCTTGTGCTTTTTTTGCTATTGCTTCAATTTTTTTATCTGCTTCAACTTTATTTCCTCTTTTTTTGACTTCGTGTTTTCTTCTCTGAGTTCCTTTTCCTCCTATTTGAGTATTTCCAAATTTTTCTGCCATTTTTTTTCTTGCTTCAAGGATTTCCGCATCTGTTACTTCACTCATTTTAAATGGATATTTAAAAATTTATTTTTTTTTATGATTTAATTAATTTTGCTCTTTATTTAATTATTATTTTTGTTGCTTTTTATTTTTTTTATTTTATGAATTTTTTTAATTTTATTCAATTAATGAAACAAACTAAGTCTTTTCAAAATATTAAAAATAAAAAAAAAGGAAATAATAAAAATTTGGAATTGTTTAATGCTTTATCTTTAAGATTAAGGGATTTTGAATCTGCAAATACAAAAACTTCTGGTTTTAGTTCTTCTACAAAAAATATTATTAATAACCATAAAAGAAATTATTATCAACATACAATGCAAAAGGGAAAAAATAATAGTTATAAAGAAAAAAAAGACTTCCATTATTCATCTCCTAATGAAAAAGACAATAATTTAATTAATATAAGATTAAATATTAAAAGTGAAATTATTAATAATAATTTTTCTGGAAATAAAAACGGAAATAACGACAATTTAAATAAAGAATTTAATGAAGTAATTAAGCAAAAAAATAATATAATTAACTCTTTAGAAAAAGAACTTTCAGAAGTAAAAGAAAAAATAAAAAAAATTCAAACAAAAAGAAAAAGACTAAATTCAGTAGATAATATAGAAAAGCATAATAGTTATAAAAGAAAAAAAAATTCTAATCATTTAAGAAAAGATTTTAATGAAATATTTAAAATACACAATTTAAAACCATCAAATATAATATCTAAAAATGTCAAACAATTCTTTAAAACATTAATGTTAAAAAAAGAAAGTGAAATAAAAGGAAATAATGGATTGAAAAAGAATTTAATATTAAATACAAGTAATTATAATAGTTATGTTAAACATAATAACCAAAATAATATAAGTAATAAAAATTTATATAGTGATCCAACAAGAGAAATTCAAACAACTGAATTAGAAAAAAATAATATGACTCAAACAAGAAAAAATTCTTCTTCAATGATTAAAAGTAATTCTTTTCTTTTTACTTCAAATAATTTAAATTCAACAAGTAGAAAAGGCTTTGAAAAAACTAATAGAAGATGTCAAAGTCAATTTCAAACAAATTATACAAATTATAGTAGTAATAATAATAATAGTAATAATAGTAATTGTGGTGGTAATAATATTCTTTTTGAATTGGAAAAAGTTAAACAAAGAACTCAAAGTTTGTTGTCATGTTATTTAAATTATTGTAATGATAAATAATATTTTTTTTTGTATTTTAGATGATATTTTTTAATTTGAAAGATTATAATTAAAGAAATTATAATTAAATTTGAATAAAAAATAATTTAAAAAAAATTGTTTATGAAAAAATGTTTTGGCTTTTTAATTAAAATTATATAAAATTTATCTAATTATTTAAATATTCACAGTGATGAAGTCCATTATTCTAAAATTGAAGAAAAAAAAATTTTTTTTTTAACAAATAGAAGAAAGAAAAAATAATATTACTTGAATACATTATTATTTGCTAAGAGATTGTGATTGATTATGAGTTTCTTTTGAATTTATATAAATTGTTTTTATAAAACTATTTAAAAATTTTATTAATTAGCAATAGTCTTATAGATTTAAATTAATGATATAATATCACTAAATTTACTAAATTTTTTTTTTATTGAAATCAAAAAAAATCAAAAATTTTGAATCAGAAAAGGAATCAAATGATTAAATGATTTTTAAATTATTTTTTGAATAGTATTTTTCCATAAAATATTAATTTTTTCTTTATTTTTATAATAATTCAATATTTAATCAAAAAAAAAATAAAAGGATAGATTAATTAAAAAATAATTTAAAAATGGATACCAAAGATGAAAAAGTTAAGCCAGTTAGAAGATGTCCTCAATGTGGTTCAGATAGAGTTGCAGTAATCAGATACGGAATTAGACCTCCTCCAAATGTCAGTAAAAAAAAAGAAGAGTTAGTTGTTTATGGTGGATGTGTCATACCTGTTAATGCACCAAGATTTAAATGTTTAAAATGTGGTGCTGCTTTTAAAAAATTGTAAGAGTAAATTTTCTATTTCTTTTTAATTTTCTTTTAAATTTTGATGTTAAATTTTTTTTTAATTTAAAATTTTAAAGTGTTTTAACAGTATGATTTAGAAACTTTTTTTTTATTTTTTAAAAAATTGTTTGTTAATACACTGG
>JAEEGK010010021.1_pt1 | contig 21943 bp, 24 predicted proteins | sample 8958771 | NCBI WGS metagenome assembly JAEEGK01 (sample SAMN16246547, study PRJNA631951) | gut metagenome | biome: gut microbiome; feature: rumen; material: SC-attached | host: Bos | place: Iran: Karaj | collected 2018-10 | reverse complement strand
GTTGAGACGTACATCTCCTTCTTTATGCGATTGCTTTATACAACAAGTCATACCACAACACATTCGTCCCATAGTGTTAATCTTAATCTGCTTCATTGTAGTGCTCCTTTCTCCTAAACTGTTTGGGTGTTCTCACCCGTTGGAATCATAATACTATCTCTGCAGGTGTTTGAAAATTTCGCAAAATTAATCCTCGGCGATAAGTATGGGTTATCACCGAGGAATGTATTAATAATCACTGTTTATTCTGTTATTTCGCGAAATCTCTGGAGGTCCGCAATGTATTCTTTGCCGTAAACCGACAGCTCTGCCCCTGACCTTGTAATGTAGCCGATAATCAGGGGATCTTCCTCCTCAAGCTTAACGGACACAAGTCCCTGCAGTATCACGTCATCCCCGGCCAGCATGCCTGAGCCTATTGAGTAGCCGTTAAGCTCCGCAATAATCTCCATTGTGGTGGCACGGTCGTCGGAACGTATCATCTTCTCAAAGTCATAATCCGCAATGGCCTCTTCAGTTAAGTAGAAATTGCTTCCGTCACTCTGGTCAAAAGAAACGCAAGGATAATCCTTTAAATCCTTAAGGGAAATAGTGGTCCTGCCGGCCAGCGGGTGGTCCTTCCACACATAAGCGTAAGTCTCACGTATCATGAGAGGCACAAACTCAAGCTGGTATTCCTTAAGAAGCTTCCTGATAACGCCTTCGTTGGCGCTTGAATAGGACACAATGCCCACTTCGCTCTTCATATCTCTAACGTGCTTAAGCACATCTCTCGTCTTGGTCTCGTGGATGGAAAAAAGAAACTTCTCCGGCTTAAACTTCCTGATGACCTCGGTAAAAGAACGAATGGCGAAATTATAATGCTGGGTGGATACGGAAAACCGCTCCCTGTCTCTGTTGGCTGAGAGATATCTGTCTTCTAAGATAGCGTACTGTCCCACCGACCTTTTGGCATATACCAAAAACTCGCTTCCCTCCGGTGTGAGGGAAATGCCTTTATTGGTCCTGTTAAATATGAGGATGCCCAGTTCCTCCTCCAGCTCACGAATACTGGCGGAAAGCGCCGGCTGCGTAACAAAAAGTTTTGTGGCCGCTTCTCTCATGGATGACGACGCCGCCACCTCGAGAACGTACTTAAGCTGATTCATGTTCATAACTTAGCCCTCTTTTTTGTTATAAGAATTACTTATCATTGTACAGCCAGCAACCTACTATTTCAATAGGCAATTAGTGCTGTTTATCGCCGGGCATAGAAAAACCCCGCAGCCCAAAGGCCACGGGGTAATATAATTCATTGACGGTTTTATTTGTCCATATAAGCTGCCTTGAAAATATCGAGCACAGCATCAAAAGCAGGCTTGGGATTTAAATCCTTGTCAAAGAGTCTTGCGTTGGTCTTGTCACCCTCCACGTAATGGTCCTTGAGGCCAAAGAAGGTTACATTGGTAATATTACAGTTACCGCCGCCCTGAGTATCCAGGAGCTTCAGATTCGTGAAAATACTGCGATATCTCTTCGCCTGTTTCTCAAACTCCTCCGCGTTTTCTTCGTCCACGCCCACAGACAGTTCCGTAATCTGAATCTCCACATCAAGCTTTGCATACTGCTTAATAGTGGTCATGATAGTGTTCATGTCGGGGTAGCTGATACCCCAGTATCCCTGCATGCCGATACCGTCCAGAAGACCCTTGGACTTTAAGTCCTCGCAGAGCTTATATATAGCGTTGCGCTTGGTCATCTCAAAAGTGTTGAAGTCGTTGTAGAACAGCTTCACATCCGGGTCCGCATATTTTCTTGCAAAGGTGAAAGCCGCTTCCACATAGTCGGGACCGATGGTCATGTACCAGGGATTTTCCTCGCCGCCATTCTCCGTTCTGCATAAAAAGAAGCTTTCTTTGTCACCCTTGTCAGGGTCCACCGCTTCGTTGACCACGTCCCAGCAATAGATTACGCCCGGATACTCGGTCTGAACATGCTCAAGCACCTGTTTGATATAACTTTCCATGCGGTTGAGCATGGTTTCTTTGTCCACGTATGCGCCGTCGTCCTTGTAGCCCTCGCGGAAGAACCATCCGGGAGCCTGAACGTGCCACACAAGTGTGTGACCGCGCATTTTAACGCCGTTATCGCTGCACCACTTGAGGGTATCGTCTATGGTGGTAAAATCAAGCACCGGCATGCCGTCGGGGCTCTGTTGGCTTTCCTGCTGCCTTAAAAGGTATGCCGACTTCATAAGATTGGACATTGTCACACTGTTAAAGTGCTTCTTGACCATAGCCATGTATTCTTCATCGTAAGTAGTCAAATTGTCGAGGGTGCTTCCGTTGATACCTACTCCGAGGGTGAAATAATTGTTGACTGCGTCCTTGAGGGCAATGTCCTCGTCCTGAACAGCCGCTTCTTCAACGCTTGTCTCAGGTTCGACTTCAGCGCTGCTTTCAACACTCTCGGTAGTTTCGACAGTCACAGTCGTTTCGCTTGTCACGGGGCTTTCTTTTGCAGTGCATGCCGCCATGGCAGGCAAAAGAAGAATGAGACCTATAAGAGGCAGATTCTTAAATGATTTAAAGTGCATGTGTTTTCTCCTACTGATTGGATATAAAAAGAAAAGCAAGCAGGCCGATAAATATCACTTCAAGCACCGCTCCCGCAATGCTGACTATTTTTACCTCACGGCCTTTAAAAAGCCTGCCAAAAACAAAGTATACACCCGCACCCAAAGCTCCGCCAAGCGTATTGGTAATAAAGTCCGTTATATCGCTTGCGCCTAAAGAAAAAATCCATTGAAGGACTTCAAAGCACAAGCTGAGAGCGGCACACAAGGCTATGGCTTTAACAGCCTTTTTGCCAAAAAGTGCCGTAAAATAAAAGCCCGCCGGAATAAACACCGCTACATTATATAAAATATCCTTAATATGAAACAAAGAACCCGCTATCCTGTCAAAATGAAACGGAACAAGGTTAATCCCCCGCATATGCGGAATCCGCTCTATACTGTCAGCCAGCTTAAAAAGAACCAGCCAGCATAAAAACAACAGATATATTACAAAAACCACAGTCGCCAATATTCTTTCTTTTCTGTTTTCAGTTTTCATATAACCTCCCGCATAACTCTTCTTTGTTCAAGCAACATTATAAATGCGGAATAATCAAAAGAAAATCTACTTTAGAATATATTAATCAGATGTTTTGCGCTTCTTTAGACAAACAAGGAAGGGACCCCACATATCGCGGAGTCCCCCATATACCCTGTAACAATTAAGCGTTTCGAGAATATTCTTCTTTTGTCAAAAACTGAGTGGATTTTAAATACTTGGGAATGTCTTTTGACTCTCCGTTGATTCTTATGTCCGCGTAGTTTCTGGCAATTTCAAGAACGTACTCGTTGTCGTCCGTGGGAAGCTTGCCCACTATGGTCACCCTGATCTTTAAGTATTCATCCAGGTTCTCAATATCAAAGAGTGACAAAAATCTCTTACATCTTCCCTTGAAAGAAATCTCCGGGTCAAGATTGTCGAGGTTGGTGTTGTTAAACTCAAACACCACATTCAACCAGCCGTCTTCCATATAAAGAGCCGTATCGCAGAATTCCTCAACATACTCTCTGTTCTGGCTGGCTCTGGAAATTCTTGAAAACTCTTCAAGTTCATCCACAAAGGTTAAGAATGATTCATTATCAATGCTCGCTATGCGATAGCTGTCACTGGTATGATTGGAAATTGACGACAGTATATTATGAAGAGCCAAGGCTCTTACACCGGGAAGAGGTGTCAATGCGCCGGGTATGCAATAGTCTATATCCTGAAAAGCCTGCATATTTTTCATCAAAAGAAAGGCGCTCATAATGCCGTGCTGATAAGCTTCAAAATCATTGTAATAAGAAACCTTCTGGCTGAAAGGCAAGTGGAATAAAACATTCGTTTCAAAGCTGCCCTTTATAAGTTCCTTTTCTTTTTCCGTAAGTGCATTCAAGCCTTCCAAAAAAACGGCCACATCATTATCCCGGTATCTCGAAGACGTAAGCACTTTATTAAGCACTTTTCTCGCCTCTTCACTTAAGTCATCCTTGGTAGATATATTTATAATCGCCTTCCTCGAAATAAAATCGATGAACTGATTTACGAATTCCTGCTGAATGTTCTCATATTCAAAACTGAAATTTTCAAAATTGTTGATGGCGAAAAAAGGAAGCACCTTATTTATGGACTTATTAATCTTTTCAATCTTCTTAAGCGGATAACCGAGGTCGTGTGTAAGAGCCGCAATACATCTGACAGAATCCTTGAGATTCTCTGTCTCCTCTTCGCTTTTCAAAACGTTTTTCAACACTCTGGCATTGATACCCTCAACTACATGAAAACTTTCGCTAAGTTTCTCCATCAGCTTATGAGACTCAATGACTTCTCTTTCAAGCCTGTAAAGTTCCGAAAATTCCGGCTTTCTGTAAAGGTACTCTCCTAGGAAGTATACCCACAGGCAATGCAGGGTATGGTCTCTGTAAAAAGAATCCGACGCAAAAATAAGCTCCTCAAACTCCACATAGGAATCAAAGTATTTAAATATCTTGTCATAACCTTTTTTGTTGGGAGAAATATAGCTCATGGCCGCCTCGAAAAGGTTCTTCCAAAGCCCGATTGCAAGCTGAATCTTATTGTTCATCTTGGATTCTTCTATAAGGGCCTCAAGGGCCTTACGGATGCTTGTCTTTAACTCATCCTTGCCCTGCAAAAAAACTATCTCATCATTACCCATACATTCAAGATAGAACCGCATAACGGTCTTCTCGTCAATAAAATGCTCCAATGTAATACCTCCGTATGTAAATCCGTTCTGCATAACTGTAAAGTGCAAAACTATATGTCAGTTATTATAACATTAATCGGCTCATCTGCCTATTCTGTTTTGTCGCCTTTCGGGGCAATATAAAACCCCCGGCGATTACCGTCGAGGGTTTAAAAAAACTATTCTGTTTCACTCTTAAGCATGCGCTTGTTTTCGTACATTTCTTTGTCTGCACGGTCGAATACGTCATTGGCCAAATTGTCTTTGTCCGGGATGTAATCGGACATACCGGAGGCCAGCACTACTCCCGTGCCCGCTCTTTGATTCTTAAGGCTGTTGGTTCGCAATTTACCCATCAATTCATGCCTTGATGCGTAATCGTTTCCCCGCAGGAAGACCACAAATTCGTCACCCCCCACTCTGAATACGGGGCTGTGAACGAAGATGTCGCACAAGGTGCTGGCGGAAGCCTTTATATATTCGTCGCCGGCCGCATGACCCTGAGTATCGTTTATCTGCTTTAAGTTGTTGGCATCACATACGATAATGGCAAAGGACAGATAATCCATACCGTTGTCAATATTTCTTTGTACGGATTCCATCAGTTCCTTGTACGCAGTCTTGTTCTTGACTCCGGTCATTTCATCGCGCCTTGCCAGTTCTTTCTCGTTGTTTAACTCTTTAAGACGCTGTTTTTCTTTCTTAATCTCGGCATCCACATTCTCCACACCTATAATAAAATGGGTGCCATCACTGGTTTTATGTGCCGTCATCCTTACATAGCGGGTCTTTCCCGACACAACTATGCGGTAATCCAGGCATACGTTCTTATGCTGTTCCAAAGCGGAAATCAGGTGATCTTTATTTAAAAACGCTTCTACTTTGTCACAATCCTGCTTGTGAACGATCTGGGGCATGGTTTCTATGGATTCGCCAAAGAAATCGTCTCCCGATTTGCTGGTCTCAAGCTGACCGAAAATGTTGTTGACTTCGTATCTTACGAAGGATTCATCTTCTATATTTACGTAGTAAATTTCATCGTAGCTGGACGCTAAGCTTTCGGCTATCTGACCGAAGGTAACGGTCTTCTTTTGATTCTCTTTCTGTTTCTTTTCCGCCTTAAGTTCGTCTTCTATATCCTTTTCATAGAAGATAAGGTACTGTCCGTTGTTATCGGGCATTACGGTAAAAAGAAAATATCTGGGCACGTTCTTAACCAGAACCCTGTATTTAAAGGAAAACGAACGTCTTCCCTCAAGATTCTTTAACATTGTCTCTTTGCTGTAAAAGCCTCTTGCGTATTCCCTGTCTTCCGGATAAACGTAGGTTTCAATGGTTTCAAGCGTCTCGGCAAAAAAATCCGTACCATTTACAGGCACATTCATATCACTGTACTGACGGCTTTTCGAAAACTCCAAAAAGGCACCCGTATCAACATCAATATAGAATATGGCCTCATAATCTTCCGCCATTACGGAAGCTATATGGTCATGTATTTCTTTTTCCTTCTTTTCACCGACTTCCACAAAACAGTGCACTAGACTTATGCAGATTATGAGTCCTGCGGCACATATGGGCAAATATGCGTGGAAAATCTGACCGGTAAGGGCAAATTCCATAACAACGCTCGTCCATGCCACTGCGCTGTATCTTACACGCTGCTGCCCCGTAGTTTTGTGCGCAACGTACAGCATATAGATGGATATCACCGTATAAAAAACAATCTGAAGTGCAGCAACTATGTATCTGCCCGGCAGCTCTATATATTCATGGTTTTCATTATAAATAAAGATAAATGGTTTAAACCTGTTTATCATTAAGCCGATAACACCGAGTACGAACATAATCCATACCGCCAGTTGCATTATAAAGCTGCGTTGCCCGCCCTTGTCAATGTAGACCACCACAAATCTTGTCCACATTAACATTATCAGAAGCATCAGCAGGAAGTAGAAAACGGTGCACGTGTATATATAGGGAAACAACGCCTGAACATCTTTGCGCTCGTACATAATTCCCCATGCGCTATCCACCAGGAAATACAAGTTGGCAGACATAAGAAAATGACCGTAATGAAAGTCTAACGACTGTTTCTTATTTTCTTTGGAATTGCCGCGTCTGACATTCTTAATGGTGTCTATGTTCAGTATTAAGTTAAGTATAAGGGCTAATGCAGGAAGTACAGAGTATAACATCCGAACTGTTTAAACTCCTTTGATATGACTTGATTAGATTTAATCCAGTCATAATGTACTACGGTGCAATTAACACAATGTTTTATTAACTTTTAAACTTCAAAGGCCCATTTGCCGCGACGGAAGATGGGAACGGTTTTGCCTTTATTGGTCACAGCGTAAACATCAAGTCCCTCATAGCCAATCATGAAATCGTTGTGCTCCATGGAGTCGTTTATGCCAAGGGCACGACACTCATCCACCGTCTTATTCTCAAAGCCGCGGATGGTGTTGGTGTAGCCCATACCAAGGGCAAGGTGGCAGGATGCGTTTTCGTCGAAAAGAGTCTCATAGAACAGGATACCGGACTCCGAAATAGGTGAGTCCACAGGAACAAATGCGCACTCGCCCAGATAAGCGGAGCCCTCATCCATGGAAATCATCTGTTCTAACAGTGCCTGATTCTTTTCCGCGTGAACCTCCACGGCCTTGCCACCCTCGAAACGTACCCAGAAATCCTCTATGAGTTCTCCGTTATAACTAAGGGGCCTGGTAGCGTAGACGATTCCCTCAGCCTTGCCACGCATGGGGGAAGTGAAGCACTCCTCGCTGGGTATGTTGGCGTCAAAAGAAATGCCTCCTACGGTGGTATCCTCTCCGCCGAGGAAAGAACCTTCAGGGATAAGACCCACAGTCAGGTCCGTACCGTTATCGCCTTTGTAATGCAGCTCTTTGATATCTAACCCGTTCAGATAGTCGCAACGCTTTTTCAGGTTCGCATTATGAGCCTTCCATGTGGCTATAGGGTCATCGCCATCCGCACGGGAAGTAAAAAGAATTGCTTCCCAGAGTTTTTCGATGGCTTGGTTCTTTTTAAGGTTCGGGAACACTTTCTTTGCCCAGGCTGCTCCGGGAACGGCTGCGACGCACCACTGCTGCTTGTTTTCCATCTTGTCATAGTAGGGCTTGAGGATAGGCCAGCTCTTTTGGTCAGCCTTGGCAATCTTCTCCTGATTGACGCCTTTCAGTCCGTCCGGGTCGGCTGAAATCAGGGAAATTTCACAAGGCAGAATGTCTGCATAGTGCTGCAGACGAGCCTTTTCCCATTCCTCGACCCTGGCCATTCTGGTGACTGTCTGATGTCTGACGTCCAGCTTATAAATAGGCTGATGCCTAAACTCCACCTTTACGTATCCGGCTCCGGCTTTGTAGCACTCGTCCACCAGCATCTCCACGAATCTCGGCTGGTCTAGCTGGCAATAGATGATTACATCCTGCCCCTTCTGTATGTTGATGCCCATTCGGGCGATGAGTTTTGCATATTTACGAAGTACGGTTTGTTTCATATCTTTATCTCCTTTATGTCGTGATTTACCATGTTTTTTTGCAATAAACCTGCTCTTGATAATGGGTAAAAAGACGCAACGAAGCAGCTCCTGTCGGTGACTGCACTCATTATTGTACATGGTATATGGCGGTTTTTCAAATTATTATATTTTTATAAATCGATTGCATACAATTCAATTTTGTGTTATAGTGTGTGCACACAGCAAGAAATCGTGTTATATTAAATAAAAAGAGAAAGGAAACTTTAGAAATGAATAGAATGTTTGATTTATCAGGAAAAGTTGCACTTGTAACAGGCTGCTCTACCGGCCTCGGCGTTCAGATGGCCAAAGCACTTGCGCGTCAGGGCGCATCCATCATCGCTCTTGCCAGAAGACAGGAACTTATTGATGAAGTAGCCAGAGATATTCGTGACACCTACGGTGTTGATGCCCTTGCCATCAGATGTGACATTACAGATACAGAAAACGTTGAAAAGGCAGTCGACGAAGCCCTCAGTCATTTCGGCAGAATAGACATCCTTATCAACAACGCAGGCACAGGCGCAGTTGCTCCCGCAGAGGACATTACAGACGAACAGTTCAAAAACGAATTGGAAATCGACCTCTTCGGCACCTTCAAGGTTGCCAGAGCCGTTGCCAAAAAAGCCATGATTCCCGCCAAGTACGGCCGTGTAATTAACATCGCATCCATGTACGGACTTGTAGGTAACAAGATTGCTCCCTCTTCTCCCTACCATGCAGCAAAGGGCGGTGTCGTAAACCTTACCAAGGCCCTCGCCGGCGAATGGGGCAAATACAATATTACAGTTAACTCCATCTGCCCCGGTTACTTCTACACTCCTTTGACCAAAGAAACCCTTGACTCGGACTACTTCCAGGAATACGCAAAAACCGTAATTCCCATGGAAAGATACGGCATGGAAGGTGAACTTGACGCAGCCGCAGTATTCCTTGCATCCTCCGAATCCAGCTACGTAACAGGCATTGCACTTCCTGTTGACGGTGGTTATACATCCATGTAATTTAAGTTTATATGCATGATAAAGGCAGGTTCAATGAACCTGCCTTTTGTGTTTTATAAAGGTTTGAGAACTGCGCGAGGGTTTTGTCTGCGACATGGATTGGCTTACCAGATACCCTCTCCATCACCTAAAATGATTGTCTTAATATTTTCATCTATCTGTGAGTCACTAAGCCCTTGTTTGATTAATGGCTGAACGACTTCCCGACTTTCGCGCATATGTGGTAATTGCGAGGCCAGTTTACATGCTTTGTCTTCTCTTCCTGCCTTTAAGTACAGAAAGCACAGTGCTGCTCTCATAGTTGATTTCTGCTTTTCATTAATTGAAATAGGTAAGCCTCTTTCCATTAACTCTATAGCTTCTTCTGTATCACCTTTTAAAGCCAGTGTACTGGCCAATCCCAGTATCATTCCAGGCTTGTTTGGATATATCAGTAAGGCATCGCGATAGGTTTTTTCAGCCATATCCAAGTCGCCGCTTCTTTGGTATTCGACGGCTTTTTTATGAATATTGTATCGAGTTTCTTCTGCCCTGATAGTATCCATTCCCAAAAGCAAATCAACACTGGTCTCGAAAATATTTGCTAACGCAGGAAGCAACGTAATATCAGGATAACTTTCGCCTCGTTCCCATTTAGATACGCTCTGCGGAGTAATTCCCAAAAACTCAGCCACATCCTCTTGCGTCAATTCTTTTAAAATCCTGTACTTTTTCAAGTTGGCAGGTAAATGCATCATAATTTGTCCTCCGATAAAAGTGGTATTCAGAACGTTCTATAATGATAATACCATTTATCTGCGTGAATCCAATGACGCAATAGTTTAATTTAGTTCAACTATAGAAGAATTTTGTTTTTGTGTTATCTCTTTGAGAACTGCGCGAGGGTTAAGAAAAAGGTCCGGGGGACCTTTTTTACTGAGCGGCCCTCAACTTGCTTGAGGGATACCTCTGTTTACAGAGGTATCCAAGACAAAAATAAACCCTCGCTGTATTCCAAGCGAGGGTTGGTTTTGGCTTGTGTTATCTCTTTGAGAACTGAGGAGCACGACGAGCTGCCTTTAAGCCGTACTTCTTTCTTTCCTTCATACGAGGGTCTCTTGTTAAGAAGCCTGCTTTCTTAAGTACAGGTCTGAATTCTGCATCAACAGTAAGTAATGCACGAGCGATACCATGTCTGATAGCGCCTGCCTGGCCGGTGAATCCGCCACCCTTAACGGTAACGATTACATCGTACTTATCAACGTTCTCTGTAGCAACAAGGGGCTGACGAACGATAACCTTGAGGGTCTCAAGACCGAAGTACTCATCGATGTCTCTCTTGTTGATAGTGATTGTGCCCTTACCGGGTACTAAATATACTCTTGCAACGGAAGACTTTCTTCTGCCGGTTCCGTAGAATTTAGCTGCTTTAGTAGCTTTCTTAGCCATTATGGTAATCTCCTTTCAGTCCTCTTAGAATGTTAATACTTCAGGTTTCTGAGCTTCGTGCTTGTGATCGGGTCCTGCGTAAACAAAAAGCTTCTTGCCCATCTGACGTCCAAGAGGTCCCTTGGGAAGCATACCCTTAACTGCGATTTCGATAACTTCTTCAGGCTTGGTAGCGAGCTTCTCTGATAAAGGCATGGTACGTACGCCACCTACATAATCGGAGTGACGGAAGTATGTCTTCTGCTCCATCTTCTTACCTGTAACGGAAATCTTCTCAGCGTTAACAACGATTACATAATCGCCGGTATCAACATGAGGAGTAAAAATTGCTTTATTCTTGCCTCTTAAAACCTTAGCAACTTCAGATGCAAGGCGTCCGAGAGTCTTATCTGTAGCGTCAACCACATACCATTTTCTCTCGATGGTATCGGGATTTGCCATAAATGTTTTCATGATGTTTCCTCCATAAAAAATCAACTACGTGTAAATCTATGTTCATATGCCTTACCGGGGCTATGGCTGGGCATAGTAAACTCGTCGCACACTAAGACATTATAGCCTTGAGACTCTGTGCTGTCAAGCAAAATTTGCTTTTACAGAGAGAAAAAATCAGGGCTCATCCACAAAAGAAAAATCCTTAAGAAGCAACCCGTGCGCAGGTGCCGTGGGGCCTGCTGCCTCGCGGTCCAAAGCTTCCAGCATATCCTTAACATCCTCAGGCTTTCTGATGCCGAGGCCGACCCACATAAGGGTGCCGGCGATTATGCGTACCTGATTGTACAGGAAACCGGTGCCGGTGACGCTTATGATGACTTTCTCGCTGTTTCGATTCACCTTAATATCAAGGATGGTGCGAACTGTAGTCTCGGCTGTGGTATTCACGCTGCAGAAGCTCTTAAAGTCGTGCTCGCCGATAAGATAAGCTGCGCCTTCCTGCATGAGATTGATGTCGAGGGGACGTCTCTCGTGGAACGCGTAGAGGCGCTCTGTAGGCGGGCAGAACTCTGCGTTGTATATATGGTACTCGTAGGTCTTGACAGTGTTAACGTGGCGCGGGTGGAAGTCCTCCGCCACCTCTTTGGACCATACGACTCTGATGTCTTCGGGGAGTCGGGTATTGAGGGCAAAAGAATACTTGTCGGCAGGCATCCTCATATCGGTGTCGAACACGCACATGCTGGCAAGGCTGTGAACGCCTGCGTCGGTGCGGCTCGCTCCTATAACTTCCGTAGGGGTGCCCGTAAGGTCCGTAAGTGCTTTATTAAGTTCTCCTTCGATGGTGCGGGCGTTATCCTGAACCTGCCAGCCGCTGTAGGCTGTGCCGTCGTAGGATACGCACATAAGAACTCGTTTCATTTTACTTTACCGATAATTATTTCAAAAGGATGCGAAGGGAGATGATGATACCGAGGTAAAGAACCAGTACCAGGTAGCCGATTGCGTCGCGTTTCTTGTATTTAAGGGGTTTCATCTTGGTACGACCTTCGCCGCCTCTGTAGCAGCGGGCCTCCATGGCCATTGCAAGGTCATTGGCGCGTCTGAAAGCCGATACGAAGAGCGGTACCAGTAGGGGCACAAGGCTCTTAACGCGCTTAAACATGTTGCCGCTTTCAAAATCTGCGCCGCGGGCCATCTGAGCCTTCATGATCTTGTCCGTCTCCTCCATGAGGATGGGAATGAAACGAAGGGCGATGGACATCATCATCGAGATTTCGTGAACGGGTACGTGTATTATCTTGAGGAAGCCGAGGCCCTTTTCTAAGCCGTCGGTTAAGTTATTCGGTGTGGTGGTGAGTGTCATGACAGAGGAGCCGATTATCAGGAAGGACAGCCTTATCGCCATGAATCCGGCGGTGTAGATGCCCTCTCGAGTAATCTTAAGCTTCCAAAACTCGAATATCACCTCGCCCTGTGTCAGGAACAGGTTAAGTATTACGGAAAAAGCAAGCAGGAAAGCGATTGCCTTCATACCGCGTACCATGAAGGAAAACGGAACCTTCGATAGTTTAATTACCATAAAAAGAAATAAAATCGCGGGTATGTATCCGTAGAAGGATTTGGTGATAAAGAGGGAAGTTAAGAAAATCAGCGTTCCCATCAATTTAACTCTTGGGTCAAGTCTGTGTATTACCGAATCTGAGGGGTAATACTGGCCCAGTGTTATGTCTCTAAGCATTGTTACCTCTGTAAGCGTGCGGAATTATTTGCCCATAGCACGCAAAATTTCTTTGACTGCGGTATCCACGGTGATGATGTCGGTGGACACGGGGAAGCCTGCGGCCTTGAGCTCGTACATGGTCTCGGTGATGTTCGGAACACCTAAGCCCATTTCCTTGAGCTCGTCGCGGTGCTTGAATACTTCGGACGGTGTGTCGTCAAAAGCAATCTTGCCCTTGTGCATTACTACGATTCTGTCGGCGTAGCGGGCTACGTCTTCCATGCTGTGGGATACAAGAATTATGGTGCATCCTGTGTCCTTACGGATGGCTGTGAGCTTCTCTAAGAGCTCGTCGCGGCCTTTGGGATCGAGACCTGCTGTGGGCTCGTCAAGTATAAGGACCTTGGGCTTCATTGCAAGTACGCCTGCTATGGCCACGCGACGCTTCTGGCCGCCGGATAAGTCGAAGGGCGACTGGTAGAAGTAGTCATCTTCGATACCTACCTGCTTGAGGGCTTCGTAGGCGCGAAGCTCGGTTTCTTTTTTCGTAAGGCCCAGATTCTTAGGGCCGAAACATACGTCGCTGAATACATCGGTCTCGAAAAGCTGATGCTCGGGATACTGGAATACGAGGCCGACCTCGCCGCGAAGCTTCTTAAGGTTGTATCCTTCGTCGGAGATATCCGCTCCGTCCACGTATACGCCCCCTGAAGTGGGCTTAAGTATACCGTTAAGCTGTTGCACCAATGTGGACTTACCGGAGCCTGTGTGGCCTATAAGACCTATAAATTCGCCGTCTTCAATTTTCAGGTTGATATCGTCAAGCGCGGTAGACTCCATGGCCGTACCGGGGTTGTAACGATATGTCAGGTGATTAACTATTATTGACATTGCTTCAAAGCCTTTATAAGTTCTTCGTTGGTAAGAATTCCGTCGGGGATAGGAAGGCCCGCCTTCTTAAGCTCGTGGGCGCACATGGTGACCTGCGGAACGTCGAGGCTTAATGCCTTAAGCTTGTCTACCTGTGAGAAAATCTCACGCGGTGTACCCGCCATCGCTATCTTACCCTTGTCCATTACTATAACTTTGTCGGCGTGAACTATCTCATCCATGTAGTGAGTTATGAGGATCGCCGTAATCTTCTCTACATCATTAAGTGCTCTTACCGCACGGATGACTTCCTTTCGTCCGATAGGGTCGAGCATCGCTGTAGGCTCATCGAGTACGATGCACTTGGGATGCATTGCAAGTACGCCTGCAATGGATACGCGCTGCTTCTGTCCGCCGGATAAGCGGTTGGGGGATTTCTTACGAAACTCGTACATTCCCACTGCCTTAAGGCTCTCTTCCATGCGTTGCCAGATTTCCTCGGTGGGTACGCCCTGGTTCTCGGGGCCGAAGCCTACGTCTTCTTCTACTACCTGACCGATTATCTGATTGTCGGGGTTCTGGAATACCATACCGACGGTCTCACGCACGTTCCAAAGATTCGCATCTTCCTTAGTATCCTTGCCGTCTACGAATACGGTTCCCTCTGTCGGAAAAAGAATAGCGTTGAGATGCTTGGCAAGAGTGGACTTGCCGGAACCGTTGTGGCCTAAGATGGCAACAAATTCACCGCGGTTGATTTCCAAAGATACGTTATCCACAGCGGTGGTGATTCCTTCCACATTGCCTTCTTCGTCGCGCCTTATATATTCAAATGTTAGGTTGTCTGTTTGAATGATTGACACTTTTATATTACCTGTCGATGTTATATACTGTTTGTGTACTTAAATTACTGTAATTCAATCTAATTGATTATACAAGGAATAACGATGAAACTCAAGATAAAAGAACTATTTGAGCGTATAAGAAAGGCTTTAAAGCCTTATCAAAAGAATATCATTCAGCCCCTGCTTAAGATTATACTGATTATCATAATCTGCATGATAATCGTGCATGTTATCAGCGGTCACGAGACCCTCAGCCAGTACGCGGATAAGAATCCGGATATAGCTTATAGCACAAGCGTAAGTGGGGAAGACGCTGAGCCTTAATTATATTATGTGGTTTATAGGATACAAAAAGACCGGTGCATGTGCACCGGTCTTTAATGTTGAATTAAACTAACTCAAGAAGTACTTCCATTGCTGCATCGCCCTTACGCTGGCCGATCTTTACGATACGGGTGTAACCACCGTTACGGTTAACGTACTTGGGAGCGATTTCATCGAAGAGCTTGTTGGTCTCGTCTGTGTAGAGAACCTTAAGCATCTGACGACGTGCGTGAAGCTTGGAAGGAGCATCTTTCTTGATTTCCTTCTCTACGGTTTCGTATACGGTAACTTTCTTGCCGTCAACTACTTCCTTAACGCGCTTGCCGTCTTTATCTTTCTTAGCAACCTTAGCGTTTACTTTAACTGTTTCGAAATTGTCTTTCTCCTTAACTGCGAGTGCAATTAAACCTTCAACAATCTTCTGAACTTCCTTAGCCTTAGCTTCGGTGGTAACGATCTTACCGTTAGCTACTAAAGAAGTAACCTGGCCTCTTAATAAAGCCTTTCTCTGTGCAGATGTTCTGCTTAACTTTCTGTACTTTGCCATTTTTAATTCCTTTCATGCGTGCTCTTACGGTCTTACCGCACAATAAACTGTCATGCGTGCTCTTACGGTCTTACCGCATAATAAACTTTAGATATCGTCTGCGTTGTTAAGCTGGAGACCTAACTCCTTAAGCTTAAGCAATACTTCGTCCAAAGACTTACGACCAAGGTTTCTAACCTTCATCATGTCTTCGGGTGTCTTGTTAACAAGCTCTCCTACAGTGTTGATACCTGCTCTCTTCAAGCAGTTGTAAGAACGAACGGAAAGCTCAAGCTCGTCGATGCTCATGTCATCAACAGCTCTGCCCTTGGAAGAATCTTCCTTGCTGGTAATAACATCAGTCTTCTGACCTGCCTCGGAAAGATCGATGAAGAGGCTTAAGTGCTCACTTAATACCTTAGCTGCAAGGCTGACTGCCTCTTCGGGAGCAAGGGTTCCGTTGGTGTAAACGTCAAGTGTAAGCTTGTCAAAGTCAGTTACCTGACCAACACGGGTGTTAGCAACGGACATGTTAACTCTCTCAACGGGAGTATAGATGGAATCGATTGCGATAACACCGATGGGAAGATCATCGTTCTTATTCTTGTCAGCGCCTACGTAGCCACGGCCCTTGGTGATGGTGAGTTCCATGTAGAACTTAGCATCCTTGCCGCCGCAAAGTGTAGCGATTACAAGATCGGGATTTAAAATTTCAATGTCAGAATCAGCCTGAATGTCGGAAGCCTTGATTACGCCTTCACCTGTGAAATCGATGTAAGCGGTCTTGGGCTCGAAAGAATCACTGGTATTCTTAATAGCGAGCTTCTTGATGTTCAAGATAATCTCTGTAACATCTTCCTTAACACCGGGAATAGATGAAAACTCATGAAGTACGCCTTCAATCTTAATCTGGCTTACTGCAGCGCCGGGTAATGAAGAAAGCATGATTCTTCTTAAAGAATTGCCAAGGGTAATACCGTAACCTCTCTCAAGAGGCTCGGCAACAAACTTGCCATACTTCTTATCTTCGGACACTTCAACAACTTCCACATTGGGTCTTTCAAATTCAAACACAGTAAATACCCTCCTTTTGATTTAAGTGAAATTACATTATTTGGAGTATAACTCGACAATAAGCATTTCGTTAACAGGTACGTCAATCATCTCTCTGGTAGGAAGATTCTTAACAGTTCCCTTGAATGCGTCTGCGTCTACATCAAGCCATTCGGGAACGAGTCTGCCACCTGTTACTTCGAGGATATCCTTATAACGCTGTAACTCTTTAGCCTTGTCGCTTAAAGTGATTACGTCGCCTGCTTTAATAAGATATGAAGGAATGTTGATGCACTTGCCGTTTACAAGAACGTGCTTGTGGTCAACAACCTGTCTTGCTTCCTTACGAGTACGTGCGAAGCCCATACGGAAAACTACGTTGTCAAGTCTGGACTCAAGCATGGTCATAAGGTTTTCACCGGTCATACCTTTCATACGATCAGCCTTCTCATAGTAGTTACGGAAAGGCTTCTCAAGTACGCCGTAGATGAATTTAGCTTTCTGCTTCTCACGAAGCTGAAGTCCATATTCGGACATCTTCTTACCTGCACGAGCGCTGGTTCTGTTGGACTTCTTATCATATCCTAAGAAGATAGGATCGAGATCTAAGGATCTGCATCTTTTTAACACAGGAGTTCTGTTAATTGCCATTGTTTTAATTTCCTTTCAAAATATTGTTTACAGCGGCTTATGCCGTCTTCTTCCAACTAATTAAAAAACTACGTATATATGTATCAGTAAAATATACAACTACACGCGACGACGCTTGGGGGGTCTGCATCCGTTGTGAGGTACGGGAGTTACATCCTTAATAGAAACAACTTCCAAACCTGCAGCAGCAAGTGCACGAATTGCAGCCTCACGGCCTGAGCCGGGACCCTTTACGAATACGTCAACATACTTTAAGCCGTGTAATAAAGCAGCCTTTGTAGCTGTTTCAGCGGCTGTCTGTGCAGCATAGGGAGTAGATTTCTTTGAACCTCTGAATCCAAGACCACCGGCACTTGCCCATGATAAAGCATTACCTTCGGCATCTGTTAATGTAACGATAGTGTTGTTAAAGGATGCCTGAATATGTGCCTGTCCGCGTTCAACGTTTTTTCTGACACGTTTCTTTGTTACTTTCTTTGCAACTTTTGCCATTTTAAACTAACCTACTTTCTCCAAATCATTTACTGTTAATTACTTCTTCTTGTTAGCAACTGTACGCTTGGGACCTTTACGGGTACGAGCGTTGGTCTTAGTCTTCTGACCACGAACGGGAAGTCCCTTACGATGACGGATACCTCTGTAGCATCCGATTTCCTGAAGAGTCTTGATGTTGAATGCAACTTCACGACGAAGGTCACCTTCAACTACATAGTGAGTTTCAATTACTTCACTGATTCTCTTAACTTCATCATCGGTTAAGTCACGAACACGAGTGTCGGGATTAACCTTAGCGTCTGCCAAAATCTTGTTTGAGGAAGTTCTACCGATACCGTAGATGTAAGTCAAACCGATTTCGACACGTTTTTCTCTGGGTAAATCAATACCTGCGATACGAGCCATTTTTAATTCCTCCAAATTCTAGCGACTAAATCGCTTCTGTGCGCACCATTGCGCTTAACTAATTGAATGAGGTGATTACTCACCCGATCGGGACGGCTCCCGATTTTTCCGACTAGGTACGAGTTCTCCGTAACTAAGCGAACTCTCTCGGTTTCAAAAGTATTATTCGTAGGCTCTGTCTACGTCTATACTTTAAATCCTGTAAAGGATTAACCCTGTACCTGCTTGTGCTTAGGGTTTTCACAGATAATTCTGATCTTGCCCTTACGCTTGATAACTTTGCATTTTTCGCAAATTGGTTTAACAGAAGATCTTACTTTCATGATGTCCTCCTTTCAGTTCTTCCGTGTGCTTTTTAGGGCAAAATAAAGCCTCTCGCCCAAAAAAGACCGAGTATCATTTTATCACAACGTTTTCACGAATGCAATACCTAAAAAATATTTCTTTGAAGACTTATTTGTCTCTCCAGATGATGCGGCCCTTGGAAAGGTCGTAGGGTGAAAGTTCAAGTGTTACCTTGTCACCGGGAAGGATTCTGATGAAGTTCTGGCGAAGCTTACCGCTGATATGTGCCAAAACCTTGTGACCGTTTTCAAGTTCTACCTGAAACATGGTATTGGGAAGTTTCTCAACTACAGTTCCTTCGATTTCAATTACATCCTGCTTAGACATTCAATTCCTCCATATATTTCGTAATCAGTTTAATCTACTTAAGATATATCACTTATTTCATAGTACCGAGTGTAAGTATCTCGGGCTCGCCTTCGGTAATAAGAATTGTGTTCTCGTAATGTGCCGAAAGTGATCCGTCTGCGGTAACGACCGTCCAGTCATCATCGTCCCAGCAAACTTCCCATGTACCCATATTAATCATGGGCTCAATCGCAAGAGTCATACCGGGCTCAAGAAGAATGCCCTTTCTCTTCTGACGGAAGTTGGGAATCTGGGGCTCTTCATGAAGAGAGGTTCCGATTCCGTGACCCACAAGGTCTCTTACAATACCATAACCGAAAGGTGTTACATAATCATCAATGGCATTGGATATGTCATATAAGTGATTTCCGGCCTTAGCGTACTTAATGCCTTCAAAGAAAGCCTGACGTGTTACGTCGATAAGCTTCTGCGCTTCGGGTGATATCTTGCCTACCGCAACGGTGCGGGCTGCGTCGGAATGATAACCCTTGTAAATAAGACCTGCATCAAGGCTTACGATATCGCCTTCCTTAATAATATGGTCTTTACGGGGAATTCCGTGTACCACTTCATCGTTAACCGATACGCAGATGGAAGCCGGATATCCTTCATAGTTTAAAAAGTTGGGAACACATCCGTAACTTCTTATTAAGCGCTCTCCCTCAATGTCGATGTCCTTGGTAGACATTCCGGGCTTAACGTATGTTACGAGCTGCTCGTATACCTCACCCAAAATTCTGCAGGATTCTCTCATTAATTCGATTTCTCTTGGCGACTTAATTGTTACTGACATTTTTCCTCCTCTGTTACGCAAGAATGGAAACAATTGAATTAAAGACTTCATTCATATCCACCGTTCCGTCTACTTCTTTAAGTACACCCTTCTTATCATAGTACTCGATAAGGGGCTGTGTCTGTTTATGATATACCTCAAGACGGTTCTTAACAGTCTCGGGCTTATCGTCATCTCTTAAAATAAGTTCGCTTCCGCACTTGTCACAAATACCTTCAACCTTTGTGGGAGCATATACAACATGGTATGTAGCGCCGCAATTTACACAAGCACGACGACCGGACATACGATTGATGATGTTCTCATCGGGAACGTCAACGTTGATAGCGTAGTCAACCTTGTCGCCAAGCTCTGTAAGAGCCTTGTCAAGAACCTCTGCCTGGGGAATGGTACGAGGGAAACCGTCAAGAACATAACCGTTCTTGCAATCGTCCTGTGCTACTCTGTCAAGCAAAATCTTAACTGTAAGTTCATCGGGAACGAGCTGACCTGCATCCATATACTTCTTGGCTTCCTTACCAAGTTCGGTACCGTTCTTGATGTTGGCACGGAAGATGTCTCCTGTTGATACGTGAGGAAGACCGTACTTCTCGCTGATCATCTCAGCCTGAGTACCTTTACCTGCGCCGGGAGCGCCTAACATAATAATCTTCATAATACCTATAACCTCCTGATTTTTGCTTTTTGCAATAACTTCCTTGGCTAAGAAAGATGTTACAAAAAGCAAAAGAACAACCCCATTCTTTATAACGCACAACATCGGAGCGGGAATAATCCCACTCCGAATATTATGTGCTTTTTACTGGTTTAAAAATCCTTTGTAATTTCTTACAAGCATCATGCTCTCAACCTGAGTAAGTGTCTCAATGATAACGCTTACTACGATGATAAGGCTGGTGCCGAGGAAGGTTACCTCTGCACGGAATACTCCATAGAAGATATAAGGAAGTACACCTACAATTGTAAGACCTACAGCGCCGATAAAGATGATAGCGTTTAAGATGTTTGTAATGTAATCACTGGTAGGCTTACCGGGGCGAATGCCGGGGATGAAGCCGTTTGACTTCTTTAAGTTATCTGCAAGCTCTACGGGATTGAAAGTAATCGAAGTGTAGAAGTATGCGAATACGATAACAAGTACAATGTAAATCAAAATTCCCAGTGTGTAAACAGGTCTGCTCTTGTCAAACCAGCTTCTGGAGCTAAGTAATGTAAGAATTACGCTCCATACGCCTGTTCCCTTGTAACCTGCAAAGGATGAAATGATACCGGGTGTCTGCATCAAGGATGTTGCAAAGATGATGGGAATAACACCTGCGGTATTGATACGGATCGGGATGTTGGTAGCTGTGCCACCGCCGATCTTGGAACCCTGTGAACGACGAGCGTACTGAACAGGGATTTTTCTTAAGCCTGAGTTAAGTAAAACTACAAGCATTACCATTGCAACGAGTATAGCGAGAATTACTACTATAGCGAGTACCTGTGTAGCGATGGGCTTACCGGTTACGAATGTAGAGATAAGACCCTGCATATCCTGAGGTATTCTTGCAATGATGTTAACAAGAAGGATGATTGAAATACCGTTGCCGATACCCTTCTCGGTGATTCTCTCACCAATCCACATAACGAAGGCACTACCTGAAGTAAGAGCCACGATTGCGGTGATGATGTTTAACGCATTGTATTCACGAAGCAATCCGCCCTGACCGAAAGAAATGGTCATTGCTGCTGACTCGATAAGAGCAAGTGCTACTGTTACGTAACGGGTAATGGAAGCAATTTTCTTACGTCCTTCGCCGCCTTCCTTCTGCATTTCTTCAAGTGCGGGAATCGCAATTGTAAGAAGCTGCATGATAATGGAAGATGTAATGTAGGGGGTAATGTTCAATGCCAAAAGTGACATATTTAAGAACGAACCACCTGTAAATGCGTCTAAGAAGTTGAACGCATCACTGGTCTGCTTGTTGAACCAGTCTCTGAAATAATTGGGATCAACACCCGGAACCGGCAACTGACAGCCGATTCGGATGATGATAATCATTAAAAGTGTGAAGAGTAATTTAACTCTGATTTCTTTAATCTTTAATGCGTCTCTAAGTTTATTAAACATTAGATCACCTCTGCGGTTCCACCAAGTTTCTCAATTATTTCTTTAGCAGATTCGCTGTAAGCAGAAACTTTAACATTGAGCTTCTTGGTAAGTTCTCCGTTGCCAAGAATCTTTACGCCGTCTTCGGGATTCTTAACGATACCCTGTGCGATTAAAGCTTCTACGTCAACGGTTGCGCCGTTTTCGAATACTTCCAATGCGCTAACGTTAATTGCAACGATTTCCTTGTGATTTCTGTTCTTGAAACCTCTCTTGGGAAGTC
>JAEEGK010010020.1_pt1 | contig 21943 bp, 17 predicted proteins | sample 8958771 | NCBI WGS metagenome assembly JAEEGK01 (sample SAMN16246547, study PRJNA631951) | gut metagenome | biome: gut microbiome; feature: rumen; material: SC-attached | host: Bos | place: Iran: Karaj | collected 2018-10 | reverse complement strand
TATCCTCTTCGCCCTTGTCTTCTCCGCCCAGGTATGTCAGCATCCTGTCCGCCTGCTGGGAAATGCCGTTTTCGACCATGTTGTTGTCGACGGTCAAGGAGTCTATGCGGGCCTGCATCAGGAAGAGCTTGGATTCAAGGATCTGCTCCAGCACCTCGCATCGGACGTTCCTGTCGGAGGAATACCCCTGGGCGCTCCTGTCCTTAACGGCGGACTCGATGTCCGAGATCAGGATGGCTTCGTTGCCCACCACCGCCACGGTCTTGTCTATGTACTTGTATTTCTGCGCAGAAGCCCCCGTGCAGAACGCGACGGCGGCCAAGAGTGTGAATACTGCTTTCTTTATCATTTCGAATATATTACAAAATTCTCCCTAAGCTTGGCTTCTTCTATCAACTCTTGTTCCAAAGTGGTCAGGAGCTGATGCTTTCTTCCGCTCAGGATGATATCCTTGATCCGATCTTCGCAATATGCCACAGGCGCGGTCTCCCCCGCTCCGATCATCCTGGACACATATGCAAGCGAAACATTCGTCTCGCCGTCAGGAATCTCGATGAAGGAACCTTTCTTCCGGGAGAGCATCTCGACATAGTCCACTCCGAATTCCGCGGCAAGGGTGACCGCGTCGATCCAGTTCTCCGAAAAATCACGGTAACGCTGTGCTGTCCCGAAGGCTGCGCTGTCGGCAGCCTCCACGTCAGCAGGATCGTCGGATGACATCAGTCTCTTGATCTCAGGCAGGCTCGGGGAATCCTTGGCTATATTCAGGAACCTGGCCTTCAGGATAGGCCGCTGAAGCTTGAAGGAGGATTTATGGTTGTCGTAATAATCGTCGATCTCCTTGCGGGACACGTTGGTGTCCAGCCTCTCGGCGACATAGTGCTGCTCGAAACGGTACCTCAGGAGGGACTGCCTGTACGCTTCCATTTCCTTGGAAACATCCTTCTCTTCCTTGGAAAGGCGTTGCTGGGCGACATCCTGGAAAGCCATGTCGGTAGCCCAGGAATTGATATACAGGTTGACCAGGTTGAGACTGTCTTCCGAAGGGGTGCCGCTTGGAACTATTCCTTCCAGATCTGCCCTGTAGAGCTTGTGGTTGCCCAGCTTGGCTACCACTTCGTCGTCATGGATGATGGACTGGACCGTCTTGCAAGAAGGCAGGACGGCCAATGCCAGAGCCAAGGCGATTACAGGCAGTCTTGAGAGCATATTAACGGGAATAGTTAGGGGCTTCCTTGGTGATCGTTACGTCGTGCGGATGGCTTTCGAGGAATCCGGCGTTCGTGATGCGCACGAAGCGGGCGTTGCGGAGTTCGGAGATATTATGTGCGCCGCAGTAGCCCATTCCGGCCCTGAGACCTCCGACGAGCTGATATACCACTTCCGAGACAGTGCCTTTGTAAGGGACCTGAGCCACGATTCCTTCCGGAACGAGCTTCTTGACATCAGCTTCCATATCCTGGAAATACCTGTCCTTGGAGCCCTGCTCCATCGCTTCGAGGGAACCCATTCCGCGGTAGGACTTGAAGCGCCTTCCGTTCATGATGATAGTCTCGCCCGGGGATTCTTCGGTTCCGGCGAGCAGGGAGCCTGCCATGATGGTGCTGGCGCCTGCTGCGAGAGCCTTGACTATATCTCCGGAATAGCGGATTCCGCCGTCGGCTATCACCGGGATACCGGTACCCTTCAGGGCCTCGGCAGCCTCCATGACGGCTGTCAGCTGAGGTACGCCGATTCCGGCGATGATCCTGGTGGTACAGATGGAGCCCGGTCCGATGCCCACCTTGACGGCCTTCACTCCGGCGTCCGCAAGTGCCTTGGCACCTTCGGCGGTGGCTACGTTACCGGCCACGATCTGATAGTCCTTGAAAGCCTCGCAAGCCTTCCTGACCATCTTTATGACGCCCTCGGAATGGCCATGGGCCGTGTCAAGGACGACCGCATCAGCTCCGGCATCGACAAGCATCTCTATCCTGTCGAGGGTGTCCGACCTGATTCCTGCGGCTGCAGCGACGAGCAGACGGCCCTTGCTGTCCTTGGACGCGATAGGGTTGTCCTTGATCTTCATCAGGTCCTTGTAGGTGATAAGCCCCACGAGACGACCGTCTTCATCGGTCACAGGGAGTTTCTCGACCTTGCTCTTGAGCAGTATCTTGGTGGCTTCTGCGAGGGTTATGCCCTTGCGTGCGGTCACGAGGTTCTCGGAAGTCATCACCTGGCACACCGGAAGGGCCATATCTTCCTGGAAACGAAGGTCGCGGTTGGTCACGATTCCAATCAGGAAACTCTTGCCGTCGACTACCGGAATACCTCCGATATGATGCTTCTTCATCATAGCGAGGGCATCGCCCACGGTTGCGTCCGGGCGGATGGTGACCGGATCGTAGATCATCCCGTTTTCGGCCCTCTTGACCCTGCGGACCTGCTCGCACTGGATCTCTATCGGCATATTCTTGTGGATTACTCCGATACCTCCGGCCCTGGCCATCGCTATCGCGAGGTCGGATTCTGTCACGGTGTCCATTGCAGCCGACACGACAGGAGTATGAAGCCTGATGTCGGCCGTAAAGTTTGATGTGACGTCAACGTCACGTGGAAGAACATCTGAATGTGCCGGGACCAGCAACACGTCGTCGAAGGTGAGGCCTTCGGAAATCTCTCGGTTTACGAACTTCGCCATTGTGATGAGTTTAATTTGGCAAATATAAGCATTTTTTCCTTAAGTACGGCTATTGCCGTAGGGGCTGCCACAGGCGGCCCTGGAAAGTGTCCCGCTCTTCCAGGCGCTTGTCCAGGAGCCGGAGTATCTCGACATTGCGGATCAGGCCCCAAGGTGTCTCGGTCACGAAACGAGGCGGAACTTCGCCTACTATCCTTTCGATTCCCAGGTCCGGCCTCAACCGCTCCAGGATGTCGATCATGAAATCCAGGTAGGCGTCGAGCGGGAGTCGCATGAAGTCTTCCGGATGCATGGAATATTCCTGTTCCATCCTGGTGCCTTTCACGATCTGGAGCTGGTGGAACTTGACTGAGTCCAGAGGCAGGGAGGATATGGTCTTGCACTGTTCCAGCATCATCTCCCTGGTTTCTCCGGGCAGGCCGAGGATGAAATGGGCACCGGTCCTGATTCCTCTTTCCGCGGTCATCTCGACAGCACGGCGGGCGCATTCGAAATCGTGGCCGCGGTTGATGCGCTTCAAGGTCACGTCGGAGCAGGATTCGATGCCATATTCCACTATCACCAACGGACAACCTTCCTTTCCGCCTTTCGCGCATTGTCCGGTGCCGTTTCCAGCGCTTTTGCTGAACGGAGTTTGCTGCAAGGTTGCGAGATAGTCGAGTTTCTCCTCATCTATGCAGTCCGGTCGGGTGCCTATGACGATTCCGATGACATCCGGGTGCGAAAGCGCCTCTCCATAAAGAGCCTGCAACCGCTCAAGGGGAGCATAAGTGTTTGAATATGACTGGAAATAAGCGAGATAGTGCTTTACTCTGGGATACCTGACGCGATGGAACTCGATGCCTTCGTCTATCTGCTGGAGGAGGGACTTCCCGGGGGTGCTGTAGCCGGGATGGAACGCGGCGTTGTCGCAGTAGGTGCATCCACCGGTACCAACGGTGCCGTCTCGGTTCGGGCAGCTGAAGCCGGCATCCAAGACCAGCTTCTGCAGCCTTTCACCATATTCCCGCTTGAGCATGCCAGCGGTGGAATTGTATCTCCTGCCTTCCGGAAAGTCCATCATAAGCCTTGCAAAACTAACTAATTGTGAATATTTTTACAAACCCAAACCATATTCGGGATGAGAAGACTTCTTTTGATTGCGATCACTTTGCTTCCGGCGGTTCTGGCGTTTTCAGCCAGGGTACACGCGCAGGAGGCTGCGCCGACTCGCTGGGGCGTGGTGGAACTGTCGGCGAACTTCATGCGGGAAAAGCCTGATTTCGACGAGGAACTGGGCGACCAGGCCCTTATGGGGACAATCGTGGAAATACTTGATATTCAGGGATCCTGGATCAAAATCAAGACTCCGGAGCCTTATACTGCCTGGGTCTCCGACCTTGGCCTGGTGCCACTCGATGAGGCGGGGTTGCGGGACTATCTCGAGGCTCCGAAATATATCTGCACCGCAGCCCATTCGCACATCTACGAAGAGCCATCACTGAAGTCAGGAATCGTTTCCGAGTTCATCTTGGGGGATATCGTCCGGATACTTTACAAGACCATCCACCATACTTCCGGGCGGTACAAGGGCTACGATGAAGGCCGGGCGGTACTGACCAGGAAGTTCGTAGGGGTCGTGCTGCCTTCCGGCAGGACAGGTTACGTTCCGGCCAAGGACGTTGCGGTGTTCTACAAATGGGCGAAGGACAAGCAGGAACTGCTTGGGAAGCCCGAGTCCGTGAGGGAGAACCTGGTAAGCTGCACTCGCCGATTCCTTGGGGTTCCGTATATGTGGGGCGGCACTTCGATCAAGAATGTGGATTGCAGCGGCCTGACCCGTTGCGTATTCTTTGCCAACGGGATCCTTTTGCCGAGGAACGCTTCCCAGCAGGCTCGCTGCGGCGAGGAAGTGCCGTTCGTTGACGTAGTTTGGAACGTCTCGAAAGGTGATGCCGGAGATGGCTCAAAAGGCGCTGCCGGAGATGCGGCTGTTTCATGGTCCCGCATGCTCCCGGGAGATCTGATATTCTGGGGCAGGGAGGCGACTGAGAGCACAACTGAGAAGGTATCACATGTCGGAATATACATAGGCGGCGGCAACTTCATCCATTCATCCCATTACGTCCGCATCGGCTCCCTGGACCCTTCATCTGAGTATTTCTACGACCGTAAACCTCTGCATGTGCGCAGGATCGTGGGGCCGTCCGGGCTCTGCGGCCAAGGTACCGCTTCCGTCTTCAGCAGTCCAAGCTATTTTGCCCAGGACTAGGCGATACCCAGCCGCCTTCAGATTATTGCCTGTCTGCCGCACAACGACCCTCTGCAGGGCCGCAGGAGGCTTATTCCTGTACGTTCCCGTCGATTTCGAGCCTATTCTCGCGCAAGGGTCCATCCCGGCGCACCCTTGAGCACGATTTCGCCTCTTTTCCCGCTCAAGGGTCCATCCCGGCGCACCCTTGAGCACGTTTTCGCCCATTTTATCACCGAAAAACTTCACCTTTGAACCCGTGTCTGGGGTCTCCTTCCTGCCTACGACCTACAGTCAACCCAGACAGTGATAAGACTCGGATGGAAAACTTATCGCAGGAGTAACGACTAAAGATTAACTTTTACTAGCAATAATCTACAAATCCGAGTAATCCTAAATCAGGAAAACGGTTTATAATTAGAAGGTTACCTGTCGCCTCAAATGGGAGGGAACAGGAAAACGGTCTCAGGCAGTTAAGATGTAACCTGATCTTGGCACCGCCGCCGGAATATGCGGTCTCCGGCGGCTGGGCGCTGCGGGGAGCTCCGCCCCAAAGGGCTCTCCTCGCGCCCTGCCAAAGGTACGAGGGGATCCCCGGTCAAGCCGGGGATGACGGGAGGGTGGATGCCCGAACGAGCCGGGTATGACGAGGGCAACAGGTGGGTCGGGGGCCACAGGCGGGTCGGGAGGGGAAACGACAAACTAGTTTTCGGCGGCGAGCATCGCGATGATGCGGTCGATGATAGGATCGACCTTGGAGGTGGATGCGATGGTGTTGTTGGTCATTATCGAGAATACAATGGCGTCAGATTTTGTGCCGACGGAAGGCTCTATGTAGCCGCTGAAACAACGTACACCGTTCATCGAACCGCTCTTCAGGTGCACACGCGACTTCACAGCTTCCTTCTCCCCTTTCAGACGAGTTTCATAATGCCTTCCGCCAGGCTGCCCGATGGTCTCGATGTAATCCCCGAATACCGGACTCTCCATCATCGCCGAAAGGAACCTGACGAAATATTCAGGCGAAACATAATTGTGACGCGACAGACCGCTGCCGTCGGCGATGCTCACTTTCGAAGGATCCGCCCCGATCTTCTTGAGTACATCACCCAATGCGACATAGCTCGAATCGTACGAAGCAGAATGGTGCATCCGGCGGCCGAGGGTCCTCAGGAGCGTCTCCGCATAGAAATTGTCACTCTTGAGGTTGGTCGCCCTGGCTATCCGCTTCAGGCTCGGAGAATATGTACTGCCGATCACCTTGAGACCGTCCACCTTGGCTGCATACGGACCGTATTCCTGGGATTCCAGATTGGAGCGCACCCTCCCCAGGCGTACGTCAGCCGGCCCCTGACTTACTTCTATTCCTTTGGTCTTGAGATAATTGCAGAAATAGTAAGCGCAGGTATATGCCCCGAACTTGTTTGCAAATTCCTCCGTCTTGGCCTTGCGGTCGATTGCGAACGAACCACGGACTTCGGCATAAGGGACATATTCGGAAGCATACATGTACAATTGGTCGCCGGTGCCTGCCTTGGAGGTCTTGCAGACATAGTTGAACTTCATCCAAGGGGAAGTCGGGAAAGAGACCACGACATTCACCGGAGCCCCGACCGTGGCACCCGGCGTGACTTTCATATCCTGGGCATTCTCGTAGAAACAGAGCCCGTCGCATCCGGCGCCGTAAGCCGTCCCGACATCCTGGTAGGACCACGTGTCCTTCTCGATCGGGCCGTCGAAATAACGCCCGTCGCCGATGACGCGGCCGTTGATCTTCTTGATTCCGGCAGCGTCAAGGAAGCCCTTCCACTGGCTGAACAGGAAGAAACGAGGGGTCGCGATGGAGTCCTTGGATGCTATCGTCGGATCGCCTCCCCCGATTATATAGAGGTCGCCCTCAAGGACACCACCCTTGATGCTTCCGGAATATCCAATCTTTGTCACATATTTAAAATCAGGGCCCAACTGGTGAAGGGCGGCTCCCGTGGTGACAAGCTTGAGGGTAGAGGCAGGAATCATCCTCTGGCCGGGATTCCATGCGGCTACAGTATCTCCGTCCTCAGTCATCGCAAGTACCCCGAATACCGAAGACTTGAGAACGTCGTTCCTGGCGACGAGTTCTACGTACCGCTGGGTCTTGCTCTTGACGGCCTGCTTCCTGGAAGCAGACGGGACCTGGGCCGCTGCAACAAGCCCTGAAAGCAGGAACACGGCCAGGATGAATATCGATTTTGACAGTCTCATATTCACAAATTTAGCGATTTTTGCTAAATTTGGATATTCATTGTTTACTGAAATGAGAAAGTGTGTTCTTGTGTCCGGCGGGGCCGGATTTATCGGAAGCCACGTGACCGTGGAGTTGATTGAAGCCGGCTACGATGTGATTGTGGCCGACAATCTGTCAAATTGCGACATGACCTGTTTCGAAGGGGTCAAGAAAATCACCGGGAAGGATGACATTCCGTTCTTCAAGATGGACTTCTGCGACCCGGTAGCAACCGAACTCCTGTTCACGACCCACCAGATTGACGCCGTTATCCATTTCTCCGGATTCAAGGCTGTCGGAGAATCCGTGGCTGAGCCGCTGAAATATTACAGGAACAACCTCGAATCCTTCATCAACGTGATCGAGTCGGCCAGGTGCCACGGATGCGGGAATATTCTTTTCTCCTCTTCCGCGACAGTATATGGGATACCGGAGAAACTGCCTGTGACAGAGGAGACTCCGCGTCAGAGCGCCACTTCCCCGTACGGCAACACCAAGCAGATGTGCGAAGATATCCTTCGCGACAGCGTTAAAGCATATCCGGAGATAAAAGGCATCGCCCTGAGGTACTTCAATCCTATCGGGGCACATCCTTCAGCCCTTATCGGAGAGCTTCCGAACGGTATTCCTAACAACCTCGTCCCGTTCATCACTCAAACCGCGATCGGCAGGCGGGAATGCCTTTCGGTGTTCGGCGACGACTACCCTACCCCTGACGGGACCTGCCAGAGGGACTTCATCGACATCGTGGACCTCGCCAAGGCTCACGTTTTCGCCGTACGCAGGATGTTGGACGGCAAGATGAAGAAAGAATACGAGATCTACAACATCGGAACCGGGAAGCCACTGTCGGTAATGGAGCTGATCGTTGGATTCGAAAAGGCCAACAACCTGAAACTCAATTACAAGTTCGCACCTCGCAGGGAGGGTGACGTACCGGCGATATGGGCAGATCCGACCCTGGCCAACAAGGAACTCGGCTGGAAGGCGGAACGTAAGACAGAGGACACCCTGGCTGCGGCCTGGGCATGGGAAAAGCATCTGGCGGAGGATTCCCGGTCAAGCCGGGAATGACGGGGTTAGCCGGGAATGACGGGGTTAGTTGAGCCAACCCTTGTTCAGCAATACTTCTGCTATCTGGACAGCGTTGGTGGCTGCTCCTTTGCGGATATTGTCACTGACGCACCAGAAGTTCAATCCGCTCTGAACGGACGGGTCGCGGCGTATGCGGCCTACGAACACGGCATCCTTGCCCAGTGAATACAGCGGCATTGGATAGACATTCGCTGACGGGTCATCCTGGACCACGACACCTTCCGTTTCCGATAGGATACTGCGAACTTCATCCAGATCGAATTCCTTGGCGAATTCCAGGTTGATTGACTCGGAGTGTCCGCCCAGGACAGGCACGCGGGCAGCAGTCGGGCAGACTCCGATGGAGTAGTCATCCAGGATCTTGTGGGTCTCGTTGACCATCTTCATCTCTTCCTTGGTATAACCGTTGTCGAGAAAATCATCTATGTGAGGGATGATGTTCTGGTCGATGGGATAATGGTAGAATGCGGGATATTCACCCCACTTGCATCCTTCCCGCTCGGCCTGCATCTGGTTCATGGCTGGGGTGCCGGAACCAGTGACGGACTGGTATGTGGAGACAACTATCCTCTTGATTGTGAATCTTTTATGAAGCGGTGCCAAAGGGAGCAGCATTTGGATGGTAGAGCAGTTCGGATTGGCAATGATGAAGTCGTCCTCCGTAAGGACGTGGGCGTTGATCTCAGGGACGACAAGTTTCTTGGTAGGGTCCATCCTCCAACATGAAGAATTGTCGACCACACGGCAACCTGCCGCTGCGAACTTCGGCGCAAGCTCGCGGGATATTTCTGCACCTGCAGAAAAAAGAGCAAGGTCCGGCTTCATAGCCACCGCTTCATCCCCCGTGACGACAGGATATTCCTTGCCATCGAAGGTTATTTTCTTCCCCTTGGATTTCTCCGATGCCACAGGAATGAATTCGCTCACCGGGAAATGCCTCTCCTGGAGGACTTCAACCATCCTGGTCCCAACCAGTCCGGTCACACCAACCACCGCAACTTTCATATGTCCGTTCGTTTTTCGATAAAGATATAAACAAAAGGGAGGACTGCAAAGCCCTCCCGGAAGATTCTATCAGGAACAAGGGCTTATTCTGGCTTCTCGGACTTCTTCACTACCTCACTGAGGGAGGCGTAAAGTGCATCTGTCTTCTCCAGAAGTTCCTTGCGGATCTCTGCGAAATGAGCACTCTTCTTCCCTTCAACCTTGATATTGACCTCGTCTTTGAGGTCGTTATAGAGGTTGACAGCTTCGTCCAACAGTTTACCGAGAGCCTCGTCATCAGCCTTCGGGTTAACTGCGCTGAAAAGCGAGCAATCGTCGATGAAAGCGCCGATTACATACTCGATGTCCTTCTTGATGTCTCTAAGATTCATATCACTTTGAATTAATTCGGTGCAAAGATAGTGATTATTTCGCAAAATCCATTTATCTGCGAATCATCTGCCGCCAGGTCTTGTTCAGGATGACCGGGGGAACATGGCCCCCATCTTCGGCATCGTCAGCTTCCACATAGTTCGACCTTGTCGCAGGAGCAGCTGACATCTTTGTTGGATGGGCCTGATCCCACTTCACGAACTCCTCGTAGTCGAACTGCCAGTCCTGACCTTCGGAAAGCTTCATGATGCGGGTGTAGATCTGGGCACGGGACGGGGCATTGAAAGTGCCATATACGTGATGCTGATTCATTACACTCCACATAGTCGGCCTCCATACTCCGGTGGGATATGTATAGCCACCAGCGTATGCGCCTATCTCTTCATGGGCGTAACGGCTGTCTTTCACGAACTGGCTCCATAGAACATTTGAAGTACTACTCGTAAAGTCAATATTAAGATACCAGTTATTCTTCTGCTTTTCCTTTACTGCATCTTTTGTCGCGGAGCTGATGGTGCCGTTGTCAAAATAGTAATACTCATCCGCCAGTTTGCCTAGTCCATGCCCTCCGAGTTCGTGGATAAGAAGATTGGCCTTGGATATCACGCCAGGAGCAAGTCCGAAAGGAACCCAAGCAATAGACGTTCCTCCAGCATATACGCTGTTGTCTTCAGGATTCAGCATATAGCAGGTGCCGCAATCCCGCAGACTGTTCATAATAACCAGAACAAGAGCATTATCCATTCGTTTATCGGAGATGGCCTTGCGGGCATATTGGAGAACCTTTTCATTATCACCTCCAACCGCGGCCCCCATTCCAAATCCTCCTGAGAATACAGTATTGCTACCGTTATAATACTCCTCATTCCGGGAAACCGCATTGACAAGGTAAACATTGAACCTGTCAGCGAAAGACTTCAACGGTTCTACCGAGAACAGGTCTGAGACGGCTCTGCTTGCCATATTGGAGAAAGTTCCATCGGCTATCAACCTGTCAGAGAAGGCATCACCGGTAATTACAATGTCAATACCTTGCCCGGTCGTTGCCGAACGTAGCTTTGTCACCAGGCCGTCTTTGGAATAATCAGTTGATTCATAATGCGTTATTGCAACATCAAGTTTATTTGACAGCCAATCGACAGTTGCTTCCATCTCCCTAACAGTGTTATAGCTGCCTGTCAGGAACGAAGCATATTCAACACCCTTGGCCGGGCCTATTATGTATATTTCGTTATTGATTCCAGTCTGTGAACAAAAGTTATACGGTTTCGCATAGAAAGGACGTTCTTCAGAAGAATCGTCGTTGTAATGATAAATGAACGAAGGCCAGGTAGCACCGATGCTGGAAAGAAGATTTTTGAAAGCGGCGTCTCTCCTATCCCTCTCTGCACCCGGTTCTGAACTGTTATCGAAATAAGTAACAATCCCAAGATCTCCTGGATTGCTTCTGTCTTGTAGTTTCTTTAGCTTTGCAACAGTTTCTGAGGCGACACCGTCTTCTGGATCAAGGCTAAACAGCACAGTGTACTTGTTCTTCTTGAATTCCTCATCAATATCCAGCATACTCCCGGATAATGTCTTGATAAGAGGAGAACTTGGAGCCGGGATATCTGATGCCAGTAAATCTTCCTCGCTGAAATTATTGACAGCCACCATTTTCCCCCAGATTCTACTGTAATTTGGAAGAAGCCTCAAGCTCTGAGGTAATGGCCCCGACAATCTATTACCTATCAGTTCACAATCACCCAGATTAACCAATCCTCCCCACTCTGAAGGGATCGTACCGGATAGATTGTTCCCTTGCAGGGAGAGCTCGGTCAAATTGAAGAGATGTCCAAATTCCGGTGTCAGATTACCTGTAAGGTTCATATTCCTCAATATGCACCTTTGTAGATTATGCAATTTCCTGATGGATGGTGAAATCTGTTGCTCATCCATATGACCAGGCCTTTCTATTATCAATTGCCAAAGACTAGTAAGATCATATAAGCTCTCCGGGATTTTGCCACTCAATGGATAACCCTGAAGAACAAGCGTTTCAAGTTTCTTAAGGTTTCCTATTTCGGAAGGGAGCGGGCCATAATCTGAATTGTCAGGCAGAAGACGATTAAATATCGAGAGCCAGGTCAACTCTGTCAGATCGCCAATCTCAGGAGGGATCTGCCCCGTTATATTCCCATGAAGATCAATTTCGTCAACACGCCCTTTAATATTTGTATGAACACCATACCATTGACCTATTGGCTTGTCTGAACACCAGTTATCGCTTCTTTCCCAACTATTTCCACCTGTCGCATTATAAATAGCGATCAGCGCCGCACGCTCCGTTTCATAAGCCGAAGGGATGACTGTAATGACGCAGGAGGCCTTGGCTTCACCGGCTGCGGCGGTGATGGTGGCTGTGCCCTGTGCAACGGCTGTTACTGTACCGTCTTCTGCAACAGTGGCTACAGATGCATTGTCCGTTGACCATGTAACGGTCTTGTCAGTCGCATTTTCCGGAAGAACAGTGACAGTCAAAGTCAGCGTCTCTCCGACCTCGAGTTCCGCAGCCTCCGGAGAAAGCTGGACAGAGGTTACGGCAATGTACGGTTCCTGTTCGAAAGTCAACGTTATCGGCTCTACCTTTCCATCGTTGTCCTTCACCGTTGCCTTGCCCGTACGGGCTTCGCCCTTGTTGGCATCGACACTGAAAACCAGGGTTCCGCTCTGCATAGCACGTGTCTCAACGAAATGCAGCCAGGACTGCGCCGACGATTCGATTTCAATGGTATAGGAGGTATTGTACTGGATCGGGAATTCCGCCGTTCCGCCTGAGACCGGGACCTTTGCCGTATTTCCCGTAATCACAATCTTCGCCTGCTCCGTAACCGTCACGGAACAAGTGGCCGTCTTGCCGCCGTCTGCTGTTGTCACGGTAATAGTCGCCGATCCGGCCTTGACGGCAGTTACCTTGCCGCTGCCATCGACCGTGGCAATATCAGTCGCGGAGGATTTCCAGCTGACGGACTTGTTGGAAGCATTATCCGGCGACACGCTCGCCGCCAGAGTCTCCGCACTCCCTTCCACCAGCGTGAGGGTAGCCTTATTGAGGGTGACACCCGTCACGGCTACCGTAGTAGGAGTAGGGGTGGGCGTGGGTTTGGGCTCCGGTTGCTCGGCAGGGCCGCAGCCGACGGAAAGGCATACGGCCATAACCAACAATATGGGCAGGGATACAAAGTGATAAATAGTCTGTTTCATGGCGATTCGAATAATAATATACCTCAACAACAAATTTAATTGTTATCAGCCAATCCAGCAAATCCTGCGAGCAGGACCTTGCAACGATTTGTATTCGCTCAAGAAAGAAGGAAGTGAAGTGGTTACAAAATGTAACCGGTTGAAAGTAATTGTCCAGTTTGCCGAAAACAAATGGAGTTTTCATATCTCTGTAGGCATTAATCAGAAGGAAAAATTAGTAACAAAAAGCGATATATCAAAATATGATATATCGCAAAACGTTAAACGCCATTCCCCTATAAGATTACAAATCTTTATGACCTTTCTTGATGTCTCTAAGATTCATATCACTTTGAATTAATTCCTTTTCGCACAGTCAGGGCAAATTCCTTTGACTATGTATTCCGCTTCTTCAGGAATGAAGCCCGCGGGCAGTCCGACCTGCGGTATCCTGACGTCCGTCAGACAGAATGTCCGGTGGCAGATACGGCAGTTCAGATGGACATGTCCGGTGCAGTGGAGGGTGTCGTCGTGGTGGCAGACACAGAACTTGTGCGAGCCGGAACCGTCATCGATGTCGTGGAGCAGGTGAGCCTCACGAAGCAGAGTGAGCGTGCGGAAGAGCGTGGACTTGTCCACTGTCGGCAGCGCATCCTCCAGGTCGGAGAGGCTGAACGCCCCCGTCAGGGAACGCCTTATCTCGCGCCATACGAGAAGCCGGACCGCAGTGACGCGGATCCCGGCCTCCTCAAGTATTTGTTCATCTGAGAGTTGATTCTGTCGGTCCATATCTTAAGCCTTCAATGCGCGGATGGCGTTCAGTACGGCAAGCACCGTAACTCCCACGTCTGCGAATACTGCCATCCACAAGGTAGCTGCGCCTATTCCGGCGAGCAGAAGGACTGCAATCTTCACGCCAATGGCGAAGATAACATTCTGCCTCGCGATGCGTATTGTGCGGCGGGCTATCCTTATGGCCAGAGCCACCTTGGAAGGCTTGTCGTCCATTATTACCACGTCGGCAGCCTCCAGTGCGGCGTCGCTTCCCAGGCCGCCCATCGCTATGCCGGTGTCGGCAAGAGCGAGGACCGGAGCATCGTTGATACCGTCTCCGACGAAGGCGAGCGTGGTGCCCGGTTCTTTAGAGGCGAAAAGGGACTCGAGGTGCTTCACCTTTCCTTCCGGGAGCAGCTCAGCATAGTATCCGTCGAGACCAAGGCTATCCGCGATATGCTCCGCGACCTCCTTGCGGTCCCCGGTGAGCATCACTGCCCTGCCGACTCCCAGTTCCCTAAGTTTCCCTACGGCTTCGGCACTGTCGTCCTTGACCTTGTCGTTGATGACGATGTGTCCGGCATAGACGCCGTCTATCGCTACGTGAATGATGGTCCCGACATCGTGTGCGCAACTGTGCCAGGAGGCTCCGACGTGCTCCATCATCCGGGAATTGCCGACGCAGACCGTCTCGTCGCCGATGCGGGCGCTGACCCCCATTCCTGCCAGTTCCTCGACGTCGCTGATACGGCATCCGTCGGTAGCTTCTTCAGGGAAGGCGTCCCGTAGTGCCGCAGCCACCGGATGCGTTGAGAAATGCTCGACGTGTGCAGCCAGATGAAGGAGCCGGTGCGCATCGCAGGAGTCCGGATGGACGGCATCGACCGCAAATTGGCCGTGCGTGAGCGTCCCGGTCTTGTCGAATACGACGGTTCCGGTTTTCGCGAGCGAATCCATAAAGCTCGCGCCCTTGACGAGGATGCCCTTGCGGGAGGCGCCGCCTATACCTCCGAAGAAAGTCAGGGGAACGCTTATGACCAAGGCGCAAGGACAGGATACCACCAGGAACATCAGTGCGCGATACAGCCAGGTAGGGAAAGCCTGCATATAACTGTCGCTGAACAAAGGTGGCACGGCTGCCAGCAGAATGGCGGCGACAACCACTATCGGGGTATAGATCCTGGCGAACCTGGTGATGAAGGCTTCACTGCGGGATTTGCGCTCGCCGGCGTGCTCTACAAGTTCGATTATCCGTGAAACTGTACTTTCGCCGAATGCTTTGATGGTACGTACCTTGACGGCACCGGTCTGGTTCACACAGCCTGAGAGGATCTCGTCGCCCTGGGCAAGTTCCCGCGGAACACTCTCTCCAGTCAGGGCTTTGGTGTCCACGGAAGTGGATCCCTCGAGTATCACTCCGTCGAGCGGCACTTTTTCGCCCGGACGGACTATAATGACCTCACCTGCAAGTACTTCTCCCGGATTGACATCTACAGTGGCACCATCCCGCTCGACGTGGGCGAGATCGGGGCGGATGTCCATCAGGTGGGCGATGCTCTCGCGGCTGCGCCCTTCGGCGAAACCCTCGAAGAGTTCGCCGACCTGGAAGAACAGCATAACGAATACAGCTTCCTGGAACGCTGTCTCCGCTCCCGGCAGGAAGCCGATGCAGAGCGCTCCGACAGTGGCTACCGTCATCAGGAAATGTTCGTCGAAGGGATCGCCGTGCGCGATACCCTCGGCCGCCTCCTCCAAGGTTTCGTGGCCTATGAGGAGATATGGAACCAGATAGACAAGGAGCAGCTGCCAGGTGGCGAGGCTGCATTTCCTTTCGATGATGATAGCTGCGGCGAGGAGTACCGCGGTCACGGCTATAAGGATGATCTGACGCTTATTTGACATATACCATACTTCTTTGTTTCCAGGTGCAAAGGTAAGTAAGGATTGCTGCAACCTGGTTGCAAAGACCACGATAAGCTATTGGGCAGAATCACCTCTATCTACGGACCACCTGACGCCAAGTCCTGTTAATGACCGTAGTATTTCTAAAACATATTTTGATGTCTCGAAGATTAATATGTTCCTTCCTTCCCGTCGCTATAGGTACCTCACTATTTCATCGAGCGACTTACGCACGGAATGGTATTCTGTAGGCTTCCCTTCAGTTCCTTTCGGATAACCGATGGCAAGGAGGGCATATACCCCGTGTTCCCGCGTTTCAGGGAGGACTTCCCTGACCTTGCGTGGATCGAAATCCCAGATCCACATATTCGCAAGACCCATATCCGTGGCAGTGAGCATCAGGTGGGTGAGGACTATGGCTGCGTCGGTCTTAGCTGCGTTGACACCGTCTGTCTCACGGATCCATGCCTCCTCGTTACGGCAACCGACAATGAGGACGACCGGAGCACCATAGCAAGGATGGATAGTCCGCAAGCGGGACAGAGCATCTTCACTCCTGACAACCCAGATTCGGGTCGGCTGCAGGTTCTTGGCCGATGGGGCAAGCCTTCCGGCCTCGAGAATCATGTTCAACTTGTCATCAGAGACAGGAAAGCTATCGAAAGAGTGGCAAGAATAACGACTCTCCAGGATACGCATGAATGCATCTGAGCCATACTTGTACTTTGTAATCTTATCTTTTACATCGGAGAATGCGGCGCGATTCCCGATCTTGGTGATATCACTCAACCAACTGTGGAAACTCTTTTTCATCTTCAATCCTTTTCAGTATTAAACACCCATTATAGCCTTGACAACGAAGTATACCAGAGGAACGGTAACAACGAACACGCCTATGATATCGAGGATAACTCCGGCCTTGATCATCTTAGTAATAGGGATATAACCGGAAGAATAGGTGATGGCATTCGGCGGCGTTGAAACAGGGAGCATGAATGCAAGCGAAGTACACAGTGCCATGACTACGCAGACCGGCACCGGACTGAAGCCAAGCGAAACGGCCGTCGCGATGGCGATAGGACCCATCAGGTTGGCGACAGCAGTATTGGATGTAAGCTCAGACAGCAGCAAGGAGGTGACAGCGAACAATGTGAGGAATACATACTCAGACGGATGACCGCCAAGGGCGCTGGTCAGGGACTCGCCGATCCATTTCGAAAGACCGGTCGAGAATACCATTCCTCCGATAGCGAGACCGCCGCCGAAGAGCAGCAGGGTACCCCAGTCGATGCCGGCAACACCGTCTTTCCACTTGAGGGTCATCTCGCCCTTCTTGATGTCCGTAGGCAACAGGAAGAGCAGCAGACCACCTACCATTGCTGCGACAGCTTCAGGGAAGTGCTTGTTGTAAGTCTTAAGGAAATCCGGATTGATGGCGTCCGGAGATATGTTCTGGATGGCACTGAGTATGCCAGGAAGTACCCAAAGGACAACGGCAACGATGAAGGCGATGAGGGTATTCTTCTGGGCGCGAGTCCATTTTCCCAATGCCTTCTTGTGCTCCTGGATGAACTCCTGAGCTCCATCGATATGCTTGACGTCTGCAGGGAACATCTTCTGAAGCACGAAGTATGTGATGGCAAAGTAAAGCATCATGGCGAGGAAGCCCCAGACCATCCAGTTGAAGAACGTAATCTGCGGAGCCTCAGGCGCCAGTTCCCTGATGAAGCCGATCATGATGATGTTAGGAGGGGTTCCGATCGGGGTGAGCACACCACCGATGGAGCAAGCGTAGGCGGTCATCAACATCAGGCCGGTCGCATATTTGTAACTCCTCAAGTCAATCTCCTTGCCATTGGCAGCCATCATCTCGCGGATAGCCTCAAGAAGGCCGAGTGCGATTGGGAACATCATGGCTGCTGTAGCGGTATTGCTGATCCATCCGGAGCAGAGCATACATGCAAGACCGATAGCCAGGAAGATCCGCCGAGGCGAATCGCCAACCCATTTCATCGACATGATTCCATAAGCGATGCGCTTGTCGAGTCCGTTTACCATCATGCCCTTGGCTATGAGGAAACCACCCATGAACAGGAAGATCATCGGATTGGCAAAGGCCTTGAAAGCATCGACCGCAGGAACTACGCCCAGGATGACACAGAGAGTAGGACCTATCAGGGATGTGACAGGAATAGGAACAGGCTCGCAAATCCACCAGAAAGCCACGAATGTCACGATAGCGAGAAGTTTGTGTGCAGGGGGATTGTCTGCCAATCCAGCAATCGGGAGCAAATAAACCAGCAGGGCACAGATAGGGCCGAAAATCGCCCCGAAGATGTGCCTCTTGCGATCAAAAGAAGATTCTTTTACTGCTTGAGGTTGCATGATCGATTATAATATCAAAATAGTCAAAGCATTATCAGTTCCAAATATAATGAATTAGAACCAAGCCTCCAAAAAATATCCCGCTATTCGGAACGGATTTCGCCGATGTATTCCAACTCCGAATTGGCCCACTCGGCTTGAGCAGGGTCCTTCTTCAACTCATCGAGGATGGCAACCGCCTCGTCATACCGGCGCATCTCAACGAAGTAATAAACTTTCCTGCGATTCAGGAAGGAATGGAATTCATCCATCGAGAGATTCCCTTCACGTACGTCTTCCGAGGTCATGAACTTCTCGATTTCTGCGAGCGAAGACGGCTCGTCGTTATTGACGATCGAACTGATGTAATCGGCAATATAGTCGGTGATGCCGCTCTGCATGGCTATATCCTGATAATAAAGAGCCCTGTCATATTGTCCGAACTCGGTAAGGCAAAAACCGATTTCATAACAGACGTCGATGAGCCAGCCGACATCGAACTTGTCCGGGTCATAACCGGTAGCCCGGCCGGTCTTGTAAACATGGTCCAACAGTTTCAGCGACTCAAGGTAACGGCCGTCATCCTGGATGGCGACAGCATAATCGAAGAGCTCGCCAGGGTCGGATGGCACATCGCCTTTCTCCGCGGAAGACACCACGATACTGATGGAAGGAGGCCTGTTGGGATTGTCGCCTGAAATAAAGAGACTCCGCACGGTGTCATCTCCGTTGAAATTCGGTATCATCACATTCAGGCGGAACTTGTCGGAAGTGCCTTCTATCTTCTTGACCATGATGGCAATGGAGTTGTTGGTCAGGTGAACGGAGCTGTCTGCCTGGGTCAACTTGCAATCGAAGTCATAGTCGAATACCAGGGTGTTCCCGTCAGACAGAAAGGCACCCAGCCCGGCATCCAGGGCTCCGGCGCGGTTTTCCTCCCTGCGGATCACATCGCCGTCCATGTTGAAGGCAGTCATCGACTGGATCGCACATTCCGGTATTCCTATGCCCCTGCAGACCACATCCCGCATGGTCAGCTTCGGCGAAAAATCACCCAGGGTCTCCTTCGCACCGCCGATGGCCTTCGAATATTCCGCTTTGATATCCTCTGCCTCCATGGTCTTTGCCCTGATATCGCCCAAGGCAGCAAGCGCGAGGGAAAACTCCGCCACATAGGAGTCATCCAAGGAATATGCAACCTCGTAGAACCTGCATGCCTGTTCGAAGTCTCCCGTAGCAAAATAACACTTGGCCAGGTCGGCACAAGCGTCTGCATAAGCCCCGTTTTCCGATTCGTCACCTGACCAGAAATACTTGTCAGCATCCACAACCCGCTTCAAAATCGGGATAGCATCGAAGTATCTGCCTTCAGAGATGCATTCCTCGGCTTCGGAAGTCGCTGAAGACAACTGAGGGAAATCCATGATGCCGAGGATGCAGGCATATTCCAGGAAGTTGTAATCCTTCCCTTCTGCGCTCTTCGCCATTGCCGATCTGTACACCTCCCGGAATTCCTCCATATACGCGGAAGAGTCTCCCGTGTCGAATGAAAGCAGATAGCTCCCGGTCAGAGGTCCGGCATTGCTTTGGACGAAACTCCGGAGATCATCCTGCTCCACCCTCGGGGAGAGCATCAGAGAGAGTCTCAGGAAATCCTTGGGATGCTCTCCTGCAGTATTCCTGATGAACAATATGCCGGATGTATATGGATCCGAAGGTCCGAACCCAAGGCTCAGGATGACGTTCTCACCCGATTTAGGGACTACCTTACCGGCTTGGTCCAGTTTGTTGACTGAATAGAAGATATCGAAGCCTTCTATCCCATCTTTTCCGGAAAGCTTTATCACTGAGGTATTTCCGTCCTTATCCTTGCTGCATGCGACCACGCTGGCGGGCATCGGGAGTTCCAACACCTTGATGAAATCGCCCAAGAGCATGGTTTCCCCCTGCCCAAACCGTCTGAAGCTGATATCCTGCTCCTCGAACCTGGTCTCATACATGAAATTCCAGGCCTTGATCGACGTGATGCTGTCTATCGCCTCGGAAGATTCCTCATTCTGCGCGTAAGCCGCCGGAGACACCCCGAAGGACAGAGCAAAAGCACAAAAGAATGAAGCAGATAACCGGAAATAAGATCTAATTGCCATAGCTACCAAATAATCGTTTTGTCCAGATACTAGCAAATATAGCAATTATAGCTAATATCATTAATGCCGCCTCTGACCTCTTTTTCGGGCAAGGTCGGAAAAAAGTGCCGGGACCTTGCCCGGCAAATCGGCTTCTGGCAGCGCTGTATGGCCACTTCATCGGGCAAGGTACCCACTACCTAAATGAGACCTTGCCCGGAAAGAAGTATCTTTGCCCGAAAGGGGAATCAGAAGGTTGAGCCTCCTGAACGTCCAAGGATGGAAAGCACTTCATCCCGGCCAAGTCCGAAGGTTCTGGCTATCTGAGGCACAGTCGTCTTGTTAGTCCGGAAAAGGAAGGGAATAAGACGTATCTTCCTCTCTATCGAGATCTCACTTATGGGGCAGGAAAACCACCTCAAGCTTGTTTCTTCGGCCTTCTTTACGAACTCATTGTCGGTCAATCGTTTCCGTGGAGAATCCACAAGCTTGTATTTCATCTCGGCAGCATTCTGTCCACCAATGGTTTTCAGAAAGAAGGCTTGGTCATTTTCAAAAACCTGTTCCAGATAGTTATAGTCGCAGATACTACGGGGTATGAGATGGCCCCTATCATCTACCAGCCAGCTTATTCCCTCTAGTTTGTCTCCCGTGTGCATTACCCCCCGTCTCTCCTTCTTCGTCATGGACGATACCTTCCGAAAACCAGATATTTGAGGGAATCCTTTGGAAAACATTGCACTGAAAGCAGACCATGGGTATTCGCTGACATTACAACCATTGTCCAGCGCGTTGCGAAGAATATATGCCAATGCATTACGAACATACCAGTCGGTGTCAAGGGATATCGCTTGAACATCGGTTTTCCTAAGAATACCTTTGCCCCCATATTTCCTGCTAAACCACATGGAATACATCCTTTTTATCTCTTCACCGAAAGCGTCCGCCTCAGTTTGGCTTACTGCCAGAACCGCAGCATGGCAATGATTGGATACAACAGCATATACAATGATTATTACATTTTTCCGAATAGCACAGACACAAAGAATCTTCACGAAAGCGTCGTAGTCTTCGTCATCCATGCAAAGTATCTGTTTTTCAAGTCCTTCCATACTGACATGATATGGTTGGACAAGCCTGATGCTCCCATCTGGAAGCCTTCGCGTTACTATCCGTTTCACTGTTAATTCCGCATCTTCGGTGGCTTTATGCCAGGACCGAAAACAAATGCTTTGCCACCGTCTTCCTTGAATGCACTTATGGCTTCTCTGAAGGCATTAGCCATTTGCGCAGACTCACTATCCAAATTACGGATCATCTCCTTACGATTTACACACAGACTCAGATCTGCAACTGCAAGAAGACGAATAACAGCCAGTACAGCCAACTCGTTCCCTCCCCAGAGTTTTGTGGCCATCGTCATGACAATCTGAGAAAGGAGATCTGCAACTTCTTTGGGTTGTTTCACAGGATCGACATCTGTATTGAACCGGATGTCACCATCTCCATAACGGAGGACTTCAAGAATCTTTTTCATAATCTAAGTTTTGTGCGAATATAACGATTCCCTTCAAAGATTATCAATAAAAAGGAATAATTCTCCTCATTTTCGGGCAAGATCGGAAAAAAGTGCCGGGACCTTGCCCGGCATATCGGCTTCTGGTGACACTATGTGGCCACTTCATCGGGCAAGGTGCCCCCTACCTAAATGAGACCTTGCCCGTTATTTCACGAACAGGCTGTCGGCTTTGTCGGTGTAGAGGATTCCGTCCAGATGGTCGGTTTCATGCTGGAAGATGACGGCGGTGAAGCCGCTGACGGTGTCGTGGACAGTCAGGAGCGTAGCCGGATCGGTGTACGAGATGATGGCCGAGGTCCAGCGAGGCACCGTGCCGCGCATGCCGGGG
>JAEEGK010010018.1_pt1 | contig 21944 bp, 18 predicted proteins | sample 8958771 | NCBI WGS metagenome assembly JAEEGK01 (sample SAMN16246547, study PRJNA631951) | gut metagenome | biome: gut microbiome; feature: rumen; material: SC-attached | host: Bos | place: Iran: Karaj | collected 2018-10 | reverse complement strand
AGACGGCGGCGGTAAAGTTGTAGGTTGCGGGACACCTGAAAAAATTATGACAATAGAAAAATCTTATACCGGACAATTTTTAAGAAAACTGATATATAAGAAATAAGGTTTATATTGAAAAATAATATAAAAAAAGCTAGAATATTAAAATAGTATCTATAATAAATTTGGGAGATTAAATGAAAAAGTTTTTAACGATATTTTATTTCGTTTCGGTGTGCTTATTAGCATATGCCTTTTCTTATTCTGAAACTTTTTCAGTAGATGGCATTGAAACTTTTTCAATAAGCGGAGCCGTAACATCGTTTTCTTCATCCGGTTTGGCATTTAACGATATAGAGGTTGAAGTTACAGGTACAAAAAATTTAAAAGTAAAAACAGGTAGAACAGGTAATTATATTGTATCAGGTTTACCTAAAGGCGGAACATACACTCTTACTCTTTCCAAACCCGGATTTACTTTTCAACCGGCAAATAAAGTTTATAGAAACTTGGATGGAAGTAAAGTTAAACAGGATTTTGTTGCAGAATTAGCAACATATTCAATAAGCGGAAAAGTTATTGTAGGTGGAAGACCTGTAAGGAATGTTATGATTACAATAAATAACAGGCCTATAAAATATTATACGGATCAAGATGGTGAATATGTTATAGATAATCTTGAATATAACGGAGGACCTTATGAAGTTTCCGTTGTTTCGGATAAACATATATTTGAACCTTTCAAAATAGATTCTTTGGAATCAAATGTCGTTCATGATTTTAGGAAGGATATTACTATTAGTGGTAGAGTAACATCTTTAGGACAAGGACTGGCAGATATAGAATTAGATGTCAACGGAACAAAATATAGAACTGATAGTGAAGGATATTATAAAGTTGATTCTGTTGTTTCAAATGGTGATTATGTTGTTAAGGTAGTAGATGATAAACATAACCCGACTCCTGCTTCTGTTCCAATAAAGAAAATTACAGGTGACAGATATGATGTAAATTTTTCTATGTTGGGACAATTAGTTGTAAAACTAACACATAACGGACAACCATTTAAAAATGCGATAATTACGGTAAGTGATAGAGACCAGGAATACAAAACAGATGCACAAGGTACTTTTACCATTCCGAAAATGGGACTTAATCAGTATTATCAAATTTCTGTTTCCAGTGAAGGATATCAGTTTTCACCAAAAGAAAGAGTTATTAATTCTTTAATAAGAGAATCCGCTTATCAAAATTTTAAAGCAGAAGTAGAAACTCACTCTATAACAATAAGTGTTAATCAAGGAAAAGATCCGTTAGAAAATGTTGATGTTACTGTTAATAATAAAGTATATAAAACGGATAAAAACGGTGTGTGTTTAGTACAAGATTTAACTTATGGTAAAAAGTATACAATAACTGTAAATAAAGCCGGTGTGAAATTTTTACAATCAACAAAAACAATAGATAAATTGAAAAAAGATGAAATGGTATCTTTTGAAACTCAATTATCAATCTCCGGTACAGTTTTAAGTAATAATGCTACTCCGTTAGCGAATATTCTTATAACTTGTGGAGACAAACAAGTAAAAACAGATGCAAGTGGAAAATATTCATTTAAAAATTTGGAACCGTTCAAAAATTATACAATAAAAGCGTCAGGTGAAGATATTGTTTTTGTGAAAGATGAAATTACGATATCAAATTTATCGGAACAGATGGATAATATTGATTTTACTGTTTCTGTAGATAAGAAAGCAGAAGCAGAAGCCAAAGCAAAGGCAGAAGCGGATGCAAAGAAAGCCAAAGAAGAAAAAGCAAAGGCAGAAGCGGATGCTAAAGCCAAAGCCGAAGCAGAAAAGAAGGCAAAAGAAGAACAGGCAAGATTAGATGCAGAGATAAAGAAATTAGAGATGGAAGAAAAAGCTAAAGCAGCATTGGCAGAAAAAGAAGAAGCAGAAAGACAAGCAAAATTAAGATCTGAAGAGGCTTTCAAGAAATCTAAAGCAGAGAAAGATGAACAATTAAGAAAAGCAAAAGAAGAGGTTTTTGGAAAAAATAAAATAAAAGAAAGTGTTGCAGTTAAGGGATATTCAGGCTTAGAAGATGAGTCAAAATTAATAGATGATGATAATGAAAGTCTTTATATAGAAGGAAGAGTTCTAAAAGGTAAAGTTGGTGTTAAAGGTGTTCAAGTTAGATTATTGTTGTCAGATGAAGAAAAAATATTTTTAACGGATAAAAACGGATATTATAAGATTCCTGAGTTGGATAAAGGTAAAAATTATTTAATAACGGTTCTTTCAGGAAAAGAGACTCTTAATTTGTCGCCTAAATCCAGAACATATAAGAATTTATCGTCTAATATGAAAAAACAAAATTTTTATGTTGTTGAAAAAATAAAAGAAAATAAGCCAAAACAAAAAATTGGAAAAGATGATGGTATTGAAAATCAAGATTGGAATAGTAAGTATGGAATTGTAAATAAAAACGGAGTTATACAAAAAGATATACATTGGTAGTTAAATGAAATCTATAGATATAAAATTAAAAAATAATCCATATAAAATAATCTTTTCGGATAATTATAAAGATTTATTAAATAATTTTAAAAAATATCTTCCTAATAGGAAGGTATTTTTTATTTCTGATACAAATGTTTCAAAAATATATTTAAAAGAAATTATATCTTTACTGAAAAAAGAAAATTTTATAATTGAGTATTTTGTTATTAAAGCAGGCGAACAATCAAAAAACATAAACACATTAACAAGTATATATAATTATGCTTTAAAAGTTGGCATAGACAGAAAATTCGCAGTAGCTGCTTTAGGTGGCGGTGTTGTTGGTGATATATCCGGCCTTTTTGCATCTACATATATGCGAGGATTGGATTTTATACAAATACCGACATCGTTACTTGCAATGGTTGATTCATCTATAGGAGGAAAAACCGGTATAGATTTGGAAATGGGGAAAAATGTTGTAGGTACATTTTATCAACCGAAATTTGTATATGTTAATTCAACGTTTTTAGAAACATTAAAATCCGAACATATAAAAAATGGTATGGGAGAAATAATTAAATATGCCATTACGTTCAGTTCTAAATTTTTTAATGAATTAAATTCAATATTAAATAAATCAATAATAAATAAACAAGATTTTAATAAAATTATTTATGAAAGTTGTAAGTTTAAAGCAAAAATTGTGGAAGAAGACGAAAAAGAAAGAAAAGGTGTTAGAGAATTGTTGAATTTCGGACATACTTTTGGTCATGCATTGGAAACAATAACAAAATATAAAAAGTTTTTACATGGTGAAGCAGTAGTTATAGGAATGTTGTTTGTAACTGAGTTAGCATATAAAATAAAATTTTGTAACGATATTACAAAGAAAAAAATACAGGAAATTATTATTAATTCAGGCTTTAATACAAACATAAATTTAAAAATTGATTCAAAAAAAATATTAGATATTATGAAAAAAGATAAAAAATCTGTTTCTAAAAAAATAAGATTTGTTTTACCTGAAAAAATAGGTAAATCAGTTTCAGGAATAGAATTAGATAATAATATAATTTTAAATACAATAAAGGATTTTATAAAATGAAAAAAATATTGATAATTAACGGACCGAACTTAAATTTGTTGGGAACCAGAGAACCTGAAATTTACGGAAAAACTACTTTGAAAACCATTGAACAAGCTTTAAAAGAAAAAGCTGAAAAATTAAATGTTGAAATTGAATGTTTTCAATCTAATATCGAAGGTGAAATAATAAACAAAATACATTCGGCAAAAAATGTTTTTGATGCAATAATAATAAATCCTGCGGCATACACACATACTTCCGTTGCAATAAGGGATGCTTTCAGTTCCGTTAAAATACCTGCAATAGAAGTTCATATTTCCAATGTATATTCAAGAGAAGATTTCAGACACAACTCTTTAATAGCTCCGGTTTTGATTGGACAAATATCCGGACTTGGCGTTGACGGATATTTATTGGCTTTGGAATTTTTTGCAAAATAAAAAAATTTAATTTATAAAAATAAAAAGCACTCTGTCTTTTTTGACAGAGTGCCTTTTTTTTATTTTGTGCTAGCTAAAATTATATTTTTCTTATGTTAGCTGCTTTAGGACCTTTTTCAGATTCTACAACATCAAATTCAACTTTGTCGCCTTCAGCAAGAGATTTAAAACCTTCTGCTTGAACTGCTGAATAATGTGCGAATACATCTCCTGAACCGTCATCATTGGAAATGAATCCATAACCTTTCTGGTCGTTAAACCATTTTACTTTACCTTGTGCCATTTACTTCTACTCCTTATTTATAGTCCGATCAGGACTTTTTTAATACGAACTATCTTTGTAGTTCGTTGATATATTTAAGTATTTATTGACTGATTTGTCAATAGTTTATAAAAATTTTTCTCTCGTTTTGTATTATAATTTCTCTTGGACATTCGTCTTAAACATAAACTTGTTTTATCGTAATGCCTCTTTTAAGAAATTTAAGCTTTTCTCTCGTTCTTGTTGAAGATTTTTAAAGTTTTTCATAAATGTATATATTCTATAATCTTTTTCATAGCTCGGAGAAAAGACTTCTTTTCCAAACAACATTGAAAATAATGTTGCATGAAAAGAACCGCTTACAATAAGTTTCGCATTTTTTATCAAATTTAAAAAATCTAAAGGTCCGATTTCAAAAAATTTAATATATTTGTTGGAATATAACATTTTGTAATACAATTTGCCGTCAACAAAATATGAAACTACTATTGGAATATTTAATTTCTTTGAATATTGTTCAGCCATATCGATAGCTTCTTTTTTATAAGTAAACGAATATAAAAATATGTAATCCTGTTTTACTAACGGTTCTTCTTTTATATATTTAAACCACTCTTCTTTAGTTAAAAGTAAAGTCGGATCCAATGCAACAAAAATCTCTCTCCCGAGTTTTTGTGCGATGTAATAAAAATTTTGTTTTTCTCTTACACTTATGTAATCAAACTGTTTTATTAATTCTAAAAACTCTAAAAATTTAATGTAATTAGATTTTCTCGGACCAAAGCTGGGAGCATAAGCTATTTTCTTACTGTTTCTTACAAAAGGCAGTAAATAAGCCAAATCAAAATCCGGGCATCTTATGTTCCAAACCTGATCGCTTCCGACTATATAGGAATCAAAATTTAACTCTTTTTCTTTTAATTGTTCCAGTCGGGAATACTCTTCCGTACAATCCAGGTAATTTTTTAGAAATGATTCAAATTTATCATGCTGAATTTTTAATTCTTTTTTGTATGGAGAAAGGAGCATTTTTTTGATAAGCAATTTTAAAGAATTTGTTTTTCTGTCAAAGAAATAGGAATACATTTTCTTTTGTCTTTCTGTTCTTAAATTTATTATTTTAGGTTCATACCCTAATTTTTTTAGTGCTTGTTGCAAGGCAAAAGCTTGCAACATAGAACCGTAATTATGAGAGGCATGAAATGTTAATATTCCTATTTTTTTCATATAATTTGTCTTATAAATTAATTAAAAGTTTAATATAAAATACAGTATCTTTTAGTATATCATAATGTTTCTAAAAAGTGAATATATTTTAATTAAATAATTTGCATATATTTTGTATAATAATTCATAAAATACCGCAGCAAACATATTAATATGAGTAATAATTTAAAAGTATCCGTAATTATACCTGTATATAACGTGGGTCAATATTTAAATCAGTGTTTGGATAGTGTGCTAAATCAAACATTGAAGGATATTGAAATAATTTGTGTCGATGACGGTTCAACGGATAACAGCGGTAAAATCCTTGAAGAATATGCACTAAAAGATAACAGAATAAAGATTATATATCAAGAAAATAAGGGTGCTGCCGCTGCAAGAAATAAAGCGTTGCATATTGCTCAAGGTAAATATCTATCTTTTTTGGATTCGGATGATTTTTTTGAGTTAGATATGCTTGAACGAATGTATGATTGTGCGGAAAAATATAATACAGATATCGTTGTGTGTAAATCTAAAATAATAGATAACGGTATTATAAAAGACAACAACAATATAAAAGATTTTTTATTGCCCAAGAAAGAAGTTTTTTCTTCAATGGATATTTCAGATTATATTTTCCAATTTCATATCGGTTGGTGTTGGGATAAATTATATAAGACTTCTTTTATAAAAGAGTTGGGTATTTCTTTCCAAAATATTAAAAAAAATAATGATTCTTTTTTTTCTCATATATCAATGATTAAGGCTAATAGAATATATGTTTTAGATAAAAGACTTGTATATTACAGGAAGAACAGGGAATATTCTCTTTCGAAAAATATAATTAACAGAGATAATTATATTTTTTTATGCAGAGAGTTTCTAAAAGAAATAAAAACATATTTGATTAAAAATAAAATTTTTGAGGTATTCGAACAAAGTTATATTAATTATTGTATGTACAGTGTTGCCAACTCTTTTGAAGAGTTATCATTTAAAATACAAATTAATTTCTTAAATATTTTGGAGATCGGAAATTATAAAATAAATTATTTTTATTTAAGAAGATATAAGTTGGTGTATTTTGTAAGTAAATATAAAATATTAATTCCGATATATAACTTGTATTTTAGAATGAAAAGCATTTTAAAAATAATATTAAGAGGATCTTAAAATCAAATTGATTTTCTTTGTTAAGTGCTTCATCGAGTACTTGAAAAAAATGTCAATAATATGATATAAATTGTGTTTGTGATAACAAATGCGTCATTAGCTCAATTGGTAGAGCAAACGGCTCTTAACCGTTAGGTTATAGGTTCGATTCCTATATGACGCATTTTTATTTTTGTCATCCCGGTATGTATGATTTTATCAAGTATTAAAAATTGTGTATAAATGGTTAAAGAACAGATAATTTTTAGGAGTCGAGATTAATGGATATAGTTTATGTTTGTGATAATAACTACTTGCCTTATTTGAAAAGTTCCGTTTATTCGGTTCAAAAATATAATAAAAATGTTAATTTTATTATAATTTCAAATGAAGAATTAAAATTAAAGTTTAAATATGATATTAATTTTAAAAATATTACATTTAATCCCGATTCATCTCTGTTTAAATTTAAACAAAATGACAGAATGAGAGAAGCTACTTATTATAAGTTATTTATTCCCGAATTGCTTAAAGATTACGATAAAATATTATTTTTGGATTGTGATGTTTTGTGTCAAAAATCTTTAAATTCTTTATGGGAAATTAATTGCGAATATATGGGTGTTGCGGAAAGTCACAGTTATGGTGAAAAGCAAGCCCGGGAATTAGGACTTAAAAAGTATGCATCGGCAGGTGTTCTGTTGATGAATTTAAAAAAATTAAGAGAAATAAACTTTACAACCGGATGCTTGGATTTATTATCTGAGTTACCTAATGTACCGCAACACGATGAAACATTGATTAATTTATTTCTTAAAGATAAATTAACTTTTATAGATCAAAAATACAATTATAGTCATAACAGAATTTATAGAAATCCAATACCGGAAAGAGATGCTTATATTTTGCATTTTATCGGGCCCAGCAAAGAAGATATGTTAGCTAAAGGCAGACCGGTAAGAACCATAATCTTAATTATAAAGAAAATACTTCGCCGTATAAAGAATTTTATTTTGCGAAGCAGATAGTGCCGCTTTTTATAGAATAAGTAAACAGACATAGATTTGTTGCCTTTAATAATAAAAAAATAATAGAAAATCTATTATGAAAAACTCAAATTTACAAAACTTTTCATTAAAAATATCCGTAATCATACCGATATACAATGTTGCCGATTATCTCAAAAGATGTATGGATAGTGTAATAAACCAAACATTAAAAGAGATTGAAATAATTTGTATAGATGATTGTTCAACGGACGATTCTTTAAAAATAATTGAAGAATATGCGAAAAGAGATGAAAGAATAAAAATAATTTCTCTCAAACAAAATTCCGGAGTTTCTGTTGCACGAAATAAGGGGTTGGATATTGCCTGCGGGCAATATTACAGTTTTATTGATCCCGATGACGAGATAAGTTTAAATTTCTATGAAAGATTATATTCGGTTGCAAAAACGGAAAATGCCGATATTGTTAAATGCAGAAGAAAAAAAATAAACACAGACGGAAAAATAGAATACGGTTATTTAAACAATCAAATAAGAAAAAGAGGAAAATATTGCTTCACTCATGAATGGGTTACGGCGATATATAAATCTTCTGTTATAAAAGAAAATAAAATAAGTTTTAATGAAAATTTAATATCCGGAGAAGATCTTCTTTTTTTATCTCAATCGGTTGATAAATGTAAAAAGTTATGTTTGGTTGATGATGCGGAATACATTTATCACAGGAGAGAAGGCAGCCTTTTTGCTAATCAACTTCCGATAGAAAATATTAAGTCATACTTGTATGCTAAAAAGTTGGTAATAAATCTTTTAAATAAAACCGATTTGTACCAAAAAGACAGAGATTTATATTTTTGTATATTTTTAAGTAGAATTAGTGATATTTATAATACGGTTTTATTTCGAAACTCATCTTATGAAACAAAAAAACTTTGTTCTCAATATTTGATTGAACTTTTTTTTGACAATAAAAACCCAAAACTTTTTTCAAAATATTTTCTTGCGAAGGAACTGTTGCCTTTTATTGAAAGAAAGGACGTTGAGGGGTTAACCGACCTTTTAAGCAGTTACAACAATCCCGGACAAATAAAAATAAAAAAAACTTGCACATATATAATTTTAAGAATATTATCTATAATAAAAAGAAAATTAAGTTCTGCTTTTTAATTATTGTTATATTGTTTTAAAAACATACTTTTAACCTGTAAAAATAGCCAAATCAATCCGGTATTTTTTAGTCTAACCGGGATGAGAGTTTTTTCTTGACACCCGGAGATTATTTCCATAAAATAATAAAAAATATATATAAAATTAATATGTTTATGTTATAAGGGATTATTTTAATATATGATCAGTCCTAAAGTTAGTGTAATAATACCGGTATATAACGCAGAAAAGTACCTGAGGAAGTGTCTGGATTCAATTATAAATCAAACATTAAAAGATTTAGAGATAGTTTGTATTGATGACGGTTCAACGGACAGCTCGTTATCAATTTTGAATGAGTATGCAAAAAAAGATAACAGATTTGTGATATTGGCTCAAGAAAATGGAGGACATCCGAAGGCAAGACGTGCGGGAATCAATATTGCAAAAGGTGAATATATAGGATTTGTCGATGCTGATGATTTTATTAATGAAACATATTATAAATCATTGTACAAAAGTGCAAAAAAATATAATGCAGATATTTCTATGACGGACAATGTAATATTGTATGATACAAAACCTGTCAAAAAAAAGTTATGCGGTGTATCTTCGAAGGCAAAACTTATAGTTTCCAAAAAAGAAAAAGCAAATATAATTATATGTTCGGGAATTTGTTGGAACAAAATATATAAAAGAAGTTTCATTAATAAAAACAATTTGGTATTTGCCGGAACTCAACCAGGAGGAGATAATGTTTTTAATGCAACGACAATAATTAAAGCCGAAAAAATATCTGTTGTTCACAATGCAAAGTATTATTATGTTCAGTTGGATACTTCTATTGTGCATACAAAAAAGAACAGAAAAAGTTTTAGTATTGTGAATAATTACAAGTATATTAATGACTGGATCAGTTCACAGGAATGTATGTCCGATTATGAAAAAAGGTACTGGAAATATATAAATACCAAACGAAAAAAATATGACTTTAAATTGTTTTATGAAAATATGGAACCATCCTGCAGAGAGGAATTTAAACTTTTAGCAGACCAAAATCTCAAAATTGACGGATTAGTTGTTTCTTTGACTTCATATCCGAAAAGAATAAATATCGTTAATCAAGCCATAGAAACTTTGCTTAATCAAACTATTAAGGCTGAAAAAGTTATATTATGGCTTGCGGAAGAAGAATTTCCAAATAAGGAAAAAGATTTACCGCAACAGTTATTGGCTTTAAAAAGTAAAGGTTTAACCATTGACTGGTGTAACAATATTAAATCATATAAAAAATTAATTCCGACTTTAAAAAAATATCCGGACTCCGTTATTGTTACTGCGGATGACGATTTGTTGTACAAAAAAGACTGGTTGGAACAACTTTATGATGCATATATTAACGACCCTGATCATATACATTGCCACAGAGCTCATTATGTGAGTTTTGAGCATAAGAATTTGTTGCCGTACAAAAAATGGAGTCTTAATATTAAAAGTAAACATATATCGTTTAATAATTTTTGCACAAGCGGCGGCGGGGTTATTTATTATCCGAATTGCTTTTATAAAGATGTTTTAAGAGAAGATATATTTATGAAATTATGTCCAAATGCCGATGATATTTGGTTTTGGACAATGACTTTATTAAACAACATAAAAATTAATATTGTTACAGGTAATCAAAAATTAAATATCATTAAAGGAACGAGAGAAAACAGTCTGTATATATCCAATTTGATTGAAGGAGAAAATGATATTCAGTTACAAAAGGTTATAGGATATTATCCCGAACTCTTGAACAGATTAGATAAAAAAAATCATTTTTTTAAATGCCGACTAAGAAAGATAGCTTCGCTGAAAAAAAGTGATATAAGAAAAATTATTACAAAAGTAAAATTAAAAATAAAGTATATATTGAATAAAAACTATATTAAAAACAACAAAAATGATAAAGCCGCATAATCATTTAAATGCACTTGTTAAATGTCATTGTTCGGTATCAATCAAATAAACTTCTTCCATATTATGTCCCACTCTTGCATCCATAGGTGGTAAATCCATATAATTACCGAAGTATTCCGTTAAAATTTTGTCATATTCTTTTGGAGCGTAAAACTTATCTCCCTCAAATTCAAGCAGAACTCGTTCTTTAAAATAACTGCTTGGATATATATTAGCTTTAAAATTTGCTGCCCATCCTACATACTTTGTCATTTCCTGTTGCATATATTTTTTAGAAATTTTGTCTATTTTTTTCATTAAATATTCTGTTGAGACGGGTTTAAGAAAAAATTTAATTATGTTATGAAATATGTTTTTAATTCTTTGTGAAAAATTTGTGTTTATATTAAATTTAAATATTTTTTGATTAGCCAACCATCTGAAAGTTTTTGCTTTTCTGTTTAAAGAAAGAGCTTTTTTATAGTCATCCGACATATTATCTAAAGGAAATATATCCAACCAAATTGATACATCGCACTTAATATCAAAAATATTATCTCTGTTAATTGTTGTGTTTTTATTTACTAATCTAATAAGCGGCATATAAAAATTAGGATTATTATATATCGTAAGAATTTCAATATCTTTATTAGTATTCTTTTTATTGAAAATTTTTATTAATTTTTCCAAATCTGTCCGCGGCATATGAACATCAATGTCATCATCCCACGGGATAAATCCTTTATGTCGAACTGCGCCGAGCAATGAGCCGTAAGCTAAATAATAAGTTAAATTATTTTCTTCACAAAATTTATGAAAATATTTTAATATATCTAATTCTATTTGTCTTATTTCCGGTATTGTTAATTTCTTTTTCATTTCATCTCTTTTGTTTTATATAAACTGATTTTTATATAATACGTATATTTTTTTTAAGTGATTTCCTGTTTAAAAATTTTTCAAGAATATCGCTTATAAACAAAGATTCTTCGTTTGTCAATTTGTATGTTTTAGTTCCTTTATTTATTGCATTAATAAAATCTGCAATTTCGTATCTTAAACCGTCCCCGTCAAATCTGTAAAAAACTTTTTGTGTTTTATTTAAATCTTCAAAACGAATTTCAAAATAATTTGTTTTCCACCAGGGAGCAGGAACAAAGATATATCCTCGTGTTCCTGAAATAATACAATCTCCTTCTTTTTTTATTCCGATTCCGACTGTTGCTGTTGCAAAAGCATGTTCATATTGCAGGAAAACTTTTGTCATTATATCTACATTTTTTTCATCATCAATTGATGTAACATAAGATATGTTTTTAGGATTTGTACCTAACAGTTTTGCAATTACCAATAACGGATAACTTCCTAATTCCGTTAGACTTCCGCCGCCTAAAGAAGCATCAAATTCTCTTGAATTTTTATTCTCGATTAATTTAGTGAATGTTGCATCAATGTCTTTAATTTTTCCGATTATTCCGCTTTGTGCCATACTGATTAATCTGTCAAAACATGGTGCGTAAGCCGTTTTAATGGCTTCGTAAAGTATAAGTTTTTTTTCACTTGCAATCTTAAATAATTCCGCTGTTTCTTTTTGGGATAAAGTAATCGGTTTTTCACATAAAACATGTTTACCGGCAAGCAATGCTTTTTTACAAAAAGTAAAATGTAAAGAATGAGGTAATGCAATATAAACCACATCTACATTTTTTAGAAACTCATCATAATCCGTATAATATTTATTTAATTCTAAATTCTTACAGAATTCTTCCAAATGTTGTATGTTTCTGCCGTACACACACGAGACATCCACACCGCTGACATATTTTGATTCTTTTATAAATCGCTTTGCAATTTTTCCGTTTCCGACAACTCCCATTTTTATAATAGGATTAACCTTTTTTCTCAATAAGGTTGAAGATATATCTTTTGTCCTTTCCAAATATACAACTTCACAAAATTGTTTTAAGTAATCAAATTCGCCAACCCAATCGGAACCTATAGCAAAAGTATCAACGTTATACTTTTTGATATCACTGACTTTTTGCCCTTCAAATTCTTCTACAATAACTAAATCCGCTAAACCTGTAGATTTTACATTATCAATCCTTTTTTGAAGAGATTGTGAAACATTTAATTTCCCTCTGCTGATATCATAAGTTTCGCTTGTAACACCAACTATTAAATAGTCACCGAGTTTTTTTGCTCTCTTTAACAAATTTATATGCCCGTAATGTAATAAATCAAATGTTCCGTAAGTTATTACTCTTTTCATCTTTTATCCTTTGTATATATGAAGCCAACTCAAAACTTTAGTAAAAGAAACAGAAAGCTCAGAGCTACGCACGGGAGTTCAGCCCGTTAATCTCACCCTGAGCAGATTAAGTATAGCACAGTTCAACAAGATTTTCAAGAATGAAGCAAAATAGAAAATATCATTTTTTAATATGTTTTTCATAAATTATTATACTTTTAAAAATTTATTTTTTATTTTAATACAGATTCGTTCTACATTAGGATATAAGTATCTATCGGAAAAAACAAAAATTCTTTTATGCAGCAGTTTTGATATGCACAAACAAAATAAAAATATACCAACGGCACATATTAAAATCATTATCGGCATACTAAAAGATTGTAAGAAAAAATCTTTGTTTAATAAAATTCTTTGATAATATACAACAAAGAAATTGTCACTTAACAGAAATACTCCGAAAGCTGCGGGCGCAAGAAATGTAATAAGTTTATTTATAAAATTATTTTTAATTTCAAGATTACACATAAAAACAAATAAACATATTGAAGCAACAAAAACAAACAAACTGTTATAATGTAAAGCAAGCCATATTTCACTACCTGTTAGATTTAAAATACAGACAAAAATGACAGTAATTAAAGAAAAAAAGATATATCCGTATCCGGAAAATTTTACTATTTTTTTAAAAAGATGGTTCTTCTCGCCTTCAACAAAAACCAAACGGATATATGCTCCCCAATAATATAAAACGGATACCCATAAAATACTATATCCGGAATGAACAGTTTGACTGTTTATTTTTGGCACAAATGCCCATACGGAAAAAAATAAAACAGTAATAATTGCGAGAAAATGTCTTTGCTTTAAACTTAAAGAATAGATAAGTTTGTTAATAAAAGGAAATAAAATGTACAACATTATATAACAAGTTATAAACCAGTGTATACCTGTTGATATCGGGAACAAACCTTTTATAAACATTGTAATATCCATAGGAGTTTTAATAATTAAAGCAACTATGAAACAAATCCATGTGTAAAACATTATCTCAAAAATTAAAGCAATTAATTTTTTTAATCTGAAATTTTGTTTTATTAAAAAGAAACCGGATATTAAAACAAAACAATTTACCGCACATATAGAAAAAGCTTCCAGAACATATACAGGCAGGAAATCAAATTGAAAAAAAGTATTCTTTAATAATCCGCCCCAATTATTAACATGAATCAAAACTATCATGAACATTGCTAATAATCTAAGTAAATCAAGCCCCACATTTCGTTTATTCATAATAAAAACCTTATTTTGACTTAAATTTTTTTTGTAAAGTTATCCAAATTGTTTTTTTCTATGAGATGCGAAAAGCAACTTTTTTGCCCAGCACACTTACTATAAGATTTTTTCTGACTTTATAAATTGAAAAAATATTTTCTATAAAATCTATTAACGATTTCTTTTTTCTTTGATACTTTGCTATTTTTTTGAATTCGTGATAATCAATATAATCTTTTATTTCTTTTATGTCGTAATTTTTATTTAAATAAGCAAAAATCTTATGAACTTCATTATAAAAATCATTTTCTACATCTTTATCAAGCACTATAAACCTTTTAAAAAATACTAATATTGAATTTATATTTGCCATTAATGCACTTTTAACAAACCACGGGTGGATACTGCTGTATTCTTCCGCCAACTTTAAAACATTATTCTTTTGTTCCAACATGATTTTCCAGGTTGAAGCTTTTTGAGTAACCGAGCCCTCTCGTGCTCGATAGTAGTATAGTGGTTTATACAAAACCGAGATCCTTTTTGCGAAGCGAAACAGTTGAACATTAAAAAATTGATCTGCATAAAAAGTTTTTTCAAATTTAATATTATTGGAAAGTAAAAAATTTGTTTTATATATTTTATACCAACAAAAAGCATTAGCCAGAAAAGGAAAGTCTATGTCTTTTATGTCAAAAGGATTTTCTTGAAATTTATTATAAAAAGGCTGTATTTTATTTAGATTAAGTTTTGTAGTATTATTGCTTTCACAATGTTCAAATATGCCAAACATAACGAAATCAGTATCGTCTTTAACTATTTTGTTATAAGCTAATTCACAAGCATTCAACTCCAACCAATCATCGGAATCAACAAACATTATATATTCCGAAGAAACTTTCGTAAAAGACAGATTTCTAAGATTTCCTGTTTTAATTCTTTCTTTTAAGTCTATTATTTTTATGCGGTCATCTTTTTGTGCATATTCTTTTAATATTGATAACGAATTATCCGGTGAGCCGTCATTCGCACAAATTATTTCAATATCGCGAAAAGTTTGATTCACAACACTGTCAAGACATTGTCTTAAATATTTTTCTACTTTATATACGGGTATTAATATGCTTATTTTTGGCATTTTACATTTCCTCTTCTTTTTATTTGTTTTTTATATTCGTAGGATTTTTCTGAATTTTAATTAATATTAAAAAACCAAAAATCGTTAAGAATTTATATTTTATATTTCCGAAAACTTTATTTTTTATTGAAAAAATAAACGATACTAACGTTTTAATCCAATTTATCAACATTATTTTGTGTTTTAATTTTTCGTTGTTTATAAAATCTTCCATGAAAAATTTTTCTAAATCGTTTTTATAATAGTTATAACAGTCATTTAATTGCTTTTGAAAACCGTTCGGGTTATTATCATTTATTTTGCAAAGTGCAGGTCCTTCAAGACATTTCGGAATTTCATTTAAAATATATAATTTTGTATTTTTAACAACTCTTACTTTATAACCGTTTCTTAATGCTTGAAAGAAAAACCAAATATCGTCACTTGTCGGAGTCAACATATTAAATAATGTTTCATTAAAAATGTCTTCATTAAAACAATTTGGCGGATACAAGACACCCGCACAACCTGTTAATTTATTATATGCGGATGGTTTAAAAATATCCTTTAAATAACCTCTTTTACGGGTATAACCCCATCTGTCTTGTGAAGTTAGAACATTATTACGAATATCTAATCTTGTTATCCTGTGACAATGAATGGATTTCGGATCTTTGTTATAAGAATTTATAAGTTGTTCAAGCCACTTTTCATTATAAATGATATCATCATCGGCAGTTACTATTATTGAGTCGGGATAATATTTTAAAGCAGGAATTAACTTTTTAAATGATTTAATATCTTTGTACCAGTCTATACAAAATTTTTCCGATTTTAAAACCAATAATTCCTGCGGCAAATCTTTTTCTTTGTCGGGAAATTGTTCGGGAGCCAACCATAAAATTATTTTATCGGGTAAAAATGTTTGTTTTAATAAACTGTTTATTGTTATATGTACTGTGTCTATCCTTGCAGGAAACGAGGTTAAAGAAACAATTATTTGATTATCAATGTTTTTTTTAATTTTGTCATTCATGACTATCATTCTATTTTTTTATTTACATTTGTCAAAATTTATTAATTCATCAACTATTTATAATGATATAAATTATAGTAAAAATAAACCAGTATTTTTTTTCTATGTTCCAACGAACCATCTTGTATGTTTAATATCCAATTTTTCAAGAATCTTTTTTATCAACATAGCCGCAAACAAGCTGCCGAAGAAAGCAACAGAGAATCTTATTATCACAAAAAGTATCCAATAATCAAAATGAAAATTTGCGGAAGATAAATAATATTTGTTCAAATGAAAGAAATATTCCATTATTCGATCAAATACAAAAATGAAATAAAAGTGAAAGAAAAATATAGAAAAGCTGTAATCGGCAACTGTTCCCAAAACATTATTTATATGTGTATGTGATTTAATTGTTTCATCATAATGCCATAAATATCCTAAAATAAGTAACATCAACATAAAATTATTGAACAATACTCTGCTGGGTAAAAAACGGTAATATTGTAAAAAGAAATGTACAATACAACCTGCAATAAATATTGTCCATATCCAAACTCTTTTTTTATAAATATATTCAATATACTTATCTCTATAGGCAGCAAATAACATTCCCAAAATATAAATCGGGAAAAACAAAATTGTATCAAACAATATTTTTTCCAAATGTCCGGCATAAGCTTGCCAGGCAGACATTGTTTTTGTTACAAAAAAATGGAGTTCAAAACGAGGAACAAAGCAGGATATACAAAGTAAAACAGGTAAGCCGAAAAACAGTAAAGAATATTTCCGGAAAATAATCTTTTTTTCTAAATTCAATAATATTGGTGCAAACAAGAAAAAAATGCAGGTCATGGGAATGTACCAAGTGGGCAAATTATGTATTCTGCCTGTTGTTAATAACATACCAACCTGTACTATCTTATTAGCTGAAATAAAGGGGTTAAATTTAAAATTTGATAATACCAATGCAATACCGAATATGGAAGCAAACAGATAAGGTAATATTATATTAAAAAACTTTTTTTTCAAATAAGTCGGGTATGAAAAAGTGTCGGACAGGTACTGAAACAAAAAACCGGAAATAAAAACAAACAAAGTGGTACCGCCCCTTATAAATGTATCAACAAAACTGTTTAGTGCTGACGGGCTGGCGTAAACACAATGTCCCAATACGATTATGATTATGGCTATGGCACGAAAAATATGGATATAATTTAATTTTGTATGAGTACCCATTATGATTATTTGGTCAAACAGGGAAAAACAAACCGCTGTTTTTTATAAATAAAATCAAAGACAAACGGTGACCTCTCTCTGCACGAGAGGGCATTTGCCCACGGCAAAAATAGTATAGCACAAAACAATAAAAATATTCAATAAGTCAAAATTGATCAAAACAAACATCGTTTTTTATCTTTGGATAGTATCTAATATTGTTTTGACATGAAAATCACTTTTTTGTAGAATTCTGCAAAATAATAAGAATTTTTAAGAGAGTTTTTGATATGAAAGATAAAACAGTTTATATTTTTTGGACAGGCGGTTGGGATTCAACATTCAGAATGATTCAATTATCACAAATGGATATTGTAGTTCAACCATTATATATTTCAACTGAATACTTATGTGATAAAAGAGAAAACGAATTGACTGCAATGGAAAAAATCCTTGAAAAGATAAAACTTTTAAAAGATTTCAAAGCAAAAATTAATCCGACTTTGTTTTATAAAAGAAAAGATATTGTCACACAATATTTTGAACAAGATGTAGAAGATGCGTATCAACTTTATCACGAAAAATATAAACTTGGCAATCAATACACATGGTTTGCTATGCTTGCACACCATTTGAATATTAAGGCAGAACTTGGTATAGAAAAAATTATAGAAGGAAAAATTGACAAAACTTTTAAAGAAGGTAAACTTATTGATATCGGAGAAAACCGTTTAATGTTTGATTTAAAAAAATCTCCGAAAGAATTGGTTTCTCTTTTTGATTATGCAATTTTTCCTATTTATCATTATTCAAAGTTAGATATCAGAAGTGTTTGTGAACAAAACGGTTGGATGGATATAATGGAACTAACTTGGTTCTGTCACAAACCTATCAAAGGAAAACCTTGCGGAAATTGTAATCCATGTCGCGATGCAATGAAAGAAGGAATGGGGTACAGACTTCCTTTCGAAGCAAAGTTAAGATACTATTGGCACAATACTAAGGCAGGAATGTTTTTACAAAAAATATTTTCACCGCTGCTTACATTCTTAAAAAATAAACAGAAATAAAACATTTGTTAAAATTCTTTCCAAAGTATAAAAGAAATATCTTTCAACCATGTATTTCCGTTTTTCCTGAGCATATCCATATCACAAACAAATACACAGTATGCCTTATAGATATCCGACAGTTTATGGCCCGGAAGAATACATGTTGCACAGGAACTTATCACATACGGTTTTCCGGCGTCCGTACCTAAATAAATCATCAAATGTCTGTCCATATATAAAAGAACTCCGGGTAACATTTTTTTCATTAAATCTTTCTTCTTTCCGGTCGTCATGAATGTGCTGTTAAATTTTCCGAGATCTGCAAGCTCTGCAATCGCTCTGGCATTTCTTGGAAGTTCGAATCCGTAACAAGCATAAATTTGATTAACAGTTCCGGAACAATCGTTGGAAGAAAGAGAACCGCCGTATCCGTAAACATGTCCCAGTGTTTTAAAAGCTTGCTCAATAACCGAACCGGAAGTCATTGGAAGATACCCTACATGAACATCTTCAGAAACAGGAATAAGGACCTGCTCCCAATCAAGTTCGTTACCACCCGGTTTGTGACAAGGTATTTCCACGCAATAACAGCCCCAGCTGCTTCTCCCGCCGACATCCTCTGACGGTGACTCTGTAAGTCGCATTTTTGTTCCCATCGGTAAAATCATACCTGATGTTTGTGCAGGAAGTGCAGTTTCATCCAAAACAAGTTTATTCCCGGTCACTATAAGAAAGTTGTAAGGGGAACATGCTGCGAGCCATTCTTCTTTGTTTGAACAGACAGCCAAAGTATCCTTCTTAACCCAACAACAGTATGAACCGTTAAGAACATAATACCATTTCCCGTCCGCACTCTCATGCAAAATTACAACACCCGCAAAAGGCATTATTTCGGCGGAAATAAAATCATTAATGAAAAACTCATCAGGTTCCGTTGATGCGAAATCATCAACCGGGAATATTTTCCCGACCTGTTGTTGTAAACAAACAGCATAGCGGGGAATTACTGAATCAGGAATATTGTTCAGATTAAGATTTGCTTTAACCAAATCCCAATAATTTTTTGCGGGAACAATACCGTTTATATATATTGATTCTTTATTATTTTCAAAATCTTTAATTTGATCCGGATTAATCAAATTAACTATTATATCTTTGCCGATAGATTCCGGTAGATTTTGTATAAACAGTTTTCGCTTAAAACCGCTCATGTTGGTTGTATATTCTACAAACAACGGGTTGTTCAAATTAAATTCGGAAATTTCTTTCATGGTAAAAAGTAAATCAGTTTTGTTGTTTCGAGTCCAATATGAAGCAGACAGCATATCCGGTTTAATTCCCGGTGCGGCTTTTATGAAAGAATAGTCTGTATATTCGGTTTTTGTCTGATTTTGTAAAGAAGTGTCATTCTTGGTATCGGTAAAAGATGAAGAAGAAGTTTTCGTAAACGCTTTTCCTATCAGGATACCTGCCGCAAATACAGCCAAACAAAGCAACACACACAATAACAATATCTTCATTTTTGTTTTCATAATTCAACCCTCCTGCATCTTATACAGTATGCACCAGCAATTAAAAAAGGAAAATCCAAATAGTTCAATTCAAATCGTGCAAGAGGATACGGCTCGGTTGTTGATATCAGCAATATTCCCGCAACGGAACATAAGAGAAAAAGTATCGAACTTTTTTCACCGTTACAAAAAAGCTGTTTTATTCCGTTCCTGCACCATATTATTAATAAAGCCAACCAAATTGACAGTCCAATCAAACCATATCTTCTGAGAATTTCAAGATATGCATTATGTGCATGAGCGACTGTGATGTCATGCCGTCCGGCATATACTCCTCCGATTCTGTCTATACCAAGTTGTGTTGTTCCCAAAAGAGCTCTGCGAACATTTTTAAAGCTTGATTTAATACAGCTTGTCCAAATTAATGTCCTGTCCGTAAGTGTGCCGTTATCATCCAATAATCCACGATATGAAAGAGAAAGCAGATTGTTGTTCAAATTCGGATTGTCCGTTCGGTGATTTAAAAACATCATACTGCTGCGGTAAATCGGTAAAGTAAAATTAAAAGAAGCAAGCACACCAAACATTACAAGTAAGGATATAAAAGCAGCAATTAATACACTCTTTAGTTTCGAATGAATAGAACTGAAATGTTTCCGTATCATTATGAAAGAAAAAAGTGCACAGGTAAATGCCAGTCCGATAATTGTTGTTCGGCTGTTTGTCAGGCCGAGACAAAGCCATCCTGTACTTGCCGTAAGCAGATAAAAAACTTTAATCAATTTTGAACTTCGAATGAAACCGAAAACAGACATTATAATCAATGCATAACAGGCAAAAGCCATATTGTTTGCATTGGTAATACCGCAAAGTCGTCCCAAACGGAAACACCCTCTAACTGTATCTTGTATCGGAATTTCCATAAACAGAGATTGACCGGCATGATAAAGAACGCCGAAACACATTATGCCAAGTGACAATGCAGAAACAAACGAGTACCAATTAAGAAACTTTTCTAAATTGGGAACAATCTGTACTATACAGTACACAGCAAAAATAATTAACCATATACAAAAGGTAGGCGAATGGAAAAATGCTATAGACAAACCGTACACAAAAACACTTGACAGCCAAAGATATGTAAAGAAAACAAACAGTAACTTTATATCAATCTGCAAATATAACCGCTTATACAATATACTAAACAGGGCAACAAAAGCACTCATCGCACCGATAATATGAAAAATGTGTACTGCCGGTTTGTTCCATATTCCCTGGAAAGAAAACAGGGCAGCAACTATTGTTATAAAAATAATACTTAAAATTTGTACAACAGATGGTGAAATACGAGCAAAAACAGTACGCACTATTATCTTCCTGTATATTGTATATATCGTTTTCTGATTATATGAATATTACCATATTCTAATATTCATGTAAAACAAAAAATTATATTATCTTTTCCCTGTAATTCGAAAAAAAGTTAATTGTAAAAAATTTGTGAAAATGTTTAAAATGGGTTGAAATTTGTTCAAGCTTGGGCTATGCTAATTAATACGAGTTGTTACAAATTAAAATTTAGGTGAAACTTTTTAAAAAGGAGGTTAGTCTAAAATTTGTAACAAACAAAAAAAATGTAGAATTTAAATTCTACAAATCTAAAAAAAGGAGAAGGAAAATGAGAAAGGTATTGAGCTTGTTAGTAGCAACCGTTTTCATGGCAGCAGGAGTAGCAATGGCAGCTCCGAAAACAACAGCAGCATCATCAGCAGCA
>JAEEGK010010017.1_pt1 | contig 21944 bp, 17 predicted proteins | sample 8958771 | NCBI WGS metagenome assembly JAEEGK01 (sample SAMN16246547, study PRJNA631951) | gut metagenome | biome: gut microbiome; feature: rumen; material: SC-attached | host: Bos | place: Iran: Karaj | collected 2018-10 | reverse complement strand
AAAGGTAACGAACATGGTCAGATACAATAACTTTCTCATCATAATAGTTAAGGTGTTATTATTATAAATGCAAATATACTAAGTTTGTGGCTATAAAACAAAAAAATGTCAAAAAATATCTATTCGCATCTATGGAAAGCAATTAGAGACTCATAAATCAGTGTCTGGAGTGGCAATTTATAGTCTTGTTGTTGTTTGTCGACCATTTTATAGTACCCTATTTGTTTTTGGATGTTTTTTTTCTATCAAAAGCCTAGTTTCATAGTCATTTCCTCTTCTTTCAATCATAGATACTTTTTCTTTCAAGTAGAGTTCAGGATTCATTGACTATATTTTTCTCTTGTTGGGATGCAGATATCTGTTTTTAACCGACCAAGGGAGTGCATAGAAATGATTTTGGCTATTCCTTTCTGTTTGTACATATTGTCACCCTATTATCATCCTATTATGAGGTTTGATTTTGAAAACGCTGATTAGAAAAGTTTCGCCTTACTTAAGATTTTCTTCATCGTCGCATAACGTGGATCTTCAGATAAGTTGCGCTCTGGACGTGAATCGTTTTTCTTATCAACTTTTTCAATCTCTTCGCGAAAACGTACTGCATCTTCGCCATAGAGGGTGGGTATTGCTTTTATTGCTAATGCCATATTTGTTTGTTCAAGTAATAAGTCAAACTCTTGGAAACAAGCATTTTGAAATGCTTTGTGTGTGCAAAGATACACCTTTTTTCTCAATAATCGGCAATTCTTGTTGAAAAACTAATTCACAAATCTATGAAAGCTTGAAAATACGTTCGTTTTTCTCCTTTCCTGAACATAATTTCTCCGCATTTATTGTTCCTCTTTCGTTCTGCCTTCATCGTCCTAGTCAGTAGGGTATGAGGCGATGTCGAGTTGGGAATCATGAACCGCTAAAATGCGCTAATTGAGCAGCCATGAAAGGGAACTGACGTGTTCTTGTTGTCCGGTTTAAATCTGAATGAATAGGAGAACAGCGGTAGGTCATGATTGGGGAGGGCGAGAGGTCGATAAAAAACTTGTGATTTGTTTGGAGATTTGAAAGAAAATGTTTACCTTTGTGGCGTGGAATGAGTTGGGCAAAAGTATTCCCTACCTCATAACCCTATAACCTCACAACCTCACAACCTTAAAACCTTATATATATGATTGAATCCATTTATTCTCCTGCTGAAGGCCGCTACGAGGCGGGAATGCAGTATCGCCGTTCGGGACGGAGCGGCCTCCTGATGTCGGCCCTGTCGTTGGGCTTCTGGCACAACTTCGGGTCCATCTCTAACTTCCAGAACTGCAAGGAGATGATACACTGCGCCTTCGACAACGGCATCACCTGTTTCGACTTGGCCAACAACTACGGTCCGCTCTACGGCACGGCGGAGGAGACCTTCGGCCGACTGATGGACGTCTCCATGAAGCCCTACCGCGACGAGATGTTCGTCACCACTAAGGCGGGTTACGACATGTGGCCGGGTCCGTATGGCAACTGGGGGTCGCGCAAGTACCTCCTTTCGTCGCTCAATCAGAGCCTCAAGCGTATGCATCTGGAGTATGTTGATCTCTTCTATTCGCATCGCTACGACCCCGAAACCCCACTTGAAGAGACCCTTCAGGCCTTGGTCGATATTGTCCGACAGGGCAAGGCACTCTATGTGGGCATCTCGCGTTGGCCCAAGGAGGCTGCGGAGTTTGGATATAAGTACCTGAGGGAGAGGAATGTACCCTGCCTCTGTTTCCAGGGTAAGCACAATCTCTTGGTGCGCGACGATACCTCCATCGATACGGCAGCGGCGAATGGCGCCGGCTATGTCGGCTTCTCTGCTCTCGAACAAGGTCTTCTCTCTGGCCGTTACCTGGAGGGCATTCCCGAGGGCAGTCGCATGGCACGTCGCGAGGCGTTGACGCCCGACCGACTCACCCCTGAACTGCTTCGTAAACTTCAATCGCTCAACGAGCTGGCCAAGCAGCGCGGCGAATCGCTCGCCCAGATGGCGTTGGCCTGGGTGCTTGCCAACCCGAAAGTGACTTCCGTCATCATCGGCACCTCGTCGGTCGAGCAGATGAAGGACAACCTCCGCGTCCTCCAGTCTGCCCCCTTCTCGGCCGAAGAACTCGACCGAATTGAGCAGATATTGAAGTAAATCCATATTCATAAGCCAAGCCAAACCGGCGGCCTACACTCCAGACGGGTGTGGGTCGCCGGTTTGGTATGGTTTTGCCTGACTCGGCATATTTTTCGACCTTCTCTTACTCCTCTTCTCCTCCTATTGACCGGCTTTTGACCTTCTACTGACCTTCTGCCTTCTTGCTACCTTTAAAAGGGAGAAAAAAGGCACTATGTTTGCAGAAGCAAAAGCGCAAATATATTATACGAAAGTATTCACAAGATGCTCTTAGGGGCTTTGCGCCCCTGCCGCAAGGCAAACTCCGCAGTGTTTTTCATAGTAGAGCTTGCTGACGCAGCAAAAAACATCCTGAAAATCGAAAGTATTTCAATAGAAAAGGTTGTAGTTCAAGTTTGATTTGTTATATTTATATCAATCCTTTAACACCAAATAAAACTACAACCTATGCAAAGAAAAGAAATTTCTTTCAAAGGACAGACAATTTACGTTGGAATTGATGTCCACAAGACCACTTGGGTGGTCACAGTGATGACTGCAGTTGGCAATTACGAGAAGCGAATCTCAATGCCGGCGTCACCGCAGAGGCTCTTTGAAACATTGAAGAAGAATTATCCTGATGCGACTTACGAAGCGGCATACGAGGCCGGCTTCACGGGCTTTTCAACTTACTATCACCTGAAGGAACTCGGCATCAGATGCAGCATAGTGAATGCAGCCGACATCCCGACGACGGATGACGAACGCAGGAACAAGACGGATGCAGTCGACTCGGCCAAACTGGCACGGTGCCTCCGGAACGGAGACCTCCGTGGCATCTACGTCATGCCGAAGGAAAGTCTGGATGCGAGAGGTGTCGTGAGGGTGCGCAAGATTTTCCTGAATCAACTGAGCGGCTACAAGGTCAGGATCAAACACCTGCTGTACAACAACGGGGTGGGGTATCCGGAGCGGTTTGCCAGAAGCAACACACACTGGTCCCGTGCCTTTATGAAGTGGCTCTGCGAGGACGTGAAACTGCTGTCGGAAGACCGGGTGGCACTGAATCTCCTGTTGGAACAGGTCGAGCATCTGCGGCTGTCGGTGCTGAATGCTACCAGAAAACTCCGGGAACTGAGTCAATTGCCGTTTTACAGGAAGAACTTCAATCACCTCATGACCATACCCGGCATCGGAGTCGTCACGGCAATGACGATATTGACCGAGATCGCCGATACGGGAAGGTTCCCGAACGAACGGGCCTATACGAAGTATGTAGGTTTCATTCCTGACAGTCACGAGTCGGGCGACCACAAGGTCAAGGGCGAGATGACGGGACGAGGAAACAACCACTTGCGGAAGGCCTATATCGAGGCTGCCTGGGTAGCCATACGGAGAGATGCAGGACTGTGTGCCGCATATATCAAATATTGCCAGCGGATGGAAAAGAATGAGGCTATCGTAAGGATTGCCCGAAGCCTTGCCCATATATCCCTGGCATTGGTCAAGAATGACAAAGACTATATCTCCGCTTAGTATCGGAGCAGGAAATAATACAGGTAATCGGCAGGCCGAAGGACAACTGCAAAAGATTTTAACGACATTTCATCTGCCTTGATGAGTCTCTGACTACATCTCCTTAAAAGGTTAATGCGTTTATCTCCTACACGTCTGAAGCAGCGACTTGATGAGTCCTTGTGACTACATCTCATTGAAGGTTGTCGGTAGGTCTGCCCTTTACTTTTTTGTCTGGCATTCTATGTCAGACAGGTTGTTCGTTCTTCTTCAATTCTGCTTATTGGAACTGTCAAAGTTCGTAATATATTGTCTAACAAAGGTCTAATATTTTAGATTTTGAAGTCAATCCTTGGATTGCAACATAGAAGGCAGAAGGTCGAGGGTCGGTAAATGGAACCGAAGAGAGAAGAAAAGGAGGTGAGTAGGTGAACGGAGAGGTGGTGGCATTCCTTCTGCCGAACCGAAGAGAGAAATGATTGAAGGAAATATGGGTAAGCGAGAGAAATAGAGGGCTAGATTTTTTAGTGTACTCGCCATTTTAGAGCTTTTATGTGCGTTTTTATGCCCAAAAATTAAAATTATTCCTACATCGTTCGATAATTTAGAAAAAAATACTATCTTTGCGCGTTATATAACAACTGTAAGTCGATATTCTTTTCAAAAAAAGCGTAGAGCACGAATTAGGAAAAATGATAAGTGTCGTCACCGTTACGTACAATGCGTCGTCATTCATCGAACCGACCATTCAATCAGTCTGTAATCAAAGGAATAGGAACTTTGAATTCCTGCTCATAGATGGAGCGTCGAAGGACAATACGGTCGAAAAGGTGAAGCACTTGCTCCAGCAGGGCAGTTTCCCAATGGAGAATGTCGTTGTTCTGTCGGAGAAGGATAAGGGTATGGTGGATGCCATGAACAAGGGCGTAAGACTCTGCAAGGGTGATTACGTACTCTTCTTGAATGGTGGCGACAGTTTCTATGACGAGGACGTCATTGACCAATTGGAGGCAACCATTGCGGCACATCCGGCCGATGCCATCTATGGAAGGACGATGATGCTTTTCTACGAGGGTAGGGGCATCTACAACGAAAATGAGGAGCATGGCGACCCTATCATGCCATTCATCCATCAATCGGTCATCGTGAAGCGCGAACACCTCTTGACGCACCCGTTCGACTTGAGTTACAAGATATTGGGCGACAGAGAGTTTTTCTACTGGATGCGTCAGCAGAAGATGTCGTTCCACTATGAACCCTATATCGTCTCGACCTACGATGCCCGGGAAGGGGGAAGTGAAAACAACCCTTACATCGTGGCCGTGGAGGGTGACCGGATCTTGGGCAAGAGCAGCAAGTGGCGCAACCTCCGTTGGCGAATGACCAAGGCACCGATTCAACCCATCAAGAACTGGGCACCCCGCAAGTTGCTCAACGTCTATTTCCAGTGGAAACGGAAGAATATCGATTGGGTCGAAAAGTATTGATTCTTTGATAGTTGGCTATGGTCGATTTGTCGGTCGTTATTCCCGTCTATAATGGAGCGACATTGTTGCCCCGATGTCTGGATGCCATTGTGGCACAACAGACGCACTACGAGATGGAGGTGTGGTTGGTGGATGACGGTAGTACGGATGACACCGTGTCGCTGTATCGGGAACGGTACTTGAATGCCGAGAACCCCTTGTGGCAGAGTCGATTGCAGTTTCACTTGTTGCAACAGCAGAATGCAGGTCCGTCGAAAGCCCGTAATTGGGGAATGACCCAAGCGCAGGGACGTTATGTGACATTGCTGGATGCCGACGACTATTGGGAACCGGATTATGTCGAGCAGACCGTCTCCTTCCTGGAGCAACATGTCGATTGCGTGGCCGTCAGCGTGGTGTGCAAGAATATCTCGGTGAGTGGAAGCTCCTATACGCCAGCCAAGGAGGTGTTGCCCGAAGGCGCTTCTCCGTTCGTCATCGACGATTTCTATGCTTATTGGGCACGATACTGTCATGTGGGCACTTGTTCCACAACGATGAAGACCGATGTGGCGAGACAAGTCCTGATGCGAGAAGATTTGCGAATCTCCGAAGATTATGAGTTTTGGTGGATGTTGGCAAACTTTGGAAAGTGGGGAATGATTCCCTCGCCCCTATATGTCAGCGACGGAACAATGGTCATCGGATGTCAGCAGGATTGGCTCGACAAGATGCAGAGGCGGTGGAACAATGCGCCGACTTTGAAAGATTGGGAACGTCGGATTGTCTGCCAGCATCCGGCATTGAGAGAGACCGAGAGTTTCCGGATGGCCGAGGGACGTGTGGCTCGCAATCTGACCTATTGTCAGTTGTTGAGTGGCCGAACCGAGTTGGCAAGACAGGAGGCCTTGACCTATGGAAACTATTTTGTGAAGGATGCCATCGGTAAGTTGATGAACTTGTGCAAGCATACCTCATTGACTTGGTGGATTTTATGTAAGGTGCTCCTCTATCGGGAATACCATCGATTTAAGAAATAATGTCTGAAATCAGTCATACAGATAAGAAGAATAAGCCGTCCGTATTGTTCGTGATGCACATGCCGCCACCTATTCACGGCGCCAGTGCAATGGGGCAGTATATCCGCGAGTCGGAGCTCATCAACAGTACGTTCGATTGCCGCTATATTGACATCACGACTGCCAAGAACCTGGAGGATATCGGAAAGGCCGACTTCAACAAGATTGGTCTGTTCTTTAAGAAGGTGATGCAGGTTATCCGCGCCATCTACAAGAAGAAGCCTTCCATCATCTACATGACGCCATGCACGACGGGAGGTCCTTTCTTCAAGGATAACTTGATGTTGACCTTTGCCAAGTTGGTCGCTTTGTTGTTCAGCAAGAAGAGCCGTTTTGTGATTCATCTGCACAACAAGGGTGTCAAGACCATGCAGGGCGACTGGAAGTACGAGATGATGTACCGTTTCTACTTCTATCAGTTGAAGGTTATCTTGCTGGGTGAGAGTCTGTTTCAGGATGTCAGCAAGTACGTCAAGAGGGAGGATGTCCTGATTTGCCCCAATGGTATTCCAGACACCAACTTGCAGCCGTCGGAGAAGGTCTCGAATGCGGTGCCACATGTCCTGTGGTTGTCGCACATCATGCGGACCAAGGGTTTGATTGAATACCTGGATGCCCTTCGGCTGTTGAAGGAGAGGGGACTTCAGTTTGTGGCCGATTTCGTTGGTGGCATAACGGGCGAGATTACTCAACCGGAATTTGAAGATGAAATCGAGATGCGCGGATTGTCGGATATCGTTGAATATCATGGCAATAAATTCGGCCGCAAGAAGGAAGAGTATCTGCGTAATTCCGATATTTTTGTCTTGCCCAGTTATACAGAGGCGTTCCCCTTGACCATATTGGAGGCGATGCAATATTCGTTGCCAGTGGTGGCATCCAATGTGGGCGGTATCAGTACGCAAGTGGAGGATGGCAAGAGCGGATTCCTGTTGGGCGGCGAAACGCCTATCATGGAGAATACGTTCCGCCCGGATCCGAACGAGATGGCATCGAAGTTGGAACAGTTGATCCGAAATCCGCAATTGCGTTTGCAGATGGGGCAGGAGGGAAGGCGTCGATATGAAGAGCATTTCACCTTGCCCGTCTTCGAAGAGAAATTTAAGAATATTTTATTGTCTATCATTCAATAAGAATATATTAACTCAAAATACGTTTTTTCGTTATGAAGAACTTTTTACCCATGTTGATTCTTTTGGCAGTCAGTGCATTGTGCCCTGCGTTGGCACAGGAGGTTGACTCTACGGCTGTAGCTGCGCCTCCCGCTGAGATTGTCGAATCTCCTTCAGCTAATGAAGTAGAAGATGTTGTCGTCGAGAATCAGACAACAGTCGTCGAAGAGCCTGCAAAGAGCATCGAGAATGAGGAGGAGAAAGCCCGCAGAACAGAAGAAGAGATGTGGTTTGTCACCAAGGATGAGCTCTATGGTCGTAGCGTCGGGCATTCTTGGGAATATCGTATGACGGTGGTTTTCAATACGTCAACAGGTACTTCTGCCATCACCAGTGATGAGAGCGGAGGTTTCTTGTTCAGCCTTGGCTATAACTTGACAAGTCACTTGTATGCAGGTGGTCAGGTGGGTTATCTGCATGACTTCGGTGGAGTGTCGGGTGTACCGGGTGGAGACTATTTCCCTACGTTGGGTAATTTGCAATTGCGTGTAAACATTCGTAAGCGATTGTCTCTCTTTGTTGACGGTTTGGCTGGTGCCAATTTCCCACTGACTGCGGATCAGGAGACCAATAAAGTGGATGGTCCATTCCGTTATCCGGTTTATTTATATGGTGAGGTTAGTCCTGGATTCATATTCCGCCCCGGCAAACGTCTCGATTTCCGATTCTCGGCTGGTTATGCTTATGCTAAACCTGTAAACGAAAAAGAGGGTCACGGAGCACGAACCTATGACGAGACAATCTTGACTTTCAAGATCGGTTTTGCTTATCGTTTCTCAAAGAAATAATGAGTTGAAAAATACAATAAATGAACGATGGCTGTTCCTAAATGGGGCAGCCATTGTTGTTTATTGCCTTTTATATGTAGTTTTTTGTTAATTTTCTTTGATTTATGCTCCATATTTAGTATCTTTGCGCACGATTTAATATGGTCATAGTCAAGTTCGGTGTTGCCGATAATGAGTGGCTGCCTTTGTATTGGATAAGTACAATATAGCACGCTTGTTTCAGGCAATTACTTGACGCTTTCAAAAAGGTAAAATCGAGGAAGGAGTCTTCCTCCTTGTAGAAATAAGAAATGCAGCGGGAAATTGATTTCCCAATCTAAGAAATGAGAAAAGAACGAGAGTTTACCAAGTGGGTGGCTTGTTGGGGTAATGCGACGTCGATTACAGACCGCAAAGAATGCACTTATGCTAAGAATCTTACGTTGAGATACCCTATCCGAATGTGTTTCGATGGCAACCGCTTGCGTTTCAGGTTCTCCAATCTTACAGGCACAGAATCCGTTCATATTGAGTATGCATGTGTAGCTCGACAAATCGCCGACTATCAGCCTCTTGCTATTACCTTCGGCGGAAAAGAATGTTTCTCTATCCCTGCCGGAGAAGAAGTCACGAGTGATGAGGTCGAAATCTCTGTACGGGCAGGCGAGACCTTGGATGTCAGTTTCTATTTGTCTGATTTTACCCAGATGAATGCCGGAACGCTTATCACGGGTCCCTTGTCCAAGGGAAAGTTCGCCTATGGAGATTATGCTCGACAGAAGGAATTGCCGATAGCCTTGACACGTTCTACCAATTGGTTCTATTTCCTCAATACCATAGATGTATTGACTGAGGAGAAGAACCATGCCTTGATTTGTTATGGCGACTCCATCACGGCGCAGAGTTGGCCCGACTATCTTGCCCTTCGTGCTTGGGAAGAAGGCTACTATGATGTATCAATCATCCGGCGAGCCGTGAGTGGAACCCGAATCTTACGCCAATATGATTGCATCACCTACCAAGCGTACGGATTGAAGGGTGCGACGCGATTCCCGATAGAGATGAATGTGGCTGGAGCCGGAGCCGTCATTATACAGCATGGCATCAATGACATCATCCATCCTGTCGGCGTTGAGATCAATCCGTTCCGACCATGGAGTGACATGCCGACTGTGGATGATCTCTGCCGGGGGGTCGAACAGATTTATGTCCGACCAGCCCGAGAGAAGGGTTTGCAAGTATGGAGTGGCACCTTGTTACCTATTGATGGATGGCGCACTTACAACCAAGACCGCGAAGCCATGCGTGTGGCTTTCAATGCGTGGTTACGTCAGTCGGAACTCTTCGATGGCTGTGTGGACTTCGATAAAGTCGTTTGCCATCCCACTCATCCACAGGCATTTGCCGAGGGATATGACTCGGGCGACCATCTGCATCCTAGCGAAAAGGCCTATAAGGCAATGGCAGAGGCCGTGCCAGTGTCGCTTTTGAAATAACGATTTAATAATCAGGGATTCCCTGCATAAATACATTATCGACTTTGACATGAAAAAACTTGTTTTAGCGCTGTTCGCGTTGAGCGTAGTTGCTCAACTTCCAGCCGAAGAATGGTTGGACGTAACAGAACGTTTTGTGGTCAATCCAAACTACGAGCACAACACCAAGGAGGGTTGGACGTGGAATGCCAGTGCCGGCAGTACTAACACCAGTTATGGGTGTCAGGAATTTTGGAACGGCACGTTCGACATGTCCCAGACCGTCAGCGGATTGTCCAATGGCAAATACCGCATCGAGGTGCAAGCCTACTATCGAAATGGGGGCGCCTCCTATAATCAATATACCAATTACTTGAATGGTAATACAGGTGTGACGGCCTATTTGTACGGCAACAGCAACGAGACACCGGTACAAAGTATCTATGCTCCGACCACGGGCTATGGCTATCCCGGAACGACTACGGTCTATGGCAACGGGGGCAGTTATACTATCCCGAATACGATGGAGAGTGCCGCCAGCTATTTCGCCAACGGTAACTACCAAAACTCTTTGGAGGTCAATGTAACCAATGGGACACTTACGTTCGGTATATACAACAATACCTACACCAGCAGTAACTGGTGTATCTTTACCAATTGGAAATTAAAGTATTATGCTACTCCGGTCTATTTTACGTCCCTATCCTTCAACGAGTACAACTTGACGTTGGGCCGAGGAGAGACCTTTACCCTGGTGCCACAGACCGTTCCTGCTATCACGGCGGCTTCCTTGTATGAGTTCCAGTGGACCAGCAGCAATAATTCGGTTGTCATGGTGACGCAGGAGGGAGTCGTCAAAGGACTCAAGAACGGCACCGCTATAGTCACTTGCAAGGACAAGAAATCAGGATTGTCGGCACAGGTCTCTGTGAAAGTGGAGAGTGTGTCGATGTCCGCCGATAATGTGATCATCAACGAGATACAGAGTCGCAACATCGATCAGTTCATCGACCCATCGTGGAATTATGGCGGTTGGGTTGAACTTTACAATCCTACCGAGACAGCCGTCTTCGTGGGTGGAGCCATTGTGAAAGATGACAAGGGTCATTCGTTCCGTCTGCCATTGGACTTTGGTTCGGTTCCTGCGAAGGGATTCCGCAATATTTGGTTCGACCACAATAGCCGATATGGTGTTTCTTATCGACAGGTGGACTTCAAGTTAGACAAGGATGGCGGCGAGATCATCCTCTGCAACGAAAGCGGGGTAGAGGTGACCCGACAGAAGTATCCTGCCATGCAGGGTCGAGTCTCGTATGCCCGAATCGAGGATGGCGGTTCTACATGGTCTTGGACCGGTGATGGTACGCCGGAGGGCACCAACGCTACCTCCGACTTCGCTACAGAACAGCTTCCGGAGCCAGAAGTCAATGCCTTGGGTTGCTTCTTCACAGGTCAGAAAACCGTGAAAGTGACCGTGCCGGCAGGATGCACATTGGCCTATACGACAGACGGATCCACTCCAACGTTGTCCAATGCCACCCTCTACAAGAATATCTCTTCCATCGGCATACAGCGCAGTTTGACATTGACCACATCGACGGTATGTCGCTTCCGTCTTTTCCAGACAGGCAAACTGCCGAGCGAAGTAGTGACCCGTTCCTATTTGATGAACAACACCTACGGCGACTTGACCATGCCTGTGGTGAGCGTGACTGCCAATTACAATGACCTGTTCAGCGACGAATATGGAGTCTATGTGCAGGGCAATGGAAATGGCCGACCCGGCAATGGACAGTCGGCTCCCTGCAACTGGAACATGGATTGGGAACGAGCTGTCAACTTCGAATATCTGGTGCCCGATGCCAGTGGTAAGTACAGCGAGGTGGTCTTCAATCAGTTGGTGGACCTTGAGATGTGTGGCGGTTGGAGTCGTGCGTGGGAACCTCATTCCTTCAAGTTGAAAGCCAATAAGTTATATGGTGCCAATAACTTGGATTACCCCTTCTTCGACAGCAAGCCCTACAATCGCAACAAGACCTTGCAACTCCGTAATGGCGGCAACGATACAGGTTGCCGACTCAAGGATGCTGCCTTGCAGGAGATAGTACGTCGTTCCGGTCTTTACCTCGATTGTCAGGCATGGCAACCTGCCCATGTCTTCATCAACGGCGAGTACAAACGCGTCTTGAATATCCGCGAGCCCAACAACAAGCATTTTGCTTTTTCTAATTACGGCATTGATACCGACTTCATTGACCAATTCGAAATCAGTCCCGACTCCGGTTATGTCCAGAAGTCGGGCACCAAGGATGCCTTCAACCGTTGGTATGAGTTGAGCCAGAATTGTGCCGATGATGCTGTCTATCAACTCATTTGCGACAGTTTGGTCGATATTGAGGAATACATTAATTATATGGCAGTCGAGTTCTACTTAGGTGCAACCGACTGGCCACAGAACAATGTCAAGGGCTTCCGCGCTTTGCAGGATGACGAGAACGGACATCCCGTCGGTAAGTTCCACTTCGTGCTCTTCGACTTGGATGGCACTTTTGCTACCAATACTCCATTGAACACCTTTGCCGATAAGCAGATCTACTTCTTCGATGCGCTCTATGGCATCGATGAGTTTGGCAACGACATTACCGGTCAGCACTATACGGAGGAGATTGAGTTCGTCACCATCTTCCTGAATATGCTCCAGAACAGTCAGTTCAAGAAGCAGTTTGCCGACGTTTTCTGTCTTGTGGCAGGTTCAGTCTTCGAACCCACCCGTTGCAACAGTATCATCTCCGAGATGCAGGGTGTTATGAATCAGGCCCTTTCACCCGAGTGGGGCAACAGCAACAATACCGCCAGCAACTTGATCAGTTCGTTGTCGAGCAGCCGTCAGACCAGTATGATCTCGCACCTCCGCAGTTACCTGAATCTCGCCACTGGCCGAAAGGTGACCTTGTCTTCCAACATCGAAGGCGCTCGCTTGTTAGTCAATGGTTTAGAGGTGCCGACAGGCAAATTCTCCGGCACGCTGATAGGTAAGATTCAGTTGCAGGCCATGGCTCCAGCCGGTTATAAGTTTGTCGGATGGAGCAATAAGAACGCTCAGAGCAATGCCGTCACCTTGTTCGACAAGGGTACCACTTGGCACTATTATGCCAACGGTTCGTTGGACGGCACCACTTGGTATGCCGATATGTCGTCTTACCCCTCGGGTAATGCTCCACTGGGTTATGGCAAGACGGTGAATACTACCGTAACCGGTTATCTGCCAACCTATTACTTCGGCAAGGAGGTCAACATGACGTCCGATATGTTGCAGGAAGATCTGGTGCTCGACTTCGTTGAGGATGACGGATTCGTCATCTATGTCAACGGTGTCGAGGCTGGCCGATACAACATGCCAACCGGTACGGTGACCTACAATTCTGTGGCTGCGTCCTATGCTCCGAACAATCCCGATACGGGCACAATGACACTCTCTAAGTCCCTGTTTCACAGCGGAAAGAATAGCATTTGCGTGGAGGTGCACAACAACAAACCCGAATCGTCCGACATCTATTGGGATGCCTCTCTGCAATATTATAAGGCAGCCGAAGGCAGTTATGTAAGTACCGACAGCCTCTATACGTTAGGCAGTACCAATACTACCTTGGTGGCCTGCTTCGCACCCGTTTCATCGGCCGAGGAGGTCGCTGCTTTGCACTTCCCTGTGAAGGTCAACGAAGTAGGCGCTTCCAATGACGTCTATGTCAACGAGTATTGGAAGAAGAACGACTGGATTGAGCTCTACAATACCACCCAGATGGACTTGGACCTCGCTGGTCTGTATGTGAGCGACAATGCCGACAAGCCCGAGAAATATCAGATTGCAGCCACCAACTTCTCCGATGTCACCTTGCTGCCCGCTGGTGGTAAGTTGGTCATCTGGGCCGACAAGTTAGAGACGGATACTCAGCTGCATACAGGCTTTAAGTTGGGCAACGAGGCAGGTAGTCTGGTCCTCATCCGTTCTTCCGAACTCTTTGAGTCCAACAATGCCGCCTACTTTGCCGCCCATTCCGAGATGCGTGGTTTCGCCGACGTCTTGGTCTATGACGTTCAGGAATATACCCAAAGCGTGGGTCGATTCCCTGATGGCGGTAAGTCCATCTACTTGATGAACCGTCCGACCATTGGTGACACCAACCGTCATCAGCAGGCTGACCTCTATTTGGGAGAGGACAAAGGCATCCAGTTCGACGACCCATCGGGCATCGAGGAGTTGGCCGACGACAGCAAGCTCGACGAGGGTCTGACTTTGGAGGAACGTCTCGCGCGCGGTACCTATTATGATCTTCAGGGCCGACGCGTGTTACATCCCGTTTCGGGTCAACTCCTGTTGTCAGGTCGTACCCATAAATAGGTATTTCTAATCGAAAAATGAGTGTTTCTTGCTCCGATTGATACATTCAAACGGAATTCTTACTATCTTTGCGCGTAAATTTGAGAAGAATGACATTACGTGACTTGAAGATAGGTCAAGCAGGGCGCATCACAGCTGTTGGCGGTGAGGGCGCCCTGCGTCAGCATTTATTGGATATGGGCGTCATCCCCGAGGTGGAGGTCGTCGTTGTGAAATATGCTCCGATGGGAGACCCCATCCAGGTGCGCATCCATGGTTATGAACTGACGTTGCGACTCTCTGAGGCAGAGCGCATTGAGGTCTCTCGTGAACCTTATGTTGCCAACCATACCTATGCCGAACCGTTGCATATTCCGCACCCCGGATTGGGTGAGGAACACCTGACTGCCCACGAACGTGCACAGGAGCATCCTCTGCCCAAGGGCACCATCCTTAAATTCGCCTTGGCAGGCAACCAGAACTGTGGTAAGACGACGTTGTTCAACCAGTTAACTGGTTCCAAACAGCATGTCGGCAACTTCCCTGGCGTGACGGTCGATAGGAAGAGTGGTGCCATCAAGGGGCATCCCGACAGCGAGGTCATCGACCTCCCAGGCATCTATAGTCTGTCGCCCTACACCAACGAGGAGATCGTCTCGCGCGACTTCATCCTCAAGGAGTGTCCGCATGGCATCATCAACATCGTCGATTCCACCAACATCGAGCGCAACCTCTACCTTACCATGCAACTCATGGAACTGGGTGTGCCTATGGTCTTGGCGCTCAACATGATGGACGAGCTTAAGGGCAATGGCGGCACCGTCCGTATCAACGAGATGGAGGCGGCATTGGGCATCCCCGTGGTGGCCATTTCGGCGGCCAAGAACGAGGGCATTGACGAACTCATCGAACATGCGCTCCATGTAGCTCATTTCCAGGAACCACCTCAACGTCAGGACTTCTGTAGTCCGCAGGAACATGGTGGAGCCGTTCACCGTTGCCTCCATGCCGTGATGCATCTCATTGAGGATCATGCCGAAGCGGCTCGCATCCCCCTTCGCTTTGCCGCCAGCAAACTCATCGAGGGCGATGCTTTGGTGCGCGATGCTTTGCACCTCAGCCAGAACGAGTTAGAGACGGTAGAACACATCATCCAACAGATGGAGCAGGAGCGAGGGCTCGATGCCGCAGCTGCCATTGCCGACATGCGCTTCAACTTCATCCGAAACCTCTGTCAGCAGACGGTGGTCAAGCCTCACAAAAGCAAGGAGCATGTTCGTAGTCTGGCCATCGACCGTATTCTGACAGGACGTTGGACCGCCTTCCCCGCCTTCCTCCTCATCATCGGCTTGATATTCTACTTGACGTTCGAGAGCTTCGGCGCTTGGTTGCAGGAGATGCTCGAAAGTGGTATAGATTGGTGCGTAGCTGCTGTGGATCAATTACTTACCGATGCCGAGGTCGATGCCGCCGTGCACAGCCTCATCATCGACGGAGCCTTTGCTGGATGCGGTGCCGTACTTAGTTTCATTCCCTATATCGTACTCCTGTTCTTCTTCCTCAGCATGTTGGAAGATAGTGGATACATGGCACGCATTGCTTTTGTCTCCGACCGTCTGTTGCGACGCATCGGTCTGTCGGGTCGAAGCATTGTCCCGATGTTGATAGGCTTTGGATGTACCGTTCCGTCGGTCATGGCATCTCGCACTTTGCCTTCTGTCCGTGACCGCCGACTCACCATCTTGCTATCGGCCTATATGAGTTGTACAGCCAAGGTGGCCATCTATGCCTTCTTTGCCGAACCTGTCTTTGGCGACATGGCTTGGTTGGCTATGGTGGGTCTCTACCTGCTCGGCATTGTGACCGGCATTGCGGTTGCCTTTGTCGCCAAGACCTTGGTTATGAAGGGTGAAGCCGTTCCGTTCGTCATGGAGTTGCCCAATTACCGACTGCCTGGCATCAAAAATGTGGCTCACCTGTTATGGGACAAGACCAGCGACTTCCTGCAACGAGCCTTCACCGTCATCTTTGTTGCCTCTATCGTCATCTGGTTCTTGCAGAACTTCAATTTCCACCTCCAGATGGTCGATCCCGCGGGCGACCAGTCCATCCTCGCCATTGTGGCAGGCGTGGTGGCGCCTATCTTCGAACCGTTGGGCTTCGGTGACTGGCGCGTGGCCACAGCTTTGGTCTCTGGCTTCATGGCCAAGGAGAGTGTGGTGAGCACCATCGAAACCCTCTCGGCAGGCGTGCCCGTCACCGATATCCTGAGCAATGCCGGCATCATCTGTCTGATGGTATTCTGTTTATTATACACTCCATGCGTGGCTGCGGTGGCTGCTATCCGACGTGAATTGGGCAACAAATATGCCCTCTACACCGTCCTCCTGCAGTGCTCTGTGGCTTGGGTTGTGGCTTATATCGTTAGTCTATTCCTATGAACCTGATAAGCGTTATCCTTTTGATTATCATACTGTCGGCCTTCGTCAGTACCCTGGTCTATCTGGTCCGGAAGAACCGTCGTGGCCCCTCTTGCGGCTCGTGCGGTTGTTGCGGCGATTCGGGTTGTCCGATGCGTCGATAAGGTCCGATTTCGGTAAAAAAGCGCCCATTTTTGCTTCATTTTAAAGCAAAATGGGCGCTTTTGTGTATTTTTTATATATTTTTTGTACTTTTTTATTGAAACTTTTGCATAGTAGTAAAAATAGTCGTACCTTTGTGGTCGCTAAAGAGACTATTTGTTTATACTACTATAAAATACTATCAGCTATGTTCCAAGAAACTGTTATTCTTTCGAATAATGAGGAGAAGGGGAAAAAAGACAAATCATCAACAGCATTGTGTATCACTTTGATGTTCACTTCTCTGTTCATTATGGTGACAACTTTCTTTTTGTTGTGTACCATCTTCTAAACCTTAAGCGTTAGGTGCTATGGTAAAGCGCGTTGGAGTTCTCTCCAACGCGTTTTGCGTTAACTGTCCTCCGCCCAATCATCCTCCCTGTCGGCCTTCCTCTTGCCCTCATTAGTAAAAACTCCCGCGATGACGGTTCCTACATCCCCTTCTCCCGACCTACCCTTGACCCGACCTCGCGGTATTGTTCGGGTAACTATCGGGTAACGATTGGGTAACGATTGGCGTTCGATTGAATCGACCGAAATCAATCACCGAATTTAGACCAAATATAGACCAAAATTTGACCCTATCAATACCGCGAGGGAAGGAGTGCGTTCTTTCTGGTTGTTGTCACCCGAAGAAATAGCGAAGAATCTCAAAAGATGTAAATGGAGGAAGAATTTTTTTTATGCAAATAGTTTGGAGAATTCAATAAAAGAGCGTATTTTTGCAAGCGAGAAAATGATCATGTATAACACGAACCTAATTGTCATGAAACAGAATTTCCTCTTATTGGGCTTAATAGTCTTGTTGTTTACCGCTTGTGGTAAAACAAAGACAGAATCATGCACAAACTATTCGCCATCTATTGATAGTATTGTCAATCAATACATACAAGAAACTTGTGCATCGTATAAATGTTCGGATTCAACGTATTATGTTACAGTTTTCTTTTGGAGAACGAAAGATAGTCTTCGTATGCATATCACTGGTTACCCTTTTTCTCTTGTTCCACCTCCAATACTTCCTCGGACTTACGCATCTTTGGAAGAGCAATTGGAGGCATATAGAAAAGGTGACGATTTCGATTTTTGGTGTCCTGTGTATGGTTATTATAATAATGGAAAGAACCAATGGGTTATAGTTTCATATTCTGATTCTATTGATATGCCATTGCTTCAAGACATTTTTCGTAATAAACCTTGGCAGCATGACATGAAGTATCAGGAATGGTATGAAGGAGAATCTTACATTGAAACAGATATGTGGTTTTACAAAATCGAAGGAGATAGTTTGATATTGAGAAGAAAAGATGTGCTGAATCATTGATTTTCAGATACAATAAATACCGCCATCCGAAGCCGAAGAGGCAAACGGATGGCGGTATTGTTTTTTGGGGGGGGATTACTTCCAGAGTTTATCGACGTCGAGGCTGACGCCGACGGAGTAGGTCTGACCGGTGGTGAGAGGGGCGTTGTAGAAATAGTTGTCGGGCTTGTAGCCCAGGAGGTTGTCGATGGCGAAAGTGACTGACAACCAGTCCTCCCAACGTTGGATGACTTGGAACTTGTGGAGTTGGTAGTCGGGGTAGTGCACTTGCATGATGCCCTCCTCGGGATGCTGGGTGGAGCGGTACTCCCGATTGGTGACCGACGAAAGCCAACGACCTGATAGCATGACGGTTACGCCATATTTGCCCGAAAGGAGAGGGGTGTATTCCACCTTGTAGTTGGCCGAGTGAGGACGGGCGGGCATGAACTGGTTGGGTGCCTGGTCGGGGTTGTGCTCGTAGGTGTAGCAATAGGCCACCTTGGCACTCACTCCATTGCTCCATCGAGCCTGCACAGTGGCCTCACCGCCAGCCACTTGCATTTGGTCGAGGTTGATGTAGGGAAGGTGGGCACCGTCGGTCTGGGAGGCAGGAACACCCGTGGTGATACGGTCGGTGACGTGGTTGAAGTAACCCAGCAGGGTGTAGTTGAACACCCCTTTGCCATATTCGGCCGAGAGGGTGAAGTTGTGACTCTGTTCGGGCGTGAGGTTGGGATTACCGTCGATGGTCCACCCGGGCATGGCATCGAAGTCGTAGTACATCTCTTTGAGCGACGGGGCTCGGAAGCCCATGCCGTAACTGCCACGCAGGGCGAGACGGTCTTTGTGCCACGCAGCCGAGACCTTGGGAGTGAGGCGACTGTGGTGACCAATCTCGAAGTAGTCGTAGCGGAGCGCCGAGACCACTTCCCATTGCTCGTTGAGGGTCCAATCGTATTGCACGAAGGCATCGGCCGATGACTGGTGATAGTCGGCATCGGCCAACTTGCGGTTCACCAGATAGTCGTACATATAGTCGGCGCCGACGGAGAGTGTGCCTTGGGCAAAATCTCTGTTCCAGAGGCTTCGGACAGAGTTTTGTACATTGCTGTACTCACGCACGTTGAGGTCGGAGACCGACAGTTGCGAGGGCACGTAGTAACGGGTCTTGTCGTACTGGTCGAAGTTGTAACTTACCTCCAGACGGTCGCGTTCCGAACATTGCCAGTCGGCGCGTAGGCCGGCGGTGTAGTCGTAGTAACGGGAGTGCTCCATCTCGGTGGCGTTGCGCGTCATCTCACGTTGGTAGTAACTGGCGCGGGCCGACAGACGGAGGTCGTTGGTGGGCTTCCAGACCAATCGGTCATTCAGGGTCCAGGTGCTTTGTCCAGGCACATAGTCGATGCGGAGGGGGATAGGCTGGTTGCTCTTGTTGTGGACGCGGTAGCAGTCTAACCCGTTGTGCGACAACTGCATAGAGTTGGCCCATCGACCTTGATGTACACCAAAGTCGAGGCCATAACGCTGCTCTCCATGACTGCCCAGACGGCCATAGGTGTTGAGTCGCCAAGAGGGCAAAAGAGAGATGTCGCGCGTGATGATATTGATGACACCGCCGTTGGCGCTGCTGCCATAGAGGGCCGAGGCGGCACCCTTGACGATCTCGATGTGGTCGATGTTGTTGGCGACAAGACGTTCAAAGTCAACGTTGTCGTTGGTCTCGCCTGCCAACCGTTCACCATCCACCAGAAAGAGCACCGACTGACCGGCAAAACCGGCCAAGTTCATGTTGACCTGCATGTTCATGGAGTAGGAGAACTCCACGCCGGGCAACTCCTGTTTGAGCAATCCCTCGACGTTGGTGACATCAAGTTTCTGGATGTCGGAGGCCGAGATGAGTTGCGTCAGGATGGGAGACTCGCTCAGCAGTTTGGGCGTGCGCGTGGCCGTCACCACCACCTGGTCCAGGTCAATGGCTTCGTTCTCCCAGTCGCTGTAGGAGGCAGGGGCGGTGTTGCTGGCCTTGGCGGCCTCGGCAGCATCGTTCTTGCCTTCGCCCCAAGCGACTGGAATGACGAAGAGGGATAATATTATAGAGAATGCATACTTCATTTATTCGTAAGGATAGATATAACTGATAGTCAGATAACCTTTCTTTCCTTTTTCGTTCATGTAGTTGTCCAACTTCATGGCAGCGACGGTGCCGTCGGCCATGCGGAGCAGACATACCTTGCCCGACACGTTGTAGATAGGGGGTGGGTTGGAGACATCCATCGATGCCATGTTGGAGAGTGGCAGACTGATGGCAATGGTCTGACAACCAATGTTGAACGACAGCGAACTGGAGAGATCGACCCAGACGCGGTCCTTGGTCAGTTGGTCGGCCTCCCAGGCGATGTCGGGGATGTCGGCAAGGTGCTCAGGAAGTTCGTCCAGCGAGGAGTACGAGGTCTGGAACGACTCACCGTTGTGGGTGCGGACGTCGAAATGGTGGAACGCCAAGTCCCACTCCTCGGGGTCGGGTTGAGTGTCGGTGGGGGTGCTGCTCAACTCGGTGGTGGTGCCCAACTTAATCTGTTGGCGCGTGTAACAGGTCACGCCGTCCCACTCGCCCGTGAGGGACTGCGGGATGTCGAGCAAGATGGGGTCTGCCTCCGGTTGGTGCAGACTGATGTAGGTCCAGTTGTCGTAGGTCGTTGCCGTAATCTTCAACTGCGGGTACAGGGAAGTGACCTCCTCGGGCAGTTCGTCATAGACATCGACCAAACCGGAACATGCTGAGAATGCCACCAAGGACATTCCCAGCATGATAGATATAGAGTACTGAAAATATTTGCGCATTACTTCTTGGTGCCTTCAAAAACGCTCTTCAGCGGGAAAGGCATTTTGCCCAATGAGAAAGTGTATTCTACGTTGACAACACCATTCTTGTAGGTGCCCTTCAAGTAGCCCTTCGATTCGAAATCGGCAAATCCGTTGCCATCACCCTGGTCGCAAGATACGGCTTCGAGTGCAAACTGGTCGAGGTTGAAGGTGTAGCCCTCGTTGTTGATAGTTACAGCAACACTATCGATGGTGAATGCCTTGACCGAGTAAATGGAGCGGCCTGCATTCAGGTCGGTAATTTCGGGAACGGTAACGTTGACCAAGGTGTCATTGAGCTGTTCAATCTGCATAACGCCGGTGACATCGCCCGAGAACATGACGCGACCATTGAACTCGCCAGAAACGGTCATCTGACCCTCGTACGAACCTACATATTCTGGTTTAACTACAGAATTGTTGTCGTCGTCATCGCATGCAACAAATGAAGAACCGGCTACAAAAGCCAAAGCACATACCTTAATCGTATTGAACAATTTCATATTTATATTGTTATTTGTTTGATTTTACGGCTGCAAAGGTACGAACTTTTGCCGACCTGCGCAATCCTCATTTATTAGGATTTACGTTTCGGGGTTGATAGAATGACCTCGGAAGTCGCGAAAGAAACGGGTATAAAAGTTGCGGAAGAATCAAGTTTAAGTGTTAAAATAGTCGTGATTTGTACAGAAAACAAAGAAAATATTTGTTTACTGTACGAATTATTACTATCTTTGCACTCGAAACAAGTAAACGGTCAACCAGATGTCTCCATTTCAAAGTATAGGCAACATACCCTTTGACTTAGGCGTGCTAAGTTCTATCTTCCCCGATACAAAACATATCAGGGAGAAAGCTCGTATGCTTGAAGCTGACGGAATTATTATTCGTCTGAAGAGAGGACTCTATGTTGCAAGTCCCGATGAGACAGGCAAGGTGATTAACCGTCTTTTGTTGGCCAATCACATATATGGGCCTTCGTATGTGAGTCTCCAGACGGCTTTGCGTCACTATGGCTTGATTCCAGAGCGCGTGCACCTCGTTCAGTCGTTGACAACAAAACATAGCCGAAGTTTTGAGACTCCTTTGGGCAATTTTATTTACGAGAATAGTTGCCCGGAGTATTTTCCCATTGGAGTACAGCCGACAACCGAAGAGGGCGTGACCTATTTGATAGCAACTCCAGA
>JAEEGK010010016.1_pt1 | contig 21944 bp, 16 predicted proteins | sample 8958771 | NCBI WGS metagenome assembly JAEEGK01 (sample SAMN16246547, study PRJNA631951) | gut metagenome | biome: gut microbiome; feature: rumen; material: SC-attached | host: Bos | place: Iran: Karaj | collected 2018-10 | reverse complement strand
GGCCGGAGCGGCCTGCTCGTCCTGGGCGGAAGCGATGTTCGCAGTGAAGGTCATGAGACCGGCAACTGCCAAAAACATGAAAAACTTTTTCATAATCGTTTTTGTGTTGTTAGTTATAAATTGAATTAAGTAGTTAATAAAATTTCAGCTTTCTGTGGCTTCCAATTAAAAGTCCGTGCAATATAAGGAAAAATATTCAAACGGCAATGGATTATTTGCTTATTTCGCCGATGAAGTCCGTTCCAAAACGGTTTTTGACCTGCTCGTTGTCTTCGTACAGGCCCAGCAGGACGAAGAGTTTTCCGAGGGCCGCCTCGGTCGTGATGTCGTGTCCGGAAACGACGCCGGCGAGTTTCAAAGTCTTGCCCGTGGCGTAGATATCCATGTTGACGGAACCTGATTTGCACTGCGTTACGTTCACGACCACCTTGGACAGGCCGGCTGTCCGGACAAGCGAAAGGAACCAGGGCCGGGAGATGGCGTTGCCCGAGCCGTAAGTTTCCAGGATGACGGCCCGGATCTCCGGGGCGAGGAGGAAGACGGTGACGACTTCGGGCGTGATGCCGGGATGGATCTTGAGGATGGACACGCGGGTGTCCAGCCGGTCGTGGACCTTCAGGGGCTGCGACCAGTCCGCCGGGTACCGGATGACGCGGGTGTTGTACCGGATCCGGATGCCGGCCTCGGCGAGGGGCGGGCAGTCCGGGGAGGCGAAGGCGTCGAAGGCTTCCGCGCTGAGCTTGGTAGCACGGTTGCCCCGGATGAGGACGGAATCGAAATAAATGGAAACCTCCGGAACCATCGGATGGCCGTCTTCATCAAAGGCGGATGCGATTTCCACGGCCGAGATGAGGTTTTCCTTCCCGTCGGTGCGGGGAACGCCGATCGGCAGCTGGCTTCCGGTGAAAATGACCGGCTTCCGGAGCCCTTCGAGCATGAAGCTCAGGGCCGAGGCCGAATAGGCCATCGTATCGGTCCCGTGCAGGATGACGAAGCCGTCGTAATCGTCGTACCGGTCCCGGATCAGGTGGGCGAGCCGGATCCACAGGGAAGGTTCCACATCGGAAGAGTCGATGAGCGGGTCGAAGGTATAGGAGTCGATCCGGACGGCGAACTTCCGGAGTTCCGGGACCTCCTCGGCGATCTGGCTGAAATCGAAAGGTTTCAGGGCCTGGTCCACCGGGTCCTGTTTCATGCCGATGGTGCCGCCGGTGTAGATGATGAGGATGGAGGATGCTTTCATAACCGGTACAGGGTTTCAGCGTTGCGGGTAGTGGCCGCCGTCACCTCCTCGAAGGAAAGATCCTTGAGTTCGGCGATTTTGGCGGCGACAAGGGGAAGGAAGGCGCTTTCGTTGCGCTCGCCGCGGTGCGGGACGGGTGCGAGATAAGGTGCGTCGGTTTCCAGGACGATATGCTCAAGCGGTATGCGCTTGACCGTCTCCGCAAGGGAGGCTTTCTTGAAAGTTACGACACCGCCGATGCCCACGGAGAAATCCCCGCAGCGGCGGGCGCGCTCATAGACTTCGAAAGAGCCCGAAAAACAGTGCAGGATGCCTCGCAGATGCAGGTGGCGGCAGTCTTCGAGGATGGTAAGAAGGTCACCCCAGGCGTCCCGGAGGTGGATGTTGACGGGGAGGTCCCATTCGGAGGCGAGTTCCAGTTGGACGCGCAACGCTTCCTTCTGAAGAGCGCGGTCCTCGTCCCCTTCATGGTAGTCGAGGCCGATCTCACCGACGGCGACGACGCCCCGTTCCCGGTAAGGGAGCATCTTGTCGATCTCCTCCTTCCAGTCCGGTCCCACCGAGCAGGGATACAAGCCCACCATAGGATACAGGACGCCGGGATAGCGGTCATTGACGGCCCAGAGGGCGTCCCTTTCACGGCTGTCCACATCGGCCTGGATCATTTTCCCCACACCGGCCGCCAGGGCGCGTTCCACGGCGGCATCGGCGTCCGGCAGGAGCCATTCGTCGTAGAAATGGGTATGGGTGTCGATGAGCATCGGTCGGTTTGGGTACGACCGCAAATTTAATCAATTTTTGCCGGAATCGTGCACCGCCGGAGCAGGTCCGTCTCCAAAAAACCGTCCGTTTCCAGGATGGCGGCCCGTTCCTGCAGTTCCGGCCAGTTCCAGCCGGTTTCCCGGACGATTCCTTCCAGGGAGATCCCCGGATGGGCCTTGACCAGCAGGGCCATTTCGACCAGCGGGCTTCCTGCCCCGTATTTCCGCACCAGGAGGGCCTCCAGACCCGCTTTCCGCCGCCGGGCCGACTTCCCGAGCCCGAGCCGTTCCACCAGGTCCTCCGGGTCGGTGATGATGTCGGCCATCCGGTGGCGGATCAGGGAGTTGCAGCCGGCGGAACGCGGGTCGTCCGCCCGGCCGGGAAGGGCATAGACGTCCCGGTTGTAGTCGCAGGCGTACTTCGCGGTGATGAGGCTGCCGCCCTTGCTCTTGGATTCGATGACGACCGTCGCATGCGACAGGCCGGCGATGATCCGGTTCCGCCGGATGAAGTTCAAGGCGACCGGACTGCTGCCGGTCGGATAATCCGTCACCACGGCGCAACCGGGCGTCCGGACCATCTGTCCGGCCAGTTCCGTGTGCTGCCAGGGATAGATCTTTTCGATCCCCGTCGCCATCACGCCGATGGTCGGAATCCCGCATTCCAGGGCTGTCCGATGGGCGATTCCGTCCGCGCCGAAGGCCAGCCCGCTGACGATGCAGGGAGTCACGGACGCTTCCCCCATCGCCAGTACCAGCCGCCGGCACCAGTCCTTTCCGTACGGGCTGATGTCCCGGGTTCCGACCACCGAAATGCACGGCCGCATCCCGAAAACCGCAGCCGGGGGAGAGGATGCGTTGTAGTATAGGCCCAGGGGCGGGTCCTCGCATTCGGCCAGGAGGGAAGGATAATCCTCTTCCCCGAAGCCGATGAACCGGAATCCGTCTCTCTGCAGCCGGTCCAGTTCCCGGGCCGCCCAGTCCAGCAGCGCACCGTCCAGCAGATCCGCATACTCGCGGAATCCGCCGAGGGCCTGCCGGAGTGCGTCATGGTCCGCCTGCTCGAAAATGGCCGCGGCGGATCCGAAACGGTCAAGGAGGGCGTGACCGGCGGCGGGCACGTAGCCCAACACCTTGTTGAGGGCGCAGAGGGCGGTTCTTTCATCTGTCTGAGGCATGGCGTTTTTTCCGCCAAGGTAGGGAAAGGCATAAAAAAACAACACAGGTTGTTGAAAACTTGTGTTGTTTCAGTATGTATTTTATGTGTTTTTTACGATTACAGGATGAGCAGCGCGTCTCCGTAGGGCCCGAACCGGTATCCTTCCTCGAGGGCGACCTTATAGGCGTTCATCACTTTTTCATAGCCTCCGAAGGCGGCGACGCACATGAGCATCGTGGACTGCGGAAGGTGGAAGTTGGAGACGGCGGCGTCCGGAACGGAGTACTGGTACGGCGGGAAGATGAACTTGTTGGTCCATCCGTCGAACACGTTCACTTCGTGGGTGGTGGTGACATAGGTTTCCAGGCCGCGCATCACGGTCACGCCCACGGCGACGACCTTCTTGCCGGTGCGCTTGGCCTTGTTGATGTCCGCCGCGGCCTTTTCGCTGATAATCAGGCGTTCAGAATCCATGCGGTGCTTGGACAGGTCTTCGACATCCACGCGGCGGAAATGGCCGATGCCCATGTGGACGGTGATGAAGGTTTTCTCGATATCCTTGAGGATCATGCGGTTGAACAGTTCGCGGCTGAAGTGCAGGCCGGCCGCCGGGGCGGAGACGGCGCCTTCGTGCGCGGCGAAGATGGTCTGGAAATTCTCGGCGTCCTCCGGGGTGACCTTGGGCTTCACCCACTGCGGGACCGGGGTTTCGCCGAGGGCGAAAAGGGCTTCCTTGAAATCCTCGTACGGTCCGTCATACAGGAAGCGGAGGGTACGTCCGCGGGATGTGGTATTGTCGATGACTTCGGCCACGAGGGACTCGTCGTCGCCGAAATACAGCTTGTTTCCGATGCGGATCTTGCGGGCGGGATCCACGATGACGTCCCACAGGCGCTGTTCGCGGTTGAGCTCACGGAGCAGGAAGACGATGATGTCGGCCCCCGTCTTCTCCTTCTTGCCGTACAGGCGGGCGGGGAAGACCTTGGTGTCATTGAGGACGAAGGTGTCGCCCTTGCCGAAATAGTCCACGATGTCCTTGAAAAGCCGGTGCTCGATCTCTCCGGTATCCTTGTGGAGGACCATCATGCGGGCCTCGTCCCGCCAGCGGACCGGCTCGGTGGCGATGCGGTCCTGCGGAAGCTCGAATGCGAATTGCGATAGTTTCATGGTTGAAGTACTTGTCTGTTGCGATACTCTATTAATACGTCTCCCGACGGAAAAAAGTTTCACTTCGTCATTTTGAGCGAAGTCGAAAAATCTAAATCCGCGCCTCGCGGAAAACCTCCTGGATGGACGGATATGTGTTCTTGAGGAAGGGGGGAAGGCTGGACTTGGCCACCCAGGCGGCCTTGGTGATGTCTTCTTCACGCTGGGGGGTGAGGTTCGTCGGGTCGGTGTAGAGCATGTCGTACCACCAGGTGTGCTTGAGGTGCCAGATATCGTTCCGGAGGTAGCAGTGGTCGGTTATGCAGATGAGCCGGCGGAGCTGGAGCTGGTCCACGCCGGTTTCCTCCTGGACTTCGCGGAGGGCGGTCACTTCGATGTCCTCGCCGGCCTCCTGATGGCCCTTGGGAAGGTCCCAGAGGCCGTTCCGGGAAATGAGCAGATAGTCGCCGCGCCGGTTCGAGACCAGGCCGCCGGCCGCATTGACCTCCTTGAATTCGGCGCAGAGCCGGCGGTAGGTCCGCTGGGCGTCATCGGAAGGAATGTAGATGCGGGACAGGGAGTCCTGCACCTCGAACATCCGCACAAGGGCGTGGATGTCCAGTTTTTCCCCCAGGTGGAATTCGACGGAGTTCGGGTCCGAGAGCGCCTCGTCGTCGGGGGCGCAGATGACGATGCATCTTTTCTCGAAATAAATCTTGTGCATAATATTTGCTATATTTGCAGGGTGCAAAGATAATTTATTATGACCGAAATTGAAAGCAAGCACGGGATTGTTTCCCGCCAGCCATACGAGTTGTACATGTCGTTCGTGGACATGCGGAATTTCCTTCAGATGCTGCCCGCGGACAAGAAGGAAAGCGTCCAGGCCGACTACGATACCCTGACCGCGACGGTGCAGGGCTTCAACATCGGCGTGAAGGTCCATGAGCGCACGCCCTATTCCCGCATCGAGCTGGTGGATTACGGCGCCCCCTTCGCCTTCCACATCGAACTGCACTTCGATCCGGCCCCGTCCAATCCCTACCAGACCGAGTTCTGGGTAAAGCTGGAGGCCGACCTGAATCTCATGATGAAGATGATGCTCGGCGGGAAGATCAAGTCCGGCCTGGACAGGATCGTGGACGGCCTGGTGGATGCTTCCAACGGCAAGATGCCCGAGGGCTTCGACCCTTCCCAGTTCAAGTTCTGATGCTTCCGGAGACCTTCATCCGGATGCTCCCGGAGGAGATCGGCCCCGACCGGGCGCGGACAGTGCTGGACGCCTTGTTCGGCGACCCTTCCGTGTCCATCCGCCTGAATCCCGCCAAACTGGCGGACTGTCCCTTTCCCGATTCGCAGCGTGTGCCTTGGAGCCCCTATGGCTATCTGCTGAAGGAACGCCCCAATTTCACGCTGGATCCGCTTTTCCACGCCGGGTGTTACTATGTACAGGATTCCTCGGCGATGTTCGTCGGAGAATTGTTCCGTCACGTGCTGGATTCCTTCGGGCCGGGCGTGTCCGTCCTGGACCTCTGCGCCGCTCCGGGCGGCAAGACGACAGACCTCTCCGCTTCCTTGCGGGAACGTTTCGGCGACGGTTTTTCCCTGCTGGCCAATGAAGTGATGCGTAACCGTTTCGGCGTGCTGCGATCGAATGTCCGCACCTGGGGCGATCCCCGGGTGGGTGTCGTCTCGCGTGATCCTTCGGCTTTTTCGGGGAAACCTGTCTTCGACATCGTCGTCGCCGACGTCCCTTGCTCCGGCGAAGGGATGTTCCGTAAGGACGAAAAGGCCATCGAGGACTGGTCTCCGGAAACGGTGGATTTCTGTGCGGCCCGCAGCCGCCGGATCCTCTCGGACGTATGGTCCGCCCTGAAACCGGGCGGTATCCTGGTCTATTCGACCTGCACGTTCAACCGGCGGGAGAACGACGGTACCGTCGCCTGGATCGCTTCCGAACAGGGTGCCGATATTTTGGACTGCGGGGATTTCCCGCCCGTCATCCGCACGGAGCATGGTTACGCCCTGCTGCCGGGATATGTCCCCGGCGAAGGTCAGTATGCGGCGGTCCTCCGCAAGCACGGAACGCCGGAAGGCATCCGTACCGCCGACGTATTCTCCCTTTTCAAGGCCGACCTTCCCGTACCGCCGCCGGATCCGTATCCTACCTATGACCTGGACCGGAAAACCGCCCTCCAGTATCTCCATGGCGACGCCATCAGCATCCCGGACGCCCCGCTTGGGCTCTTGACATTGACCTACGAAGGCCACGCGCTCGGCCCCGGGAAAAACCTCGGACGGCGCTGCAACAACCTCTATCCCAAAGACCGCAGAATCAGAATGGATATCCGATGAAAAGAATCCTTATCTCCCTGGTGGCACTTGTGCTGCCCCTCGTCCTCCTTGCCCAGACCCCGCAGGAGGATTACATCCGCCGGTACAACAACCTCGTCAACCGGGTGGGCCCCGCCGGCGTGGGTGTGGAAACCCTCCTGGACAAATGGGCCGAAGAGTATCCGGACGACTTGCAGCAGCTGCTGGCCCGCTTTTCCTTCTGGTTCAACAAGTGCCAGACCTCGAATGTCATCCAGTTGTCCCAGGACCGATACCTGGGCCGCGAACCGCTGCTGGCGGCGACCGATTCCCTCGGCCGGAAGAACAATTGGTTCGAGGACATCGTCTATGAGGACGAGCCGTTCGGCCTGGCGCTGGAGGCCCTGGACAAGGCCGTTGCCCTCCATCCGCAGCGGCTGGACCTCCGCCTGCTCCGGATCGATGCCCTCACGGCTTTCGAGAAGGGCAGCCCGGACATGGCCCTGGCCTCTCTCAAGGCGCTGGTGGACGAGCATTTCAAGCAGCATCCCGCCTGGACCCACGAGTCCCTGGAGAAAGTGGACGACGAGGTCTTCAAGGCCCTGATGCAGGACTACTGCTTCACGTTCTTCCGCTTGGGAACCGACTCATCGGCCGAGGCATTCAAAGGCCTTTCGGAACACCTTCTGACCTACAGCAAGGACGACCCGCTGTTCCTGGACAACATCGGATCATACTGGATGGTGAGCAAGAAGGATTACAAAAAGGCCCGAAAGTATTACGACCAGGTACTCAAGAAGCACCCGGATGACGTCACCGCCATTCGCAACGGCATGCTCCTCGCCCGTACGACGAAGGACGTGAAACTGGAGAAGAAGTATCTGGCGATGATGGCGAAATACGGCGCTACCGACGTGGACCGTGCTTCCGCGAGCGCCCGGCTGGAGGCGTTGAACCAGAAGAAGAAATAGCCGTTTTCCGGTGCTCGTGTTCGTAGAGCTCCCAGGAATTGAACAGGTTCTGCCAAATGGCGTAGAGACCCCCGGCGACGGAAGTCACGGGGGTTAAATAATTGTATCCCAGCCAGATGAGGAATCCGGTGTTCTTCTGGCCGAGGCCCTGTCCGGCGGTGATGGAATCGACCCTTCCTTTGCCGATGCGGCGGCCGGCGAAAAACTGCAGGAAGCAGGTGGCCACCGATACGGCGACGATGCCGGCGAGGGCCCAGCCGCCCGGGTAGTTCATGAAAAGCGCGTGCGAGGCAAGCACCATCGCCAGGGTCAGTCCGATGAACCAGATATAGAACGAGTTGGGCGCGAACCGCATCAGGCGGCGCTGCAGCTTGTGCGTCGTGTAGCGGATCAGCCAGGCCAGGAGGCCCGGAAGGACCAGGACCGGGAACACCTTCAGGGCAATCCGGAGGACATAGGCCCAGAACCCCAGGTTGGAGGCGGGACGGATCATGGGGATGACCATCGGGATGAGGAAGGTGGCGGCGAGGTTCGTCAGGCACAGGTAGCTCACGGTGGCGGCGAGGTCGCCGTCCAGTTTCCGGGTGATGACCCCGGCCGCGGCCGCGCAGGGGCAGATGAGGCAGATCATCGCGCATTCCAGCAGGATGCGCCCCGCACCCTCCGGCGTGATCGCGGACAGGCCCGCGAACAGGACGAAGCCGAGGATCTGGACCAGCAGGGCGCCCAGATGCCAGCGACGCAGACGGATGTCATGCGGGGAGATCTGGACGAACTGGAAGAACAGCAGCACCGCGATAACCAGCCGCTGCCCTTCGGAAGCCACCTTGTGAAGGACGGCTCCGTATGGCTTCAGCAGGGGGGTGAAATGATAGAACAGGTACAGGCTGATGCCCGTCGTGATGGCGAGGGGAAGCATCCAGTCTTTGAAGAACTGAACGGCCTTATTCATGCAGCAGGGGTTTGAAGACTTTGTCCACCAGCGGGTCCGTGAGTTTCATGCACAGGCCGGTGAGGGCGGCGAGGATGATCGTCCCTTCCCGGATGACGATTTCGTCGCCATGGCCGAAGGGACTGCCGAAGCAGATCCAGGCGAAGGCGGCGGAAAGGGCCACCAGGAGGATGTCCTCGCCGATTTTCGCGTTGCTGAACTTGATGCCCGTCACTTCGGAGAAGGTGTCGACGACCTGGTCGCCGGCGAGGATCCAGGTCTTGCCGATGACCTCGAGGCGGATGCCGACGGCCGTGAGCAGGACAGCCACGAGGATGAGGACGACCTTCAGAAGGTAGGATGTGATTTCCACGCCCTGGAGTAGCCAGATGCAGGCGTCGCAAAGGTAGCCGAACACGAAGGCGGCGGCCAGCTGGACGAGGTAGTGGACGTCCAGCACCTTGCGGCGCATCGCCATTTGTGCGGCGATGAACAGCAGGTGCATCATCCAGGTGAAGGTGCCGAAGGAGATGGCGGTCCATTTCAGGTTGAGGACGGCCGGGGGGCAGGACGGAGGCGCGGTGCCCAGATTGGATTTCAGCGAGAGCGCAACGCCGAAAGCGATCAGGACGAGGCCCAGGGTGCCGACCAGCCAGCGTGCGGCGATATTGTTCTTGGCCATAAAATTCTTGTCAAAAGGAATACAAAGATGCGCAATAATGTGTAAATTTGCAAACTTGTGCCTTTGACAGTGTATTATTATTCAAGATATGAAAAAGTTACCGATCCTTATGATGATGCTTTGCGCCCTCGCGGCGTGCAATCAGCGTGGAAAGGGCGCCCTGGACCTCACGGACCTGGACCCCTCCACCTCTCCGAAAGTGGATTTCTACCAGTACGCCACCGGCGGCTGGCAGGCCAAGAATCCCCTCAAACCCGAATTCTCCCGCTACGGTTCCTTCGACGCCATCCGGGAAACCACCCAGAAGAACCTGAACGAACTCTTCGAGAGCATGGCCACCCTCCAGGCGGAACCCGGTTCCCTGGACCAGAAGATCGCTGACCTCTACAAGATGGCCCTCGACTCCACGACCCGCAACGCCCTTGGTGCCCAGCCTATCCAGCCTTACATCGCCGAAATCCAGGCGGTCGCTTCGAAGGATGCCCTCGCCGACCTGCTCGGTAAGATGAACCTCTACGGAGAAGGCGGCTTCTTCGGCGCCGGTGTCGAGGCGGACCTTACCAACAGCGACATGCAGATCCTCTACCTGGGCCAGGGCGGCCTGGGCATGGGTGACCGCGATTACTATCTGCTCGAGACCAACGCCCCCCTCAAGGCCGGCTATCAGGCTTTCCTTGTGAAGGCCCTCACCCTCGCCGGTGTGGAGAACGCCGAGGAGATCGCCGCGAAGGACATGGCAGTCGAGGATGCGATGGCCCAGGTCGCCTGGACCCGTGAGCAGAACCGCGACGTGCTGGCCGGCTACAACCCGATGTCCTCCGCCGAGATCGACGCCCGCTGGCCCGAGCTCCGCTTCGGCCGCGTCTGCGCCGCCGCGAACATCCCCGCCCAGGACAAGGTGGTCGTGGGTCAGCCTTCCTACTTCGACGGTCTGAACAAGCTCTTCAAGGAGTGCGACCTCGAAACCCTGAAGGCCTATCTCCTCGCCCAGTTCGTTTCCGGATCCTGCGGCGCCCTCTCCGATGACTTCTATACGGCGTCCTGGGAGTTCTTCTCCCACCAGATGTCCGGCGCCCAGGAGCAGCAGCCCCGCTGGAAGCGGGCGATGAGCGTTCCGAACAGCCTCCTCGGCGAGGCCGTCGGCCAGATGTACGTCGAGCGCTATTTCCCGGAGTCTTCCAAGCAGCAGATGGTGAAGCTCGTGGAGAATCTCCGCACCGCCCTGGGCCAGCACATCGACGCCCTGGAGTGGATGAGCGACACTACGAAGGTCCGCGCCCACGAGAAGCTCGCTGCCTTCACCGTGAAGATCGGCTATCCCGACAAGTGGAAGGATTACAGCACCCTTGCCATCAATCCGGAGAACACCTACTATGAGAACCTCCGCAACGCCAGCGCCTGGTACGTTCAGGACAACCTCTCCAAGCTGGGCAAGCCCACGGACAAGACCGAATGGGGCATGACGCCGCAGACGGTGAACGCCTACTACAACCCCACCACCAACGAAATCTGCTTCCCGGCCGGCATCCTGCAGAAGCCGTTCTTCGATCCGGAGGCCGATGAGGCGGTGAATTACGGCGGTATCGGCGTAGTGATCGGCCATGAGATGTCCCACGGTTTCGATGACCAGGGCTCGATGTTCGACGCGAAGGGCAACATGGAGAACTGGTGGACTCCGACCGACAAGGCGAAGTTCGACGCCCTCGGCGACAAGCTCGCCGCGCAGTTCGACGCGGTGGAGGTCCTCCCGGGTGTCCATGCCAACGGCCGCTACACCCTCGGCGAGAACATCGGCGACCACGGCGGTCTGTCCATTGCGTACTCCGCCCTGGAGAATGCCTTGAACGGCAAGCTGGACAAGCCTGTCATCGACGGCTTCACTCCCCAGCAGCGTTTCTACCTCTCTTACGGAAACATCTGGGCGCAGAACATCACCGACCAGGAGAAGGCCCGTCTGACGAACCTCGACCCGCACTCGCTGGCCGTGAACCGCGTGAACGTGTCCGTCCGTAACTTCCAGACCTTCTTCGACGCTTTCGGCATCCAGGAGGGCGACCCGATGTTCCGTCCGGAAGAAGAGCGCGTCCATATCTGGTAAATGAGTCCCGACCGCTTCATAGCGCGGAAACTCAAGTTTCAGGGGAAACTCGCGGCGGCCTCCATCGCCGTGAGTTTCCTCGTCATTATCGTCGCAGTCGCCGTCTCGTCCGGATTCAGGCAGTCCGTACGGGACGGGGTCTCGCGGCTGACCGGCGACATCCGGATTGCGCCGTCGTCCGCCGTCGCCTCGGAGGAGGCTCCGATTCCCATCCATCTGCCGTCGGAGGAGGCCCTGCTGTCCATTCCCGGCGTGCAGGCGATCCGTCCGGTCGCCGTCCGGGCGGGCATCGTCCGCAGCGGCGACATCATCCACGGCGTGCTGGTCAAGGGCGTCCCCGACCGCCCGGATTCCAGCCTGTGCGTGTCCATCCCTACCCGCCTCGCGGCCATCACGGGCTTGAAGGAGGGGGATGACATGACCACTTATTTCATCGGGGAAAGGGTCCGGGTGCGCAAGTTCCATGTGACCGAAGTGCAGCGTGACATGCTGGAGATGGACGACAACCTGGTCGTCTATGCCAACCTGTCCGACATCCAGCGCCTGAACGGCTGGGGCGCGGACCAGGCTTCCGCCCTGGAAGTGTCCGCGGATCCGGCCCACCGCACCAACCTGTGGATCAATGAACTCACCGACGAGATCGGGATGCGCCTCGCCCTGAGCGGTGAGGAAGAAGAGGAGAACCTCGTCGCCACCTCCTCTGTCCGGTCCTATCCCCAGATTTTCGACTGGCTGGACCTGCTGGACTTCAACGTGGTCGTCATTCTGATCCTGATGATCGTGGTGGCCGGCGTCAACATGATCTCGGGCCTGCTGATTGTCCTGTTCCGCAACATCGCGACCATCGGCACGCTCAAGACACTGGGCATGGGCGACCGCGCCATCGGCAAGGTGTTCCTGCGCGTGTCTGCGGGTGTCGTCCTGAAAGGAATGCTGATCGGAAACGCCCTGGGGCTGCTGTTCTGCTTCATCCAGCAGGCGACCCATCTGTTGAAGCTGGACCCGTCCAACTATTTCGTATCCTATGTGCCGGTCCACATCGACATCCCCTGGATCCTGGCGGCTGACCTCGTCGCTTTCGTGGCGATCATGCTGCTGCTCCTGATCCCGACGCTCTTCATCGCACGGGTGGACCCGGCCCAGACGGTCAAGGCCGAGTAGGGCTGGTCATTTCAGACGTAGCAGGGAAATCGCTATCTGGGATAAACTTCCGCATACTCATCGAACGTGTCGAGCACTTCGCGCACGTAGGCGATGGTTTGCTTTCCGTGGAAGCCGGGGACTTCGGGAATGATGGAGACGATGCTGTCCCAGCGGGTGGCGTCCACGCCCAGTTCTTCCGCGGTCCGGATGCACTTGAGGAGGTTGCCCTCGCCGCAGTTATAGGCGGCCAGGGCGAATTTCAGGCATTCCACCGAGTCGGCCCCATGCTCCGCGAACATCTGGGACAGGTAGGTAAGATACTTCGTTCCGATGGAAATGTTCACCGCCGGGTCCAGCAGGGTGTCCACGCTGAAGCGTTCATTACGGATCTGCATCAGACCAACGGCCCCTTTGTCGGAACAGGACTCGTTGATGAACTTGGATTCGTGGTAGATGATGGCGGAAAGCAGGCGCCAGTCCCAGCCCATCTCATCCGCGTTCTGCTTGACAAGGGCGTCATAGGGGCTGATGGACGTCAGGCTGCTGCCCACGCGGCGCTGATAGTTCCTTCCGAGTTTCCGGATGCCGCCATTCCCGTTCATTTCCGAAATCCAGGCGTTGAGGCGCCGGATCTCGGCGTGATGGTCGTCACGCAGGACCCAGACCGTGCTGTCCCGGTAGGGGATGGTGCTGATGAAGCCGTCGGTATGGAGGCTGTCCGCCCGGTACATCACCAGCAGGTCCACCGCACCGTCACGGAGTGAATCCAGATAGTCGGTACTGTCGGCCGGGGTGATGAATTCCAGGTCCAGCTTATGGTCGTCGGCGAATTCCCGGAGGATGATCTTGTTCATGCCCACCGTCAGCCCCCGGACCGGTTCTCCTTTCAAGTCGATGACGCAGCGGAGCGTCAGCAGCGGGAACTCGGGGTGGGATTTCCGGGTGGTCAGCGGCATGCTGAGAACCGCCGCGAAGAGAATGGCGGTGACCAGCAGGTATTTCCAGAAAGGGTGACGCATGGGAAGATCAGTTTCTGCCGCCGAGCATACCGCCGAGGCCGCCGCCGCGGCTGCCACCTCCGCGGCTGCCGCCTCCACCTCCGCTCATGCCGGAACTGGCGCGCTCAGACATCTTCTTCGCACTGCCGAGACTCGGATAGAACGGCCAGGTGATGCCGAACTTGAAGATCCGGCGGGGATGGATGTAGTGGTGGGCGCTGAAATAGTCATGCTGCTTCATCGGCCAGCCTTCGCCGACGTTCTCCATCTTGAGGAAAATGCAGGCCATCTTCCACTGCATGTTTACGAAAACATCGAAATAAGGCGTGTCGCCGTATTGCTCTTCGTTCTGGTTGTAGAAAGTGCCGGTGACGGGATTGAATCCCGGTGTATACCACTTCGTATTGTAACGGGCGTCCACGCCGATCTGCATCTTGAGCACGTCTTCGCTGACGATGGGGAACTGCAGGTACCAGCGGAGGTTCAAGGCAAGCTTCGGTAGCGGGACCACGTTTTCGTTGGACGAAAGCTGGAAAAGGGCGCTGTTCTCAAGCCGGAGGATACCCAGGTGGAAATCCTTCCGCAGGGCCGCGGTAAGGACACTCATGGCTTCCGGATTCTGCCGGATGACGCCGAGGGAGTCATAATAGATGTTGTTCGCGAGCAGGGCGTATCCGGCCGAAGCGTAGATTTTCCATTTCGGGAAGTCCAGGGACCCTTGGATACGGGTCGTGGACGTCTTGGAGAAGGCATTGTCCCACATGTAGTGGTTCGTGTACATGTGCTGTTCGTAGAAGTCCGGTTCCTTGAGGTCGGTCTCGAAACGGGCCGTGAGACTGATGGGACTGAGGGAATCGCGGCGGAAGGGGAAGACGCTCAGTTTGGCCTTGCCCCGGATGAAGAAGTCGCCCGCGCCGTGGCCGGCGAAGTCGAGCTGGCCCAGGGCGTCCCATTCGAAATACCGGCTGAGGCGTCCTTCCGCACCGGCATAGGCATACACCGTGTTCCACTTTTCCGGAGACGGCTTGTAGAGGTAGCTGCCGGGCCGTAAATTGTAATGCGACTGGTACCGGTCACCGACGCCGCCTTCGACCTTGGATACGACGGAATTCTCATGCCAGGGCTGGAAACGCAGATAGACGCGGTTGTCCAGCCGCATCGTATGCAGGGAGTCGGCGCTCTTGGCCGGGTTCATGTAGAATTTTTCGTGATAGAACGCCCGTCCGGCGGCGTCCGCAGCCCCGACGGCATCCGTATACATTTTATTATAGACCGACCATTCCGTGGATGTGCCCAGGAAAACGGAAGTAAGGTCTTTGATCAATGTGTCCTTCCGGACATAATTGGAGTCGCCCCGGTGCCGGAGATCCTCGATGAAAGAGAACGGCACGCGGAGGGACTGGTCGAAGAAGACCGTCCGCTTGGTGTATTTGTTGGTGGCGGAAGACAGGAATACATCCACTTCGCGCACGTCCACCGTCGTGTCCCGGATCCATTTGTTGTCGATGACGCCGCCGTTCTCCACCCGGTTGATGTTGTTCCAGATGATGCCGCCGTGGGCGAGATACCGTTTGCCCAGGTAATTGGCGGTGGCGAAGGCGGTCTTGTTGCGCGCCTTCTGGTTCTTGAGGATGCCGGCGCCGCCGTAAGTCTTGTATTCAAGCGCGACATTCAAGGCGGGCAGGATGTTCTGGGTCGTGAAGATCCGGATATCGTCGTTGGAAGTGGTCTCGGAATTGAAGAGATTGCCGTAATAAGCCAGTTCCGTGTACGGGGTCTTCGTGTTGAACATCGGGATGGATGAGGCCGTGTAGGTCCAGCTCTCGTACGGGGAGAAATAACTGACGGTCGAACGGGGGTCCTCCCGCTTGAAGAAATTGTAGGTCTGGACGGCCGATCCGGTCATGCCCAGGAACGTGCCGCCGATGTCTTCCTTCAAGTACGGATAATCGTGGAAGTGGTAGTTGAAAGCGGTGTCCCACTCAAAAGTTTCCACCCGGTTGAAATGGCGCTCGTGCCTCCAGGTGACCAGCCGCTTGTAATACAGGCTGTCCGGCAGGTATGCGGTTTCGAGGATACGCGGCGTATTCTCGATGATACTGTCCCTGATGTGCTTCAGGCTGTCCTTGATCTGCTGGATGGAATCCATCCGGTGGAGGGTGCGGGCCATCTTCTGCTCCGCATCGTATTTCTTTCGTTCAGCCTTGGAGAGACCTTCGTACCAGAGACGGAACTTCTCCTTCGCGGTGAAAGCGGAATCGGCCAGGTACAGGGAGTCGATGACGGGCCAGTCCAGGCTATCGCCGGCGGCTCTCAGGGAGTCGACGACGAGGCGGTGGGTAAAGGAGTCCTTGACGGCTACGTACCAGCGGTACAGGAACGGATCCGTGGTTCGGAGGCTTTCCGGCACCTTCATCGTATCACGCGCGTAAATGCGGGGAACGGTATCCTCCCGGGTTTCTGTTCCGCCGAAGCCGAAGAAGTCGAAATCATCATCCGACAGGTCCACGCTGTCCTTTTTCGCCGCCGCGGCCTTCTTCACCGTATCGCGGGGGATGGTGTCCAGCCGCACTTCCCGGAGGAGCCGCAGGCGGTTATCCGGACGCACGGTCCGGGTGGATTCCACCCCGACCGTTCCGATGACCGTCAGCCCGGCGATGACCGCCGGCACCAGTATTTCGGACCACAGATTCTTCATCAATCTGCAAATATAAGAATTATTTCGGAATCGTCGGAGATAAGCCTGTGGGGGAATCCGGTCGGGGGGAGACTTGATTGAAAAATACAAAGTACGTGGTCTAATTTTGAAAGCGTTTGCACGATGTCTTATATTGTTCCGGCAGCTTTTTTAATAATTTTGCAAATAGAGGCACTAAAACAAAATAACCTATTGAACGGTCCGCGTTTAACTGCGGACATTGCCATAACAAGACGCGAAATAACCTAATTTTTCTAACCATTAACCCATTCACCAACATGTTCAAAAAACTGCTGAGAACGGCGGGAATCCTGGTATTCCTTGCCGTCCTTTCGGGCGGGTATTCCGTATCCGCCCAGAACAGGGCAATCAGGGGAACGGTTGTTGACGGCACGGGCGTTCCGGTCATCGGAGCCGCCGTGGTGGTCGTCGGCAACACGTCCGTCGGCGCCGTCACTGGTGCGGACGGATCCTACAGTCTGAACGTCCCCAGAGGGGCGAGTATCGAATTCTCCTGCATCGGCTATGCCAGCCAGGTGATTCCGGTCGGTGACAGGAACGTCATCGACGTCGTCCTCCTGGAAGATGCCGAGTTCCTGGAAGAGACCGTGGTCATCGGCTATGGCGTCCAGCGCAAGAGTGACCTCACCGGCTCGGTGGCGTCGGTCCGTTCGGAAGAACTGATGGACCGCTCCACCTCCGACGCTGCGGCAGCCCTGCAGGGCAAGGCCGCCGGTGTCCAGGTCTTCAACGACACCGGCGCTCCGGGTGAAGGCTCCTCCATCCGCGTCCGCGGTATTTCCTCCAACAGCGGCTCCGGCCTCGGACCGCTCCTGATCGTGGACGGCCTGAAGGTGGACAAGATCGACTATCTGGATCCTTCCATGATCGAGTCCATGGAGGTCCTGAAGGATGCCGCTTCCGCCGCCATCTACGGTGCGCAGGCCGGTAACGGTGTCGTCCTCATCACTACCAAGAACGGCTCCAAGTCCAAGGACGGCCGGATCTTCTACAACTACAAGCTTACCCTCGCCCAGCTGGGCCACCACGCCCAGGTCATGAATGCGCAGCAGTACATCGACTGGCAGCAGCAGGCCGGCAACCTGGGCTCCACCGAAGACCTCATCAAGACCGGTGTGTGGGATGGCGTGACCGATACGAACTGGGCCGACGTCCTGTACGGGACCGGCTTCACCCACAGCCACACCATCGGCGCCCAGGGCGGCAACGACCGCGGTTCCTATTTTGTCTCCCTCAATTACTTGGATGAAGACGGTATGGCGCGCGGAAGCACCGATACGTACAACCGTTTCACCGCCCAGGTGAATGCCGACTACAAGATCAAGTCCTGGTTCACCGTGGGTACCAACACGTCCGTCGAACGCCGCAAGCAGCAGAAGATCGGCGAGCATTCCGAGTATGCCGGTGGCAGCGCCGGCCTGCTGGGTACCCTCGTCATCGACCCGCTGACGCCGGTCTATTTCAAGTCCTACGATGAACTTTCCCAGCACATGAAGGACGCCTTGGACGCCGGTTACCAGAAGGTTTATGGCCCCGAAGAGCATCCCGGCTGGTACTATGCGATTTCCAAGATCCTGGAAGGTGACGGCATCAACCCGCTCATCTACCGCGACCGCAACCAGAAGAAGGAAGAGGGCTGGCAGATCCGCGGCACCATGTATGCCAACATCACTCCGTTCAAGGGTTTCGTGTTCACGTCCCGCCTGGGCTACCGGATCAAGCAGAAGTACGAGAGCAATTTCGAAGAGCCCTACTATGCGAACGCCAAGTCCTATTCCCAGGTGTACAGCATCAGCGCGACGTCTTCGCAGGATTACTACTATCAGTGGGAAAACTTCGCCAACTACAATGTAACCCTTGGGCAGAAGCACAACATCGGCGCCATGGCCGGTATGTCCTGGACTTATTCCGACAGCCGCGGCGTGGGCGCCGGCCTGACGGGTGAAGATCCGCTCAAGGGCTATGCCGAGAACTTCCGTTACCTAACCCAGGACAACGGTTCCGGTACCAAGTCCATCTCCGGCGGCTCTCCGAGCCAGAGCGCGCAGCTGTCCTATTTCGGCCGTCTGACCTATAATTATGACGACCGCTACGGCCTTCAGGTCAACTTCCGCGCCGATGCGTTCGACTCCTCCAAGCTGTCCCCGAAGAACCGCTGGGGCTATTTCCCGTCGGTTTCCGCCGGCTGGACGGTGTCCAACGAGTCCTTCATCAAGGACAACATCAGCCGGGAATTCCTGAGCTTCCTGAAGTTCCGCGGCTCCTGGGGTATCAACGGTAACATCGCCGTGCTTTCCGGCTATCCGTATTCCACCTCCATTTCCTACAACAGCCAGAGTTATCAGTTCGGCGAGGACAACACCCTCTCCCTGGGTTCGAAGCCGGACGGTCTCGCGAATCCGGACCTCACCTGGGAAACCTCCGTGCAGACGGACTTCGGCATGGACCTTCGCCTGTTCAACAACCGCCTGTCCTTCGGGATGGACTGGTTCAACAAGGACACCCGCGACCTGCTCGTGAGCATCTCCCCGGTGGCCGAGGTGGGCATCAGCCGCACCACGGTGAACGCCGGTTCGGTGAACAACACCGGCTGGGAGTTCGAGCTGGGCTGGCAGGACAACATCGGCGACTTCCACTACAGCCTCAACGGCAACCTGTCCACCCTGAAGAACAAGGTTACCTATCTGGAGCCCTCCGTGGGTCACCAGAAGGGATCGAGCTTCGGCAACATGAAGTTCTCGACCTGGTTCGAGGAGGGCTATCCGGTATGGTTCTTCCGCGGCTACCAGTACGCCGGTATCGCCGAGGACGGCAAGGCGCTGTACTACACCGCCCCGGACGAAAACGGCGTGGTCGGAACGACCGACGCACCGGTCGACGCCGACATGGGCTTCATGGGCAGCGCCCTCCCGCCGCTCAACTACGGTCTGACCCTGCACATGGACTGGAGGGGAATCGACTTCACCCTGTTCGGAACCGGCGCCGCCGGGCACCAGCTGATGCCTTGCGTGTACCGTGTGGACCACAGCCAGATCAACTCCCTGGTCTATTTCTACGAGGAGTGCGGCAAGTCTCTCCCGAAGATCGAGAACATCTGGAACAGCAAGGAATTCTGGAGCTCTTCCGCCGTCGTGTTCCCCGGCGACTACTTCAAGATCAAGCAGATCCAGCTGGGCTACACCCTGCCTGCGAAGTGGACGAAGCGGATCATGATCGAGAACCTGCGCTTCTATGCTTCCATGGACGACTGGTTCGTGTTCACCAAGTATCCGGGCTTCGACCCGGAGACCGCCTCCACCGGCTCCTCCACCGGTATGGGCCTGGACAAGGGCTCTTACCCGAATGCGAAGAAACTTCTCTTCGGTGTCAATGTTTCCTTCTAAAACGATGACAGCCATGAAAAAGAATATCATTTTCGGAATTATCGGCGCTCTTGCCCTTGTTTCCTTCGTTTCCTGCGACCAGAAGCTTCTGGACATCCCGCAGAAAGGCGTCGTCGCCTATGAGGATTTCTACCACACGGATGCGGACGCCCAGTCAGCCTTGACGGCAGTCTATCACGAATTCATCAACCTGGTCAATGACCAAGGCAGTAACAACCCGGCCTGGAACGTGGTCATAAATGCCACGGGCGACGAGCTCTACTGGGGCGGCGGCAAAAAGAACGGCTCCAGCTCCGGCGGCCAGGAGATGAATGAGTTCCGCAACACGTATGACAGCACCATCCCGCACATCCGCGTTGTCTACAAGGACCTGTACGCGCTTATTTACAAGTGCAACCTGGTCCTGGACAATTTCTATGGCGAGGAAGGGGAGTTGTGCGACTCCGACGTGAAGAAAAAGTGCGTGGCCGAAGCCCGTGTGGTCCGCGCCTGGGCGCACTTCACCCTGGCCTGCTACTGGGGCACCCCGCCGCTGGTGGAGCACGTGCTCGCCGGTGACGCCCGTCCCACCAACTGCGACCATCAGGTCCTCATGGACTGGGTGATCGATCAGTACAAGATGGCGCTGCCCGACCTGGAGCCCCGCAAGGGCAAGAACGACAAGCCGGGCGCCTGGAAGATCACGACCGGAAACTGCCTCGCTTTCCTGGGCAAGGCCCAGATCTTCAACAAGGACTGGGCGGGCGCCAAGGCCAGCCTCAAGCAGGTGATCGACTCGGGCAACTACGAGCTGGTCCCCACTTCCGAGCTGCTGGACATGTTCCACAAGTCCGGTGACGGCAACCCGGAGAAGGTCCTCGAGATGAACTATGTGTATGCCGACGGCCTCGGCCCCTGGAAATATCACTTCCAGCGCAACCAGGCCCTGTTCCTGCGCAATATCAAGAAGTATCCCGAGGTGCTGATCCAGGCGGGTGACGGCTGGGGCAACAATGTCGCCCCCACGCAGAAGTTCATGGACGCCATCATGAAGCACGAACCCAATTCGGCCCGCCGCAAGGCCTGGTTTGCCTCCTATGAGGAGTTCATCACCGAATACCCCTACCCGCTGGGTGAATCCACGGTGGACGTTCCCGACAGCGAGGGCACGAAGCACAAGGTCACCTACAAGGCCGACTCCGAGATGACCCGGGAGGAGAAGCTGATGGACTACCGCCGCGGTCTGAACTGCGAGAAGTATGACGAAACCTATGCCAACTACGGCTACTACTTCATGAAATTCCTGCCTTGGGCGTCGGATCTGATTCCGAACAACGCCACGGTCACCGAGGAGAACCGGATCATCATGCGTTATGCGGAAGTGCTCCTCCTCTATGCCGAGGCCTGCGCGATGACGAATGACAACGACGGCCTGAAGTACCTCAACATGGTGGCCGAGCGCGCCGGCGCTCCAACCTATTCGGCGCTGACCATGGAGAATGTCAAGCAGGAGAAGTGGTTCGAGACGTGCTGGGAGGGCCTTCGCTTCCTGGATCTGGTCCGCTGGGGCGACGCCCCCAAGGAACTGGCATTCAAGAGTCATGACAAGACCCCTTACCTCGGCGACGAGTTCTATGTGAAGGGCTCCATGGGCAAGAAGACGAGCGGTCTGCCGCACAAGGCCCGTATCTCCTTCATCGATGACGGCTGGGCCGCCTCCGGCGGTGGCTTCCAGACCGGCAAGCACGAACTCTATCCGTTCCCGTTCGACGTGGTCCAGCTGAACCCGTGGGATGAGGAGAAGCAGGTCGGCCTGAAGCAGAATCCCGGCTGGGAATAGTTTCGGTCTGTTTCGATTGAGACGGGGCCGCTCCATCCGGGGCGGCCCTTTCTGTGTCAATATTTCACTTTACTCAGGAAAAGCGCATGTCCGGGCACCGACTCCCCGGCATCACCCCGGGTTCCGGTCTCGATGAGCTCCTTCACCCAGGCGGGGTCGTGCTTCCCGCGGCCCACCTCGATCAACGTACCTACGATGGCCCGGACCATGTTCCGCAGGAAGCGGTCCGCGCTGACTCGGAAATACCAGTAATCAGATTTCTCGACTGCGACCTTCGGGCTTCGCTCGAAATGACAAGCAGGACTTTGGCCGCAGGAGGAGGGTGTTGTATCCGAAACCTGTGGCCACCCTCGGCCGCATAAGAGGGAGGGGCCCGCAGGGTTTGGATCTGAGGATGAAAGCTTGCTTTCAGACGAAAGAGACAAACCCTGTGGGAGGGGTCGCGAAGCGACGGTTTCGGATACAACACCCTCCTCCGGAGTAAAGCCAAAGTCCATCAGGGAAACGTGGGTGGGGGTGTAGGGTTTCCAGAAGGCTTCGGTGATGGTGCAGAGGGAGGTTTTATTCGCGCCGCCGAC
>JAEEGK010010014.1_pt1 | contig 21947 bp, 18 predicted proteins | sample 8958771 | NCBI WGS metagenome assembly JAEEGK01 (sample SAMN16246547, study PRJNA631951) | gut metagenome | biome: gut microbiome; feature: rumen; material: SC-attached | host: Bos | place: Iran: Karaj | collected 2018-10 | reverse complement strand
GAAGGCTTGGTTTAGGTGGCGCTGATTTTGGCTTATTGCCTGCATCCATTTTGTTGCCGCTCTTGCCCTGCAATTTGTACAACTGGTCACGAAGCATCGCGGCGCGTTCGAACTCCAACGCCTCCGCCGCGGCCATCATTTCCGCTTCAATCTGACGGATTGTTTCCACGACATCGTAATCACCATCATCCTCCCGTGTATAACTTTCGACAATATGCTCTGCTTTCTCCTCCTGGCGGAGACTCTCTTGAATGTGACTCTTCACAGATTGCGGCGTAATCCCATGTTCTTCATTATAAGCCATTTGCTTGTTGCGCCGCGTCTCCGTCATATCCAATACCTTGCGGATGCTGTCCGTCAAATTGTCAGCATAGAGAATGACAAGACCATCAACGTTTCTCGCCGCACGTCCAGCTGTCTGCACAAGCGACCGTTCACTACGCAGGAAGCCCTCCTTGTCAGCGTCCATGACGGCCACCAGCGAGACTTCCGGCAAATCAAGACCTTCACGCAGAAGGTTGATTCCAACCAAGCAGTCGAATTCACCTGAACGCAGGCTTCGCAGAATATCAACTCGTTCCACCGCATCGAGTTCCGAATGCATGTATCGCGCACGGATATCCAGCCCGCGAAGATATTCGGATAACTCCTCCGCCATGCGTTTCGTCAATGTCGTCACCAGCGTCCGCTCACCACGAGCCGCCCGTTCACGAATTTCGTGGATGACATCATCGACCTGCCCTTCCAATGGACGGACTTCAATCCGCGGATCCAGTAGACCCGTCGGACGAACGACCTGTTCGACTGGCTTGCAAAGACTTAGCTCATAATCGCCTGGCGTTGCGGAGACGAATACCATCTGATTCTGCAAGCTGTCGAACTCTTCAAACGTCAGCGGCCGGTTGTCCAAAGCGGATGGCAACCGGAAGCCGTTGTCAACCAATACTTGCTTTCGATTGCGATCCGCGCGATGCATCGCATGAATCTGCGGCAACGTCGCATGCGATTCGTCGATAATCGTCAGAAAGTCGTCTGGGAAGAAGTCCATCAGTGTGTATGGACGAGAGCCAGCGGGCCGTCCCGCCAGATGGCGTGAATAATTCTCAATGCCTTGACAATAGCCAATTTCCATCAGCATGTCCATGTCATATGTCGTCCGCTGATAGATGCGTTGCGCCTCCACCAGCTGGTTGGCGCGTTCGAATTTGGCGATCTGTTCGTCCATCTCCGCCAAAATGTTGTCCTTCGCCATTTTGATGCGATCCTGCGGCATCACAAAGTGTTTAGCAGGAAACACAACGACATCCGTCAATTCGTCGATGACCTCCCGCGTCACCAGATCATGCCGCGTGATCCGCTCGACCGTATCGCCCCAAAACTCCACACGGACGAAATCGTCGCGGTGGGACAGATAGATTTCCACGCTGTCTCCCGCACAGCGGAACTGGCCGCGCTCTGGGGCGATATCATTCCGAGTATATTGAATATCAACGAGTTGCCGCAACAGTTTTTCGCGAGACATATCTTCATCGACCGTCACTTTCGCCTTCATCGCGTCGAAATCGTCAGGTGATCCCAAACCGTACAAACATGACACGGAGCTGACGACGATCACGTCCCGCCGTTCCAGCAGCGATCCTGTCGCCGACAGACGCAACCGTTCCAGACCATCGTTGATCAACGAATCCTTCGCGATATACGTATCCGTCTGCGGGATATACGCTTCCGGCTGGTAATAGTCGTAATAACTGACAAAATACTCCACGGCGTTCTCAGGAAAGAACGCCTTCAATTCGCCGTACAGCTGTGCCGCCAGCGTCTTGTTGTGAGAAACGACCAACGTCGGACGTTGGCATTTCTCAATGAGATTCGCCATCGTGAACGTCTTGCCGGAGCCCGTCACGCCCAACAGCGTCTGGACGCGTTCGCCACGCAATATGCCTTGATACAACGCCTCAATCGCCTGCGGCTGATCGCCCGCAGGCTGGTATTCCGTATGTAATTTGAACTCTCTTGACGACATGACTCAAAATCCCTCTCAATTATGCGGCAACAGTTTACGGAATCGAGCCAACTGCGCCGCGCACTTCGCTTCAGACAACGGATGGCCGACGTACCGCAACCGTTCCAAATCGATCAGACCGATCGATTCGTCATTCATCACGAAAAAATGCTCCGGCTTGTGATCGGGCCAGTCGAAGCCCTTCTTCTGCAACGCCGCCAACGTCTGTTCTGCCCTCTCAATGAACGACTTGCGTTTTGCTTCATCCGCTTCACCCTTCAGGTATTTATCCAAATCGACACCATCCAACGGCAACATGATAAGACACGCTCTGTCGGGAAAACCGCAACGGCGCGTCTGCCCCCACGCGATGACTTCTGGAGCGATGAAGCCCGCTTCGCGAGCCATGGCAAATGCCAAGCGTTCCTTCTCTGTCTTCGGCTGCGGCTTTTTGAAACGCAGCAAATCCTTCGCGATCTCTTTCTTGAAGGTGAAAAAATCACGCTTCAAAAACACAATCCGACCGTCCGTCAGCGTCACTTTCCGCGTATCGCCGCGAAGATGGCTTGAAAGGCATTGTCCGCCATCAAATGCCAAACAGGACTGCAACGTCCCCAAGCCCGCTTTTTCCAATGCGTCTCGCCATTCAGCCGATATCTCAAAATGTTCCACGTGTATTCTCCATAAATGATGAAAACTTTCCTATTTTACTATAAACCATCTTTCGTCTGATTCCTTGATTATCGCAAAAGAAACATCATCTTATTGTGGTTGTTTTTATACTTTTTCTTAAAAATCCAACGTGACAGAACAATTGAACATCCTACTCATCGACTGCGCCCCTTTCACTGGCGGCGCGCAGGAAAGCTTTTGGACGCTGGCGACACATTTGCCGCCAGACCTCTGCTGTCCGTTGCTCATGACCGCCGACGCTACACCTAATGGTCTTGCGGAACGCGCTGCCCTGCAATTGTTTCCATATCGACCTTTTACTGCGCGGCATTGGCCAGCCAGCCTCAAAGGCCTGCTCCAATACTATCAAGACAGCCGTCGTTTCGAACCGCTATTCGACAAGACGGTCGCGGATTTCCAACCGTCCATTATCCATGCCAACTGCATCCGCTCCGCCCTACTCCTCCCGCCAGACTGCCGTCCGCCCATCCTTCTCCATGACCGTGACGGCGCGTTTCCGTTTTTCATCACCCGCCTTATCGCCAACCGTTTCCACAATCTGCACATCGTCGCCATTTCGCCACAAGTTGCGGACAAATGGCGAGCACTTTTGCCAGACGACTGCATCCATATCGTTCCGAATGGATTTGATCTGAACACCATCGCCGCCACGCAGTCCGCTATGAAAAACGATTCCGTGACATTCCGCCTCCTTCAAGTTGCCGATTTCTCCCTATGGAAACGCCATGACCGTTTTCTTTCCCTGTTGGCAACGCTGAAGCCGCAGATTCCAAACATGAAGGCCGTCATCAAAGGCCGTATCCGAGACCAGCAAGGAGAACGACTCCTAAATAAATTAAAACAAACTGCTTCCAAGCTTGAATTGGACAATATTTTGACCTTCAATACGGCAGACGAATCCGCCCTGCCGGAAATCGCCGCCGCCGATGTCGTCGTCTCCTGTTCCGACGGCGAGCCTTTCGGCCGCACCATCGTTGAAGCCCTTGCTCTCGGCAAACCAGTCGCCACTTGCCGTGGCGGCGGTCTGGACGCACTTCTCACTGATTGCCCTGCATTTTCCGCCGTTCCGCCAGAAAAGCTCCATGATGCTGTTCTGCAATGGCTTCCGGCAGAAAAACGCCTAACCATCGCACCACTGGCCATCCGCACCGCACAGGCTTTCTCAATCGAGCGGCATGTAACTGAAATAACTGGAATATATAAAAATATCACTTATGTTAATAATAATAAGCCGCTTGAACATTAACTTAACCCAGGACATTCCATGACAACTTATGCCTGTAAAGGTGGAATCGATCTCGCATTGACGTTGGACGACAAAGTCGCCCTAATCAAATCCGCTCTTGACAAAATCAACCGCCCGTTGAAGAAAGTTCTCATCCTTCCCCCAGACTTCACACGCTTCAACTCCAACGCCGGCGTCCTCACCAATATCCTCTACAAACTTCTCACGCCAACCGCGCACGTCGATATCATGCCCGCCCTTGGAACACACTTTCCCATGACGGAGCAGGAAATCAAGACCATGTTCGGTGAAGACATTCCGCTAGATGCCTTCAAAGTCCATGATTGGCGCAACGATGTCGTCACGCTCGGCGAAGTCCCCGGATCGCTCATCAAAGAATGGTCGGAAGGCAAGCTGGATTACAACGTGAACGTCCAATGCAACAAGTTGCTGTTCAACAACTACGATCTCATTCTGTCCGTTGGTCAAATTGTTCCGCATGAAGTCGTCGGCATGGCGAACTACACGAAGAACATCATGGTCGGCGTTGGCGGTCCGGACATGATCAATAAATCGCATTTTCTTGGTGCGTCCTATGGTTTGGAACGCCTCATGGGCCTTGCGGACACGCCTGTCCGCAAACTCTTCAACTACGGTGTCCACACATACTTAAAGGATCTTCCCATCGTCTATCTTCTGACCGTCATGGCGAAGAACCATGAAACAGGCCAGATGGAAATGAAAGGCCTTTTCATCGGCGACGATGACGAGACATACGCGAAAGGCGTGAAGCTCTCCCAGCAGACCAATCTTGATTTGATGGACGCACCTGTCAAAAAGGTTGTCGTTTATCTCGATCCGGAAGAATTCCGCTCCACATGGCTTGGAAATAAAGCGGTTTATCGCACACGCATGATGATTGCGGATGACGGCGATTTGATTATTCTCGCCCCCGGCCTCAAGCAGTTCGGCGAAGATCCGACCAACGACAAGCTTATCCGCAAATATGGCTACAAAGGCACACCCGCCACGCTGAAAGCCGTCGCCGAAAACGAAGACCTCCGCCAAAATCTTGGTGCCGCCGCTCATCTCATCCACGGCTCCAGCGAAGGTCGTTTCCGTATCACCTACTGCCCAGGCAAAAACATTACAAAAGAAGAGGTTGCAAACGTCGGCTTCCTCGTGGAAGACTACGATAAAATGGCGCAGCGCTACAATCCGGAAACGCTGAAAGACGGTTTCAACACATTGCCCGACGGCGAGGAGATTTTCTATATCAGCAATCCTGCCCTCGGCCTCTGGGCGCTGAAGAAAAACTTCCTGTAAAAACTTGCTTTTTCAGAAAGTACATGTATCTTAATAGTATGCATTCACGATTGCGGGATGGAGCAGCCCGGCAGCTCGTCAGGCCCATAACCTGAAGGTCGTAGGTTCAAATCCTACTCCCGCTACCAAACAATCATGATTGCGGGATGGAGCAGCCCGGCAGCTCGTCAGGCCCATAACCTGAAGGTCGTAGGTTCAAATCCTACTCCCGCTACCAATATGAAACTCCGTAATTCCAACGAATTACGGAGTTTTTCGTTTTTCGGAGGTGGTTCCGCTTGCGGCGCGAGAGGGTCGCACTCCAGTGCGACCGTTTGCACAACGCGCAAACAGTCATTGATACAATCGTCGCGCGACACCAAACAAACTCTTAACATACGGCATCTGCGATGCCGCAGTTGCACTGGAGTACGCCTCTCCTCCTCTGAAAATCTTATGAATTCCTATGACTTATTATGACTTTATAAGAATCTTTATGATTTTTATATGATTATTTATGATTCTATAGTAAAATACTTAATTTTTAAATAATTATAACATTTTTTCGATAAAATATGTAAAATTTTAATTTCATTTTTTATTGAATAATGAATTTGCATTTTGATTTTTCAATGCTATGGTATTGGAAAAAGAAGAAAAATATTTGTCCAATACCATTCGTATGATATATTAGTAAGGAAGAAACCATGAGAAATATGGATTCGGCCTCCAAGCTCTTTATCGCCCATCCCAAAGTCTCCAGGGACGCGGTGAACTTCGTCCTTCGGGGGAGCGGCTACAAGGTGGTGGCCAGATCGATGCGGGAACGGAACATCGAGGCGATCGCTAGGCTGCACGGCGCAAAGCGGCTCTACAAGAAGAACAGCAGCGACGTCGTGTGGGAGTTGGACGCGAGGAAAGGCAAGAACAAGACCCATTTGCTGGTGGCGATGGAGAACCAATCCGGCGCTAGTTTTGTCATGCCGTTGCGGAGCCAGTTGACGACGGCCATCCGCGGCGCCGCATGGCGTCAGACCATGATGGACATGCACAAGGAACGGAATGAGCTGAAGACACCGCAGGAACTACTAGACGGCATCCTGCCAGACGATCGCCTACCGCCGATCTTGCCGCTGACCATCCATTTCGGGCAGGAGGAGTGGACGGGCCCCACGCGCCTCCAGAATATGCAGGACATTCCAAATGAGCTTCGCGGGTTCTTTGCGGACTGCCCATGCAACCTTCTGTCGTTGAAGAACATGACACCGGACGAGCTATCGTGGCTACCAATCGGCCGTTTCGGGCCGTCTCGAAGTGCATCAAATATGCGGATAACCGCCCAGTTCTGCGTCGTGAGATACAGGAGGATCCGTCTTTCGAAAATCTGCCGAACACGGCATATGAGGTCGTACGGATCGCAACGGGAATCAAACTGAAGAAACCCACTAAAAAGGAGGGAAACAACATGAAGAAGGATCTATCGGAATATGACAAGTATGTACTCGGGCTTGGAAAGGAGGAAGGAATCAAAGGAGAGGAGCGTGGAGAGGCAAGAGGCGTCAAAATCGGAGAGGAAAGGGGTATTACCCAAACGGTGCAAAAATACATCTGGAACAGATGGAAGGAGCATGTCACGAAAGTGCAGATTCTGAAAGACCTCGAATCATACTTCGACTTGGATGAAAAAGAGGCCCGGCGGTATATGGATGAGGCACTGGCAAAAGCCTGAAAATGTGGGAAGAAAGCATCCTTCGAGAATCCCCACGTATGACAAACGCCGCTGCCAAAACCTAATATGCGTTTATCGTAGCAAAACACAAGAGCCGCAACTCAAGCAAGTTGCGGCTCTTGTCATTTCATGGAATCCCCCAATGTAACAATCAATCATTTACATATTTTACTGCCACATTCTCCACAACCGATTGCTGCGGATTCAGATAAATGCTTCGCCCAGTGGAGGTTGTCACATAAAACGCCCCTTCCGAACCATGGGCACCAGCCTGATAGGCAATCCGCCAGTCGGGCAACCGTGAATCCACGGCTTTCAAGCGACAGCTAGGCCAGACGAAAATCTTGTACAAGTCATTGCAAGAAGGATAGTTCAACACCAAAGATGATATTTTCTCCACGCCCGCATCATTCATCCTCTTCTGCACACGACACTTCCAGCGGACCATTGATGAAAACCATAGTTCAACATCATCTGAAAATATTTGACCGTTCAAAGACAGACGATCACCGTTGAGATATGTTAATGTTATAGGTGATTCATTATCATTTTGTGGATTCTTAGGATTGTGTGTTGGCTTACGAGGCAAGGGCTTGATTTGGACAGTCTCTCCTAAATGCTCCAGCCGTGCGTGCTCCCGACTGATATACTTATTCAAATCCACTCTATTTGTCTCATCCATATATTTTTCCGGAATCCCCATGGATACATCTGCGGTTGATTTCGTCTTTCCAAGAATAACCTCCCGTTTCGTCTCCAATTCCAGACGCACATCTTTGATTTCCAAGACAAGGCTTGCCGCAATGAAAGGCTTGCCTATTATTGCATCCAATTGCATTCCCCTTTCTTCATTCTCCCAATTCAGCAGCTCCATTTTCCTTTCATGATCTTCCCTTTTCTTCTGATGATCCTTCTCACTCTTTTCTCGCATTATTTGCGACATGGTTAAATTATCTATTGCTGTTCGAACTTTACATGTTACAGACACCCAATCATATTTAAAACCCAACGCTCTCCGTACAACATTCTCTTCTATCTCTTTTTCACCGTCTTGCAATTCATCAAGCGAGCATTCTCGCAATCTAATAATATTTTCAACGACCTCTTTTGTTAGTTTTTTTGCTACATATTTCTTCATAAGAATATCGTCAAGCAATACCCTATCGTCATCAGATTTAGGGATTTCATTCTCTAGCCAAGAAGACAAACCATTTCCTGCATCTGAATTTAATATGACAAATTTGTATGTTACTACAAGTGTTACATCAATTAGATGGTGATCAGTCTCATCAAGGTTTATTCCTACATTTAGATATATCGTTAACTCATCATGATTAATATAGTAACAATTAGCTAGTTGCTCATTTCCCTTAACCTTATTCAGAGAGCGAATTTGCTCTATTTTGCTTTTCGGATACCGCATGAATAATTTCAAATTATCACAAGGCCGTGAAACGAGTTTATAAATGTTAGTTTTGAATAAAGGATCACCTTTTTTTTTCGTAATATCATCGTAATTCACTTTTTTAATCAAAATCTTCTTATCAGAAATCATACCTATCTCCTATATCTAAGAAGTCCAATATCGCTTTTCTTATTTGCGTTCGTAAATCTTAATCTCTTTATATAAAAATCAAAATATTTTTTCGACACTATAATCATGTTTTTGAAAAAAGTTGTATAGTACCTCTAGATTTGTTTTTACAAAATTTCATTCAATGTATATCAACTAAGCCCCTTTATTTAACTGGAGCAAGAGCAACCCGAAAACCTATGAGGGGGTTGCGAAATGACGGTGGATAGCCATTACGCACCGCGACACGGCAAAACTCGGGGAGACTGTGCCAAGAACCACCACGTCGCACACGGAACACCCCACTCGCGGGACCTACTGGATCCTGCATATCATTATTTGGATAAGAATCATACCAGTCACGAACCCACTCACTAACATTTCCGTTCATGTCATAAAGCCCCAATGCATTCGCACACTTTTGTCCTACAGGATGAGTTATCCCAAAGGAATTATAATTATACCATGCAACATCAATTATTTTGTCACTACCGCTATAAACACAATATCGGCTGAATTTATGCCCCCCACGTGCTGCATACTCCCATTGCGCCTCCGTTGGGAGTGTATATTCATATCCTTCTGGCAAATGCCCATTTTCACATTCCACTTGTGTCAGTTTTTGGCAAAATGCCATTGCATTCTCCCAAGCAATACATTCCACAGGATAATTACCGCCCTTAAGGAAATATGAAGGATTCCATCCCATGACCGCCTTATACTGATCTTGGGTTACTTCGGTCTCACCGATCCAGTAGTCCTTAATTAACGTCACATGGTGTTGTCGTTCTTCTTTATAACGCCTTTTTTCTGTAGTCGGGCTCCCCATTATGAACTCACCACCCCGAACATACTTCAACAACATTTTAACGCCATTAAGTTCTACAATACGATCATCATCTTGCTGATGACTTTTTATATATAAAATATTTGCCTTTGAAATTTTATTCTCATCCAATTCAGGTCCCCATACAGCCCTCATGATATCACTTTCATCCCAAAGTGGTTCATATGTCTTCCATTTATATTTAGCCCATGCATCTCTTCCCCACGCCAAGCTCAACACCAATATGCAAGCTAAAGCAACCACACTGCAGACAATCCAAGTCCATGGAACCTCTCTCTCCAGTTTCGCTGCAAACTCCATACAATTTTTACAACGATCTTTTGAGTTCTTGGACAACGCCTTCCGCAGCGCATTGTTCATACGCTTCGGCACGCCTTTTATCGGTTCAAGACGCATGGCCTTGTCAAGGACAATGCGACAAATTGTATTCCTACGTGCATCTCCATTGTTTTTATCGTCTTCCTTTTCATTCTTTTCGAATTCCTCTTTATAAGGGCAGGAGCCTGACAGCATCTCATAGGCCACGGCAGCAAGCGAATACTGGTCCGATTCATAAGACACCTCTTCCGCGTCGGGTGTTTGCCACCTTCTCCACTGTTCAGGCGACATATAATAGGCAGTCCCCCCCACTCCATCTTCTGATTCGCCTGTCTTCTCAATATTGCCACCAGCAACCGCCGGCGCCACGTCAAGAAAGAGCTCAAAATAATTATAATTTTCTCTCATCCTCTTGCTCAGCCCAAAGTCTATCAACTTTACAGATTTGACTTTTCCGCCGTCAATATCCACCATGATGTTGCTAGGTTTCACATCGCAATGCACAATTTTTTTCAAATGTACATAATCCAGCGCGTCCGCCAGCCTTTTCACGATCTCCAAGACAACAGGGATGTCAAGCGGTCCTCCATGTCTCGACATATAATCTTTAAGTGTGATGCCTTCCGCGTAGTCCATCACCAGGTACCAGTGGAATTCATTATGAACAATATTCCGTGCCATGGCTATCCCCTCATGGACCAAGTCCTGCTGCTTGCTGAATTCTCTTTTCAAGTCCTCCACCGCCTTTTCCCACTCCTCCCTTTTCTCTGGCTTCACATTGACGGTCTTCACGGCCATCAGTTTATCGCAGGCATCCTTATCCTTGACAAGAAATACCTTGCCCATGCCGCCGCTACCGAGTTCGCGGACGTATTCATAGCGGCCGTCCTTGTCTATGCAAGCACCTTCTTGAAACACAGGCAACTCATGTCCTCCCTTATCCTCGGTCAATTCTCGTTTCCCCCTATCATCAAGGCGAGTTCCGTCAAATGAATCGTTTGCCATTACCTTACCTTAGCTATGTAAGCATGTATTTTATGGAATCACTCCACCTTCACGTCGATGATGGTGGCGTCTTTCGTGTGAGTTACGGTCACGCCGTCACGTTGGACAGCGATTTGGCCGTCGATGCGGCCGGTCAGCGGCGGAAGAGAGACCGTGAACTGGCGGTCTTCTTCGCCTTCCTGCGACACTGTTACACGGTAGTCGCCGATGAAGCAGTTGCCGGAGGCGATGCCTTCTTCGTTCGTCGCCAAGACGGCATTCGTCCGCCAGTCATCATCCAACAACTTTCGGATGATGCCAAGCGACGGATGCTCCGTAAAGTCGGCATGGTACCAGCCCATCTTCGGGCTCAGTTGTGCCGCATCCCAAAGTTCGCCAAGCGAGACACTTGCGACAGCCGGATGCGAATAGAACAACAACATGTAGTCGCGCAGCATCTCGCCCTGCAAGTCCTCTTCGTCTGTATTCACCGCCAAACCGCTGATGTGGATCGGAATGTCCGTCAATTGCGAGGCGATCCTGTCCAGACGCGTTTCCATCGACTGCGGGCCGACGTCCAGTCGGCGCAGATTCGCACTCAGCACGAGACCGTCGAGCTTGATGCCGCATGTGTTCACAAGCCAGTCGGCCAATTCAAGCATATCCAGCATCGGATCTTCCGAAATGGCCGTCAGAGCCTGACGGTCACTCAAAAGCAGCTTCGCCTGCGGTTCGATCTCACGGGCGACCTGGAAACATTCCGACAAAGTCTCCAAACCAATGGCTTTATACAGTTCATTGTAGTCTTGCCCGCCATGAACGACTTCCCACGCTTCGAACGTCCCCTGATGGCGGCGGCACATCTGCTTGACATGCTCCAACACCATCTTACGCAACGCGTTGCCGTTCTGTCCACGGCATTTTTCCGGCAGATAACGATACGCGGGACTTAACAACGCGCGTCCACGAACGGACAGTCCTGCGTCACGAACCATCTTGACCAATTCCGTATCAACGTTCGCGCCCCACAGATCGTTCTCACGCCAGACCAATGCGTCCGTAAACGTCACATAACGGAACAAGCTGTCGTCCAATACTTTATCCTTATAAGTAGTCAGATTGGTATTGAACGGGCGCACACGCGCCGACAGCTTCTGCAAGTTTTCATCCAACAGCAGTTCAGGCTTCAGAAGAGCCGCCTGGCATTCAACGCCCAACGGGAACGGACGGGCCGTCTGCGACAACGTCACCTTCACATCCTTCGCCTTCTCTTCGCCGCGATGCGCGACGATTTTCACAGGAACCTTCCGGACTTTTTCCAGACGCGCCACGACCTTCTCACGCCATTCATTGTCATGGAAGTCGCCGCCCAAAACAGCCGTCACATTCGTCTCAAGTGTTTCAGGATCAACGTCCGCCGGAACAATCATCGCCGAAATTTTACGCAACTGCAACACACCGATCTTCTCCGCCAAATGGAAGGAAATAGCCGTCTTCTCCGCGGCGAATTCCGTATGAACGGGAACGGACACGCGAACTGTCCGCCAATTTTCCGACGGCTCGGTCAAGCGGAGCGACAACAGTTTCGGCCACGGTTCCGTTTCCTGCTGCCAGTAGAACTGGAAGCTATAGCCGGGACTCATCTTGTAATCGAAACTGATATACATCGTGCTGCCCTTCGGGACAGGCTTCTTGATGCTCTGCCACAGTTCCATCGTCCATGCGCGGGCGGAAGTCTTCTCCACTGTGATGGCGAGAATCGGCAATGCGCCGTCGTCCTGCGGCTTCACAAGCTGGAACGCGCCCAGCTGCTCGCCGCGCATGGCCCAGCCGGCCATATTCTCCGCAGCGGAAAAATCGCCGTTCTCAATGGCCTGTGTCCATTTCGGGTCAGCAGGTTGCTGGGCGACCAGCAATGCGCAGACGCTCATCCACAACAAGCATATCAGACTTTTTCGTGCTATCGTTGACATGGACTGTCTCCTTGGCATAAGTCGTTATTATATTATAAAAGGTTATTAGTCTTTAAGACGCAATTCGATCTCAACCGTCAAAAATGGGTGGTTGATACCCACGCTCTGCGGTGAGAGGAAGGATATCTGGCCGCTTCTTATCTGATTGAGCAAATCCTCCACGGAACTGTTCATAACTGGCTCGTTGGATCTCTTGGAAATCCGCACATTACTCACACGGCCTTCCAATGATACGACGAACGTGATTTTGACCGATGATGGAGCTCTGGTGCTCATTCCCGCACGGCTCGGCTTCCAATTCATCTCCAAAACTGGTCGGACATACTGTTCCGCATAAGTCTCACTGACTTCAGATGTCGTCTGTCCCGCAAAAGACGGAAGGGCTCCCGGCGTCTTCGAAACGCGGGCCATGGCTTGACTGGCTATCTGCGCTGCAGATCTGCTTGAAGTGGGCTGAATGGGACGCGGCGGCGTATAGGGCTGCGGCTTCGGTTGCGGCTGCGGCTTGGCAGTTTGTACTTTCGCCTCATTTAATTGTTGAAGTAGTTCCTCTCGACGGCTCAACTTCTTCGGCTGTTCGACAGGTTTTGGTGTCTCTGTTTTGACGACAGCAGGTTTTGGAGTCGGCGGTTTTACTTCCACAGGCTTCACTTCCACGGGCTTCGGCGGAGGAGGAGGCGTTTCCTTCTTCGGCGGTGGCGGTGGTGGCGGTTCGACAGGCTTCGGCGGAGGTGGCGTTTCAGCCTTTTTCGGTGGTTCAGGCTTCGGTGACGGCGGAAGCGGCGTCGTCTTGATTTCAATCAATTTCGTCGCCACGGCGATCGGTTTCTCCTTCTGCTCAGTCGCGGAACAGCAAATGCCGACCATCAGCACGGCATGGATGACCGCGCTGATCAAAATGGTCAACGTCCTGTTCAATGATTGATCAATTTCCGAAGAAGTCTTCATTTCTACGTTCTCCTCTCTCCTGTCGTTTCGTCTGTTTTTTTCCTTTATAACTGCTTAACGGACATACTTTCCGCTGTATTGGGACACGACTATTTCTCAGCCTCCGTCACCAGATGGACGTTCTTGATGCCGACATGCCCCGCCGCGCGATGCAACGCGATCACATCGTCATACGGCCGTTTGCCATCGACTTGAATCAGCAACGCCATATCCGGCTTGCGGCTGAACACCAATGACAGTTCTTCTTCTAGCATATTCATGGCGACCAGCCTTTGGACGCCCGGCTGTTCTTCCAATTTGGCTTCGCCCTTCTCATTCATCGTCAACATCACTTTATTGTCGATTTGTTCAACTGTCGTCGCCGTATTCATGTCCGGCGGAGTCACTTCCGTCGTGAACTCCAACGCGGGCACCGTGATGATGAAGATAATGAGAAGCATGAACGTCAAGTCCATCAAGGGCGTGATGTCGATCGTCCCGATGGTCTTTGACACTGAATTGTAATGTCTGCTCGCCATGCGCTCACCCTTCCTGCTGTTCTTTCACCCTCTCAAGGCGGAGACTCGCCAGAAAATCATCGACAAACGTGTCCATGTCTGCGCACGTCTTGTCAATGATGCTCATAATGATATTATTACCGAAAACGGACGGGATGGCGACCAACAGGCCGACAACCGTCGTCAGCAACGCGCCACTGACGCCAGGCGCCAACTGTCCCAAATCCGCCTTTTTCCCTTGCTGCGCAGCGAGTTGCACGAACGTCATCATGACGCCCCACACCGTTCCGAACAGACCGCAGAACGGCGACAGCGACACGATAGTCGAAAGAATCACCATCTGGTCCATCATCTGCATCCGCTGGATGTTCAGACGGCGCGTCATGGACGCGCGGACTTTTTCAATTTCGGCTTCCGTCAACTGCCGCGGAAGCTCTGTGTACGTCAACGCACGGCGCGGCGCGGCATATTTGCCATAACGGCCACCCATGGCGCCGCCATCAGGCTCCAACGTCTCCATCAATGCGTCAAATCCAGCCTGGCAGACAGATTGCAGCGGCCCTCTTTCCGGATCCAGACGATAACCGAGAGCCAACGCGCTTCCCGTGCTGTCGAACTCTTTGATAAACTCCTGACAGGATTTGTACAACGACATCACCTGCCATCCTTTATACAGCATGATCGACCATGCAGCGACGCTCGCCATACCGAGCAAAATCACAATCAGTCGGCCGACGATATCGCTTTGGAAAAACGCATCTTTCAGAATCCCTAAAATCTCACCCATAATATCGTTACTCCTTTCTCTCGATTATTTATCCATCAGCTCCATTCCCAAACGCACATACGCTTGCGGCGTAATGGCGTCCGCCCTCACATCTTCCGTCAGCGAAGCGGCGGCAAACGCCGCCGCGACACGTTCGGCTCCATATTCCGGCTCCAGCATCCTGCATGTCTTCTTGCGACGCTGCCCGAAGGCCAGCCCCGCCACATGGGATACGGAAGCCATCACATCACGCGGCGGCCGTTTCGGCCGCAACCGCATCCGAACAAACGCGCTAACCACCTCCGGCGGAGGGAAGAAGACGTTTTTCGGAATCGTCTTCACGATCGAAATCTCATACAACAGTCCGAGACGGACCGTCAGCACGCCGTATTCCTTCGTGCCCGCCTTCGCCGTCAGACGATCCGCCATCTCCTTCTGCAGAAGGACGTGGATGTCCTGCGGCTGGTTGGCCATGCTTGTCAGCGACGCCAGCAGTTGCGAACTGCAACTGTACGGCAGATTCGCCACGCAACGGAAGGGTTCGTCCCCCATCAGCGCGTCCAAATCCAACCGACATGCATCCGCCTCCGTCAGCGAAAACAGCTTGTCATCCTTGAACCGTTCGTCCCGCAGATAGCCTGCCAGACGATGGTCCAATTCAACGGCTTGCACACGCGCGCCAACCGCCAGCATCCGCTCCGTCAGCGTCCCCGTGCCTGGACCGATTTCCAGAACTCTGTCCCCTTCCGTAACGTTTGCGCTACGGACCAGCGAATCCAGCATGTTCGGATCAATCAGAAAATTCTGCCCCAGCCTGCGGCTGGGATGAAGTTCCAATCGTTCCAGCAATGCCAACAACTCACTTTTGTTCATACCGCGTATCGTCGTCAAACGCTCCCTCATTGTCCTCCCCTTCACAAAGGCCATTCATCTTTTATACATAATGTAACGTAAAGAGTCAAACCTGCCAGTAAAATGTCATTGATTTTAACGAATAATCTACGAACTTTCATGGACACGGGACAGTGATTTTTTCTGATTTCTTGTTTATTCTCGCCGCTCTTGTTATATTATTTAGTTTTACCATCGTTTTCAACTGGAACCCAAATACTGATGATTCGCCTCTTCTCCATCCTATTGACGCTCATCGTCCTGACGACGAGCTGCCATCACGTCGTCGTCCAAGTCATTCCGGACGGCGCAGACGTGACGATCGGGCAGAACATAAATGCCTCCGCTCCTGCGGACATCTATGTTCCGCCGTTCTCGTCCCTCAAGGCGACCATTTCCGCAAAGGGTTGCGCCCCAACGGAAACGGAAATCACATACTCCACGCCCTCCCCTCTGGAAATCGTCTTGAACAAGCAGTTCAAAGCAGTCAGCGAACCGCCCGAAGCGGACGTCTTCCTCAACGGCACCCACATCGGCCAGACGCCAGTAGAATTCCAGTTGCCCGCCAACCAGCAGGAAAAAGCCGAACTCTCCTTCCGTAAAAGCGCCTTTTTGGAAGAGAAGCTAGATTTCACACCGGCCACGGCGGCTTCACAGCTCTCCGCCAAACTCAAACTCGAAAATCCAGGCCTCCTCTATTGGACGATCAAACCGTCGAAATACGGGCGGGCCCAACTGGTTCCAGGCATCCTTCGCGCCGAAAGTTCCTTCCGCGAACCAGGGAACATCCAGCCTGTTTCATTTGTCCAATTGACAGGCGATGAGCAAAAACAAATCCTCAGCTTCGCCCTTCTTCCGGAAGGCAATGGCATCTTGGCCTCCGTGCTCGTCCAGACGCAGGTCACGCCCACCAAACACGAAGTCTGGCTCATCCGCTATCCAACCGATCAACCTGTTCAGAATCAAGTTATTGTAACAAAAGGAAACATTGATTTAACACCATTTATTACCAAAAACTCCGATGTGCTTTTCGCCTCCAATCGGACAGGACGTCTTGACCTTTGGAAATGCCGTCTTCAGGCCGCCGATTCAGACAAGCAGAAACTGGATTTGGTCCATTCCAGCGAACAGATTATGATGAATCCGCAAATACGGCGCGACGGCCATACCGTGCTCGTCACAGTTTATCAACCGGATAACCTCACACCCCCGCAGATATGGTCGTTCACGCTTAACGGCCCGAAAAACATCCTGCCGGAATTCTTCTGCAACGGCGAATGCCCCGCCTGGTCGCCAAACGGCCGCCGAATCGCCTTCCAAAACGGCAATCCGTCGGCCATCTACAAAATCGAATCGGACGGTTCGCTTTTGGACCAGATCTCCCCGAAGAACAGTCCCGCCTCCTTCAAGCAACCCGCCTGGTCGCCTGATGGGAAGCGAATCGCCTTCGCGGCCAACATCAACGCACCTCAATCGCAGGAAGATACAGACATCTGGGTCATGGACGCGGATGGTTCCAATCTGACACAAGTCACGTCATCGCAAGCTCTTGACGACATGCCCGTCTGGGCACCAGACGGCAAGTCCATCTTCTTCCGCTCAAACCGCAACCGCCACTGGGGCGTATGGGAGATTCAACTTCCTTAAGCCCAACCACTAAACATCATCCAAACAACCGAAACGAAATATGACTGTCATAGCAAACATCGCCATCGTCCTCTTCACCGTTTTCTTTTTCGGATTCTGTATTTTCATCCATGAATTCGGTCATCTGCTCGCCGCCATCTGGCAGAAACTCGTCGTGGAAAAATTCTCCATCGGCTTCGGCAAGAAGATTTGGGGCTTCAAAAAAGGCGGCATCGAATACGTCATCAGCTGGTTGCCGTTCGGCGGCTTCGTCTCCATCCCGCAGTTGGACACGGCTGAAACCACGAAAACGGAAGACGGCCGCGAACTGCCCCACGGCGCGCCTATGGCCCGCGCCGTAACTGCCTTTGCTGGACCGTTTTTCAACATCCTTTTCGGATTCGTTCTTGCGACCGTCATGTGGGGCGTCGGCGTCTGGAAGAATCCGCCGGCCAGCTCCTGCATCGTCGTCGATGTCCCGAAAATCCTTCCTTTATATAAAGATGGTTTGAAAGAAAGCGACGTGATCGTTGCAGTCAATGGTACCCCCTATGACGGCACGATCGACGATTTGACGTACGATTGGGAAAGCCTCAAAGACTCCTTGAAGCTTCCGTCCGCCGAACAGTTGGAACCCATCACCATGACAATTCGTGACAAGAAAGGACACGAGAGCGAAATCACCTACACGCCTCAGCCTGGTCTCGAATGGCAGGCAGGCCTTCGTCCGAATGACCGCATCACCCATGTCAATGGCAAAGCATTGCAGAATGGCTACAGCCAGTTGTATGAAATGCATGCCTACAACGGCCTGCCGCAGGCCACGCTGACGGTTGTCCGGCCAGGCGAAAACACACCCTTGGAGATTGCATACGAACAACTTCCGAATCCGCTTTATGAAGGTCTCGGCGTTCCATTCTACTCCGCCCGCAATCCAATCGCCGTCAGTGCCGTCCTGCCGGGCTCACCCGCGGAAGCCGCTGGCTTCAAAGCGGGCGACCAGTTGCTCACCGTCTTCGGAAAGACTGTCGCCTCCACGAAATCGCTCTTCGAAACGCTGCAGGAAAATCCTGCCGCGACGACGGCGGATTTTCTTATCGCACGTAATGGCAAGGAGATGCCTCTTTCCATCCAGCTTCCAGCGGAACGCGATGCCAAAAGCCTCGGTTTTGTTTTCGCTGTCATCATCAAAAATGTCTTCCAAGACAGCCCTGCCGAAGCGGCGGGACTCAAATATCAAGACCGAGTTCTTAAACTCAACGATGTCGAAATTACGGAAGCATCTGCATTTACTGAACTTGTGACAAATTCCAAAGGTGCCCCGATGACCATCGTCGTCGAACGGGACGGTCATGAAATCACGATTGAAAACATCGCCGCCCGCGAAACAGGCGACCGCTATCTCATCGGTGTCCAATTGGACGACACGCCGCCGAAAGCGATTGTCCATCTCACGCCATGGAAGCAATTTACGGATGTCTTCAACCAAACGGCGAAAACGCTTTCATTGCTGTTCAAGCCGATTACGTCCAAAATCAGCGGAACGAAGACCAGCAAGTCACAGGTGAAGGTGAAACACATGAGCGGCGTCGTCGGCATCAGCGCCCTCCTGTGGGGCACATTGAAGAGCGAAGGACTGCGCGGCGGCATGTCGCTCATCATCTTGATCACGTTCTCCCTTGCGTTTGTTAACCTATTGCCATTCCCTGTCTTAGACGGCGGTCACATTATGTTCGCCTTCATCGAAGCGATCATACGTCGGCCGCTTCCCGTTAAACTTGTCTCTTGGCTGCAGAACATCTTCGCAGGATTGCTGATCTTCCTGATGGTCTATATCACGTTCAACGACGTCATCCGTCTGCCGAAATTCATCAAAGCCTTCCAGCATTCGGCGCCTTCAATGGAAGAACTGGAGACGACAGAAGAGAAAACACCTTAATTACCATAATATAAGAGGAGAAAACCATGACACTTCAAATCGCCATTGACGGGCCTGCCGCATCAGGCAAAAGCACGGATGCCAAACTGCTGGCGGAAAGAATCAACGGCCTCTACGTCAACACGGGCTTGATGTATCGCGCCATCGCGGGAGCCGCCTACAACCTCCGCATCGATCCGGAAAAAAATCCGCAGGAGCTTGTTAAGCTTCTGCCGCAGTGGACGTTGGAATATCGTCTCGATAACGAAAATAAAAAATTGGAACTCTTCTTCAACGATAAACCAGTCGATAACGCTTTCCTCCGCTCGAAGGAAGTCTCCGACGTCGTCTCGCAGGTAGCCGCCATCCCTGAAGTCCGCGATTGGATGCTCCAAAAGCAGCGCGACTGCGCCAAATTGCCTATTATCATCATGGAAGGGAGAGACATACAGACCGTCGTCCTCCCGAACGCGACTTACAAGTTCTTCATCACGGCCAGTGCGGAAGAACGTGCAAGACGCCGTCTGAAGCAAGGCGATTTCAAAGATGGCACGACGCTGAAGGAAGTCGCCGAGCAGATCAAACTTCGCGACCATCTCGATTCAACCCGCGCAGTCGCCCCCCTGAAACCTGCGGCGGATTCGCTCGTCATCAACACCGACAACATGACGCCAGATGAAGTCGTCGATAAAATGGTCGAACACATGCAGAAAAATCCGCACCAATGACTCCTGAATATACAACACAATACAGAATCTGCTACGCCGACACGGATCAGATGGGTGTCGTTTACTACGCCAACTATTTCATGCTCTTCGAACGTGCACGGACGGAGCTTCTTCGTCAGAATGGCTTGTCCTACAAGCAGATAGAAGAGCAAGGCTTCATGCTGCCCGTGCTCGACGCGCATGCAAAATACCATCGTCCCGCCCGCTATGATGACCTGCTGGACGTCACCGCCCGCATCGTTGATTTCGACGGACTGAAGCTGAAAACCGTCTGCGAAGTCAAACGCGACGGCGTTCTGCTGGTCGATGGCGATGTCACGCTCGTCTTCTTAAACGCCAAAACAGGACGGCCCTCCCGTCCGCCGGAAAACATCCGCCAAATCTTCGAATAACCGCCATGTCATGGAACATCCTCTACATCGCAGCCTGGCTGGCGGCCGCCATTCTGGCGACCGTCACGACGGGTATCTGCCGCAAACTTGCCCCCCATTGGGGCTTTGTTGACAAGCCGAAACAAGAAGCCCACAAGTCTCACAAAACGCCCACGCCCGTGCTCGGGGGGCTGGGCATGACCTCCGCATGGCTCGTCGTCATCGTCGGCGGCCTCACCGTCGCCAAACTCGCGCCGTCCATCGCAGGCGGCCGAATCGCACCGTTTTTGGACGGCATCAACGCCGTCCTCCCCAAAATGATCGCTATCATCTTGGGGGCGAGCGCTTTCTGTATTCTGGGCATGTGCGACGACAAAAATGCATTCAGCGCCAAATTCAAATTCCTCTGGCAGTTTGTGATCGCGGGTTGCGTCGCCGCGTCGGGCATCCGCGTCTTCTTGTTCGTTGAAAATCCGATTTTCGGCTGGTGTGTCACCGTCCTGTGGATTGTCACCATCGTCAACGTACTTAATTTTCTTGACAACATGGACGGATTGTGCGGCGGCATCGCCGCCATCGCCGCCTTCTTTTTCTTTTTCATCGCCGCCGTTCGCGGACAGCATTTCGTCTCCATGCTGTCCGCCGTCACGGGCGGTGTAGCCATCGGTTTCTTGATGCACAACCGTCCGCCTGCGAAGATTTTCATGGGCGACGGCGGCAGTCATTTTCTAGGCTTCTGCCTTGCCGTTACGGGACTTCTGACGACGTTCTATCTTCCAAACGAAAGCCCCACGCCAGCCCCAGTGCTCATCCCGCTGCTCGTCCTCAGCCTCCCGCTGTTCGACGCCGTCGCCGTCGTCATCATTCGCATGCGGCTCCATCTTCCGATTTATGTCGGCGACAACCGCCATATTTCGCACCGTTTCGTTCAGCTTGGGCTGACACGGCCGCAAGCCGTCCTGCTTGTCTGCCTGCTCTGCCTGATACAAGGCGCTGGTGCGACGACACTTCTGTGGCTTCCCGCCTACGGATTCTTCCTCATCCTGCTTCAAACCATCGCCCTCTTCTCGCTTGTCAGCATCATCCAATTCTGCCACAAAACGGAATAAACGCTTTTACCATATACAAATAAACAACCGACGGAGACTCCCGCCATGACAGCTCCCGTACTCGAACCAGAAGTCCTTTCCAATATCTGCCGTCTCGCTCTCGCCGAAGACATCGGCTCGGGCGACGCGACGACGCTTGCCGTCGTGCCGGAAAAGCTTGAAACAGAGGCACGTTTCATCACACGTCAGCCCTGCGTCTGCGCGGGACTGCCTGTCGTGAAAGCCATTTTCCATGAGCTCGACCGCAGTCTGGATTTCCAACCGCTTGTGCAGGAAGGTGATTTCTGCAAGCCCGGAACGGAACTCGCCGTCGTCTGCGGCAAGGCGCAACCCATTCTCACAGGCGAACGTTGCGCGTTGAATTTCATGCAACGCCTCTCCGGCATCGCCACCATGACGCGCCAATACGTTCTCGCGCTCGGAGATTCCAAAACGAAACTTCTT
>JAEEGK010010012.1_pt1 | contig 21953 bp, 18 predicted proteins | sample 8958771 | NCBI WGS metagenome assembly JAEEGK01 (sample SAMN16246547, study PRJNA631951) | gut metagenome | biome: gut microbiome; feature: rumen; material: SC-attached | host: Bos | place: Iran: Karaj | collected 2018-10 | reverse complement strand
GACTTCGCCGCATTCGAAGAGAAGACGGGTGCCACGGGCAATGTCAACAAAAAGGTGGAATTCCTCTCAGAAGACATTCTCGAACCGGCCAACGACCTTGATGAAGAGTTGCTGAAAGCTCAGCCGCTGAGCTATGTCACGACCGACATCGTAGGCAAGGAGCGTCCGGCAGAGAAGATTACCATCGGTGCCTACGAATACGATCCGAATGCCATGAGTGCTCCTGTGATTCAGGAGGGCTATCCGCAGATTATCACGCATCTCGACGGAAAGGCAGCGTTCACTGTCAAGACCGACCTCGCCTCTACGCTCTACTACATCGTGAAGAAAGCCGACGAGGCTGCTCCTACGGTTGAAGAGTTGAAGGCCAGCGAGACGAAGAAGAACGTGGCTGCCAATGCCGAGACCGTCGTCGAGGTGGAGGAACTGGAAGGCAATGCCGACTACAAGGCTTACTTCCTGCCCGTCAGCCTGCGCGGTGTTGACGGTGTGGTGAGCGAGACCGGAACCTTCACTATGGAGGTTACTCCGCCCGAGACGCTGAAGCCCGAGGCTATGGTATTCATCAACAATTCAGAGGACGAGGAGACCGTGGAGTCCGGAACAGAAGTTTCGCTGATGGCTATGGTGACGGTCGATGAGACCACCGCTCCCTATGTGCTCACTTGGATGGACCAGAAGCATAATGTGCTGAAGACGGAGACTTTCGAAGAAATGCCTTATGATATCTTCACCGTCAAGATTACGCCGACAGAATGTACCGACTATATCTTTATGGTTACCGACAATGCCGGAAAGGCCGACACCGCTACCGTGCGTGCCATCGTGACGGGTGAGGCTGTCACCGCCACCTTCGAGACGCTCTATGTGGATCCCGAGGACGGATTCTGGCCCGGTTCAACCGAAGAAACCACCAGTACGTTCGTCAGCGGAAGCTATAAGTTCGACAACGGATTCATGCCCGACTGGAACTACTGGTACAACTTCAGCTATAGCAACAGCACTTCTACGTTGTACGACGGCAAGGATTACTTCACGCAGCAGTTCAACAATGCTGCCGGCGGCGGCTACGACGGTTCCGAGAACTATGTCGTATCGTTCCCGCAGGGTGGAAAGATTACCGTGCTCAACAATCCTGAGGGCGATGAGCTGCGCGGTATGTTCATCACCAACGATGCCTGGAACGTGTATGCCTACACCGTGAAGGACGATATGACCAAGAATGCCGAGACGGGTAGCGATGCCTTCGACAAGGGCGACTGGTGCAAACTGACCGTTACGGCCGACAACGGTAAGTCTGTGGAGGTTTATCTGGCCGACTACCGGCAGGAGAATCCCGACGACCGTTACTATCTCGACACCTGGCAGTGGGTTGACCTCTCGCCGCTGGGCACCGTGAAGACGCTCCAGTTCTTCCTGTCGAGCTCGCGCAACAATAAGTACGGCATGACCACTCCCGGATACTTCTGTCTGGATAACTTCAACAGCGCACGTCCTGAGAAGGAGGCTCCGCAGCAGAACGTAGAGGATGCGGCTGAAATCTCACTGGCCGACCTCTTCACGACCGATGCCACGGGCACTGTGGTCTATGCTTTGGCCGATGAACTTCCTGGCGATGTCAAGGCCACCGTCACGTTCGATGCCGAAGCCGGCAAGCTGACCATCGAGGGTACTGAGGCCGAGGAGTTCACCGTTGTGGTGAGCTGTACGCAGAAGGGCAAGACACAATACCTGAAGATTCCTGTGTTGGTTGCCGAGTCTACAAGCGGTGACAACAGCGACCTGCTGTCAGAGATTGATGAGGCCAAGAAACTCTTGAAGTTCTCGATGCCGTACTATGATGAGAACAACGAGGAGTCTCCCGAGACAGAGGGTAAGGCTCTTGTCGATGCTATCCGTGATGCTGAAAGCGTGGCCGAGACACCTACCAGCCAGAAGAAGTTGGATAATGCTCTTGCAGACCTGAAGCAGGCAGAGATTGACTACACTACCGCTCTGATGGAATACGAGTTGGCCGAGAGTGAGGACATCCTGACCGGTGCCGATCCCGCCGATGAGTTTGCCGCCGAGATTCAGCGCCTGTACGACACGCAGGATGTTGTACGCGAGGACTACAGCAACCAGCCGAAGCATATCAAGAACTATGCCGACGAGATTGACAAGGCCCAGAAGGCTTACCTGCGCAAGGCTATCAACGAGCTGATTCCTGAGGCACAGGCAGTTACCGGAAATCCTGATGTGAAGAAGGCCATTGATGCCGCCAACGAGGCTCTTGAGAATGACAGCTCAGAGGAACTGTTCGATGCCCTGAACGGTCTGCTGGATGCTTTGGAAACCGCAACCGGTATCCGCGGCGTTGAGGCCGCCGAGACCGATGTTCCTGTCTACAACATGGCGGGACAGCGTGTCAGCAAGCATTCGAAGGGCATTGTGATTAAGAATGGCAAGAAGTATGTAAAGTAACCAACATACTCACTCTCTCTCGAAAAAGTGCCGCTTCCCTGATTTAGGAAACGGCACTTATTTTATTCCCCCCTCCCTCACAGGGAGGGGCAGGGATGGGTCTTTCTTTAATCGGCAAGAGTGAAGTCAAGCTGCCGTTTCTCGATATTGGCCCGCGCCACCCGGATGCGGATATCGTCGCCAAGCTGATACTGATGGTGATGGCGGCGGCCAACGAGCACGTAGTTGTTTTCGTCGAACTCGTAGTAGTCGTCGTCCAGGTCATGGATGGGAATCATGCCCTCGCAATGGTTCTCGTCAATTTCGGCATAGACGCCATAGCTGGTGAGTCCCGAGATATGGGCATCGAACTCCATTCCGATTTTGTCGCTCATGAACTCCACCATCTTGTACTTGATGCTTTCGCGCTCAGCCTGCTGTGCTATCTGCTCCATGTCGCTCGAGTGTTCGCTGAGTTCCTCGTAGTGGTCGCGGTTGGCCGAGCGGCCTCCTTCCTGATACCTTGTCAGCAACCGGTGAACCATCGTGTCGGGATAGCGGCGGATGGGCGAGGTGAAGTGGGTGTAGTAGTCGAAGGCCAGTCCGTAGTGGCCGATGTTCTGCGTTGAGTATTTTGCTTTCATCATGGCGCGCAGGGCCACCATCTCTATGGCTTTCTGTTCCCGACGGCCGTTGCTCTCGTCCATCAGTTTGTTAAGCGAGCGTGAGATGGCACCTTTTGTGCCCGAGGTCTTTATCCTATAGCCGAATTTTGCAGCAAACTGTCGCAGGTTTTCCAGTTTCGTGGGGTCGGGCTGGTCGTGGATACGGTAGACGAAAGTCTTCGGCTTCTGTCCTTTCTTCTTTCCTCCTCCAATAGACTCGGCGACAGTCCTGTTGGCCAGCAGCATGAATTCTTCAATCAGTTTGTTGGCATCCTTCGATTTCTTGTAGTAGCAGCGTGTGGGTTTGCCCTTTTCGTCGATGTCGAAATGCAGCTCCTCGCGGTCGAACTTCACGGCTCCGTTGTTGAAGCGACGCTTGCGCAGCTGCTTGGCAAGGGCGTCGAGGATGATGATTTCGCGTGCAAACTCGCCCTCGTATTTCTTTTTGTGGGGTGCGGGTTCGCCCGTGCCGTCCTTCACGCCGTTCTTCTCCAGTATTTCCTGCACTTCCTCGTAGGCAAAACGGCGGTTGCTCTTGATGACGGTATGCACCAGCCGCCAGTCCTTGATGTTGGCTTCGCCGTCGAGCTTGAAGACCACGCTGTAGCAAAGTTTCTCTTCGTCGGGACGCAGCGAGCAGATGAAGTTGCAGAGCCGTTCGGGCAACATGGGGATGGTGCGGTCGACCAGATAGACGCTGGTGGCACGTTTCACGGCCTCCTTGTCGATGATGGAACCTTCTTTCACATAGTGCGACACGTCGGCAATGTGCACACCGACTTCGTAGAGATTGCTGTTGCCCTTTTCTGAAAGGATTTTTATCGACAGGGCATCGTCGAAGTCCTTGGCATCCTTCGGGTCGATGGTGAAGGTGCATACGTCGCGGAAGTCCTCGCGGCGGGCAATTTCCTCGGGTGTGATGCCCGGGTCAATCTTCTTGGCGGCATCTTCCACGTTCTTCGGATACTTGTAGGGCAGTCCGTACTGGGCCAGGATGGCGTGCATCTCGGTGTTGTTCTCACCCGTCTGTCCCAGTATGTCAACCACCTCGCCCACGATGTTCTTCGAGTCTTTCGACGGCCATTCGGTGATTTTCACCACGGCCTTGTCGCCCGTCTTTCCGTTCTTCAGCTTACGCTTGGGGATGAAGATGTCGTGCACGAACATTTTCGAGTCGCTGATGAGGAAGGCGTAGTTCTTCTCCACCTTCAGCGTTCCCACAAACTGGTCGTGGGCACGTTTCAGGATTTCAATCACCATGGCCTCCTTGATATGTTTCTCGCGACGTGCCATCATGGTCACCCTGACGCGGTCGCCGTTCAGCGCGAATAGCGAATTGCGCTCAGCCACGAATACGGGTTTGTCGGAACCGTCGGGAATAAACGAGTTTTTGCCGTTGGCCTTGCGTATGAACGTACCCTCGGTGACCTGTCCTTGCAAGTTCAGGCGGTATTTTCCGTCGCCTTCTTTTGCCAGGAAGTCATCCCAGGTCATGTCTTCCAGGATGTCAATGGCCAGCATCTTCACGGGATGCTGCTCGATGTTGAGCTTCTTGAAAATCTGCTTGTATGAATATGTCTCGTTGGGATTTTGCTTGAAGAAGGTGCTCAGCATTTCTACCAGCTGTTTCTTGTTGAGGCGTTTGCCCTTGTTTTTTCCTTTAGCCATAATAGTTGGATTTTTAGTTAATTACTCCACAAAGATACAATTATTTTTGAAAAGAAGTTCAGCGAACGGGCATTTTTTTATAAAAATGCAGTTATCGGGACAGTATTCCCGCCTATTTCTGGCCTGCGGCGATGAAGTCGAGCATTTCGCTGAGACGCCGTTCAGCGGTCTTCCGCCCTATTTCGTAGGTCTCTTTCATCTTGTCGGGATCATGCGAGATGTGCCCGATTTCCAGTTTCGAATCAGGGCGCACCACGAGCGTCTTTCCCTTCCTTTCTTCGTTTTCCAGATGTTTCAGTTGCTCGTTATACATCAGGTGCCGATTATCGCAAGCCTCGATGAAATGGGGGAATTTTCGCATTGAACACCGAATTAGGGGCAGCAGCCGGTTCTTTCCTTTCTGGTATCCCTCGGGTTGTGTGGTCACCACAAGGTTGCGTTCGTAGCCGATGCTCTGGAAGTATTTCAGGGGGATGCTGTCGCTGATGCCACCGTCGAGCAGTTTCCAGTTGCCGATGTTCACAATCTTCGAGGCGAGGGGCATCGATGCTGAGGCCCTTATCCATTCATAGCACTCGTAGGAACACTTGTCCAGTTTCTTATAGACTGCCTTTCCCGTTTCCACGTCGGTGCATACCGCATAGAACTCCATGGGATTCTCGTCGAACGCCTTGGTGTCGAAGATGTCCAGATAGGTAGGCAGGTAATGATAGTCGAACTCGCCGCCGAAGAGGTCGCCCGTCTTTATCAGCGAGCGCACCGAGCAATAGCGCCAGTCTTTGGCGAATTTCATATTGTAACGGATGGCCCGTCCCGGCTGACGGCTTTTGTAGTTGCAGCCGAAGGCAGCTCCGGCGCTAACGCCGATAATCCCGTCGAATTCCACGCCGTTCTCCATCAGCACGTCCATCACGCCTGCCGAGAACAGTCCCCGCAGCGCTCCGCCTTCAAGTACCAAGCCGGTTTTTTCTTTCATTGTTTTATTATGTCGTTATGACGTTATATCGTTATGACGAAACTATTTAACCCTGATCAACGTCAGTCCGTCGCGCAGCGGCAGCACCACCTGCTCCACGCGGTTGTCTTTCACCAGATAGTCGTTGAACGACTCTATTCCCTGTGTCTGCCGGTCGGCTGCCTTTGGCTGCTCCAGCACATGACCGTCCCACAGCGTGTTGTCGGCCAGAATGAAGCCGCCGGGGCGCACCACGCGCAATGCCATCTCGTAGGTTTCCAGATAGGTACGCTTGTCACCGTCGATGAACGCCATGTCGAACTGTATTCCCAGCTTGGGAGCCTCCGTGATGGCATCGCCGATGATGAAGTTGATGCGCTCGCCATTGGGAGCGTTTTCCAGCCACTTTCGCGTAAAATCCTCCATTTCATCGTTGATTTCGAAAGTCCACACCTTGCCGTCATCCTCCAGTCCCTCGGCCATGCAGATGGCTGAATAGCCGCTGAAGGTGCCCACTTCCAGAATATTCTTCGGCCTGATCATCTGCACCAGCATCTTCAGCAGTCGTCCCTGCAGGTGACCACTTGCCATACGGCCTCGCAGCAGGTGCACGTTGGTGGCTCTCCACAGCCGGTAAAGGTATTCCGGTTCTGGTTCCGTGTGGGCGAGTATATAGTCGTCGATCGACATTTAGAAGTGATGAAGTGATGAGTGATGAAGTGATAAGTTATTATCCTTTATCAATAATCAGCGCTTCAATGGCCAGTCGGTAGCTGTCGAGCCCGAAACCTGCGATTACGCCTTTGCAGGCGCTGCTTATCATCGACTTGTGGCGGAATTCCTCGCGCGCGTGCACATTACTGATATGTACCTCAACTACGGGACATTTCAGCGAGCGGATGCAGTCGTGCAGTGCCACGCTGGTGTGGGTGTAGGCGCCGGCATTGAGCACGATGCCGTCGTAGGTGAAGCCCACTTCCTGCATCTTGTTGATCATTTCCCCCTCGATGTTGCTTTGGAAATAAGATATCTCCACGTCGGGATAGCGTTTCTGCAACTGGGGCAGATAGGTGTCGAACGAACTGCTGCCGTAGATGCCTGGTTCGCGTGTTCCTAACAGGTTCAGGTTAGGACCGTTTAGAATTAGGATTTTCATTTTTTCTTCTGTAAGCATTTATTTCGGCGGCGAAATTACGAAAATTATGTCATAAAAGCAAGCAAAGTGTTGATTTTTGCAACCAAGTTGCATTTCTTTTGTCCTACCTTTGCACCCAAGAAAGATAAATTACGAACTCTAAAAATATTGAAATATGAAAAAGTCGTTTAAGATTGAGGTTGATTGCGCCAACTGCGCTAACCTCGTGGAAGAAGCAGTGAAGAAAGTGGCCGGCGTGAAAAGCGCCAATGTGGTGTTCATGACTCAGAAGATGAAAATCGAGTTCGACGACGATGCCGACATCGAGGCCGTCATGAAAGAAGTGGTGCGCGTGGCCAAAAAAGTGGAACCCGATTTTGAGATAATTGGGTGATGGGTGTTTGGTGATAGGTGTTGGTGATTTCTATCTGAACAAATGATGAACAAGAAACAACGTACGATGCTCTTGCGCATCGTGGTGGCAGCCGTGCTTACCGCCGTGCTGGCATTGCTGCCTGACGTCAGCATACTTCCGCTAGGCGGAGTGGCCCACGGACTGCTCTATTATATAGTGGTGTATCTCATCATCGGCCACGACATTCTGCGCAAGGCCCTGATGGGCATCCGTAACAGCCGGGTGTTCGACGAGAACTTCCTCATGGCCGTGGCCACGCTGGGTGCCTTTGCCCTGGCTCTTTACGAGCAGAGCGGCGACTATCTGGAGGCCATTGCCGTGATGCTGTTCTATCAGGTGGGCGAACTGTTCCAGAGCTATGCCGTGGGCAAGAGTCGCCGCAACATTGCCGCGCTGATGGATATCCGTCCCGACTATGCAAACATCGAGCAGGAAGACGGCTCGTTGGAGCGTGTCGACCCCGATGATGTGGAGACGGGACAGGTCATTGTGGTACAGCCCGGAGAGAAGGTTCCTATCGATGGAATCGTCGAAAATGGAAGATCCACGCTAAATACATCGGCGCTGACGGGCGAGTCGATGCCGCGCGAAGTGGGCGAGGGCGGCGAGGTGATTAGCGGTAGCATCAACATGACTGGTGTGCTGAAAATCCGTACCACCAAGGAGTTTGGCGAATCAACGGTTTCGAAGATTCTGGAACTGGTGGAAGACAGCGCTTCCCACAAGTCGCGTTCCGAGGATTTCATCACGCGCTTTGCCCGCGTCTATACGCCGGCCGTGTGCTATGCAGCCCTGGCTTTGGCACTGCTTCCCCCGTTGGTGCGCCTGCTCTTTATGGGTGCCGACCCGATGTGGAGCCAGTGGATTTATCGTGCCCTGATATTCCTCGTCATCAGTTGTCCCTGTGCCTTGGTGGTCAGCATCCCGCTGTCGTTCTTTGCCGGAATCGGCGGAGCCAGTCATGAAGGCGTGCTGGTGAAAGGCGCCAATATGCTGGAGACGCTCTCAAAGATAAAGACCGTTGTGCTCGATAAGACCGGAACGCTCACCCTGGGCGTCTTCGAAGTGACCGCCATGCACGACATCGACGATGCCGACAAGACCGACGAGGAGGAAAAGCAAATGTTGGTGGAACTGGCGGCCCTGGCCGAGTGTGCCTCGTCGCATCCCATCAGCAAGAGTCTGCAGAAGGCCTACGGGAAACCCATCGACCATAGTCGGGTGGCCGACATTCAGGAACTGAGTGGAAAGGGCATCACAGCCGTCGTCGACGGACTCCGTGTGGCCGTGGGCAACGAGAAACTGATGCTCGCCGAGGGCGTGGAGTGCTGTCATTGTCGCGCCGCCGGCACCGTTGTGCATGTGGCAGCCGATGGGCGCTATCTGGGTCATATCGTGCTGGGCGATGTGGTGAAACCCCATGCCGCCGAGGCCGTCAGGGCCTTACACGGTCTGGGTGTCAGTCGTACGGTGATGCTGACGGGCGACAGCCGGAAGGTGGCCGAAGAAGTTGCTTCGGCATTGGGCGTCGACCAGGTGTACAGCGAACTGCTGCCTGCCGACAAGGTGGCAAAGGTCGACGAATTGCTTGCTGCCCAGGACAAGAACGCGCGGCTGGCCTTCGTGGGCGACGGCATCAACGACGCCCCTGTGCTGACACGTGCCGACCTTGGCATTGCCATGGGCGGACTGGGCAGCGATGCCGCCATCGAGGCTGCCGATGTGGTGCTGATGGACGACGACCCGCTGAAGATTGCCCGTGCCATCCGCATCTCGCGCAAGACGCTCTCCATCGTTTGGCAGAACATCATCATGGCGCTTGGCATCAAGGGCGTCTGCCTCGTATTGGGCGCTTTGGGCATTGCCAACATGTGGCTGGCCATCTTCGCCGATGTCGGTGTGCTGATACTTGCCGTGCTCAACGCTATACGCGCCATGCGTGCGTGAAAGCACAAAATAGGTGATTTTTCTCACAACGAATTTAACGAATTTATCGAATTTTCATTGGGGTTATAACCGCAAACAATCCGATGAATTCGTTAAATTCGTAAAATTCGTTGTTATTATTCTTCATTCTGCCGATTAATGTTGCGGGGATGGTGCTGCAGTATTTCCTCGCGAAGCGTGGTGGTGTCGATATGGGTGTAGATTTCGGTGGTTCCGATGGATTCGTGTCCCAGCATGGCCTGAATGGCGCGCAGGTCGGCCCCGCCTTCCAGCAGGGCTGTGGCAAACGAGTGGCGCAGGGTGTGGGGCGAGATGGTTTTCTGGATGCCCGCTTCCTCGGCCGTGCGCTTGATCATGATGAGAATCATGGTGCGCGTAAGTCGTGCTCCGCAGCGGTTCAGGAATACATAGTCTTCGTTGCCCGGCTTGATTTTCATGTGGCAGCGGTCGGCGAACCACAGGTTCAGTTCTTTGATGGCGCGTGGTGAGATGGGCACCAGCCGCTCCTTGCGCCCCTTTCCGGTCACCCTTATGAATCCCTCGTCGAGATACAGGTTGCTCATGGGCAGGTTAACCAGTTCCGAGACGCGCAGTCCGCACGAGAAAAGCACCTCGATGATGGCACGGTTGCGGTGGCCTTCGGCTTTGCTTAGGTCGATGGCGGCCTCCAGACGGTCCACCTCGGCCGTAGTAAGGTATTCGGGCAGGTGTTCGCCCTGTTTCGGTGCTTCCAGCAGTTCGGCCGGGTCTTTTTCTATCCATCCGTCGAGCAGCAGGAAACGGTAGAAGGAGCGCACGCCGCAGAGGATGCGTGCCTGCGAGGAGGGTGCGATGCCCAGGTCGTGGAGCGATGCCGAGAAATGTTCCAGGTCGTCGATGGTGACTTCCAGCGGGTCTTTCTGCTCGTCTTTCAAATAAACCAGCAGTTTTTGCACATCGCGCAGATAGGCATCCAGCGTGTTTGCCGTGAAACCTTTCTGCAGTTTCAGGTAGCGCTGGTACTGTCTGAGTGCGTCTTTCCGTTCTTTCTTTTCCATGTTGCGGTCGCGTTTGAATCAACAATCAGTCTTTTTCACCCTTATCGTATTGCCGTGTCTTTCCAAAGGCTGGGCGCCGGTTAGATGTGCGTTTATTTCATCCGATGGAATGGGGTAAACCTTCAGGGAGATGGCTCTTGGGAAGCGGTTGAAATAGGGGTCGGTGGAGACATACCATTTGCATTCGGCTATTTCAGGAACACGGGGCAGTTTGTCCCATAACTGGAAGAGGCGCGTCTTGGCGGCTATGGTTATTCCCGTCTTGCCCGATTTTAGGCGTGTCACGCAAACCAGATGCTGGCGCACCTCGGTGTCTTTGTCCTGTTCTTCTTTTGTGCGACGGTGCGTGACGGAGATATTCCTGTGGAAACGCCTGTTGATGTCGTTCATTATCTGCCTGAACACTTTGCCGTGGGGAGCGGTGTCCTGAATCTGGTTCGACAGGATGTAGTAGTGAATCATCTCGTGCAGGATGGTGTCTTCTATTTCTGCCTCGGGATAGTCGTATTTGGTGCTGATGACGAACACGAAGTCGGAGTACTGCCAACTTCCTTTTCCGCAGGGTCGCCGGCGGAAGCGCAACTGTCCGAGGAAGGTTCGGGCACGACTCAGCCTGAACGGAAGCGGATTCAGCTTTCCCCCGAAGCACAGTTCGTTGTATTCGGCGAACTTTTGTCTTACATAGTCAATCGAAGCAATCATTCCTATAGTGGTTTCACACCGTGTTCTGCGGCATCCCGCTTATGAAGGCGCGCACGTTGGCGATGGCCGTCAGCAGCAGTCGGGTGCGGGCTTCTTTCGTGGCCCATGCAATATGGGGAGTGATGAAGGCATTGGGCTCGCCGAGCAGGGGATTGTCGCGGCGGGGAGGCTCCTGGGTGAGCACGTCGGCGCAGAAGGCGGCAAGCCGCCCTTCGCTGAGGGCATCGGCCACGGCCTGGTCGTCGATGAGCGGTCCGCGCCCGGTGTTGATAAGGATGGCCGTAGGCTTCATCAGCTTCAGCGTCACCTTGTTTATAATATGGTGGGTGTCGTCGGTCAGGGGGCAATGCAGCGATACCACGTCGCTGGAAGAAAGCAGTTCCTCCAGACTGACCTTGGCGATTCCTGCGGGAAGTGCGTCGGGTGCCTTGCTGGTCAGCGCTTTCACCTTCATGCCGAAGGCAAGTGCCGTCAGGGCAACGCGCTGTCCGATGTTTCCCAGTCCTACGATGCCGAAGGTCTTTCCGGCGAGTTCCGTCAGTTGGGTGTCCCAATAGCAGAAGTCGTGACTGTTGCTCCACCGTCCGTTGCGGTTCTCCTGTGCGTAGTGTTCCGTGCGGTTTGTAACGGTCAGCAGATGGGCAAATACCATTTGGCAGACGCTCTCGGTGCTGTAGGCCGGCACGTTGGTCACAATGATGCCGCGCTGGCGGGCAGCTGGGATATCCACCACATTATAGCCCGTTGCCAGCACGCCGATGTATTTCAGCCGGGGCAGCTGTTCCATCTCTTTTCCGCCGATAATCACCTTGTTGGTCAGCACGATGTCGGCATCCTTGGCTCTTTCCACGGTTTCATCGGGCTTTGTGCGCTCATATACCGTCAGCTGTCCCATCTGTTCCAGTTCCGTCCAGGGCAGGTCGCCGGGGTTTGCGGCATATCCGTCGAGTACAACTATTTTCATCATCCTTACAGTTTTGGTGCAAAGATACAAAAAGAAGAGAGCAGAACAAAACAAACCCGTTTGTTTTTTATGCCGAGGCGCAAGTATCTTCGTGGCTTTAGTCGCAAAGATAGTAATAATAATGGAGAATGTAGAATGTAGAATGGAAAATTATGATTACTGGGTAATCCGAATCAGAGGCAGAAACGGTGTGAATGGGTGACAATATTTTACACCAAAGACTTGCATGATTCTATGTTTTTATCTACTTTTGCAAACAGTTATAGACACATATAAATCGGAAAAACAATTAGAAATTATGAGAAATGTATTTGTATTCCTTTTCCTTTGGCTTAGCATGACCATTCAAGCTCAAGAAATCAGTTCACGGGATTCTCTGAATATTCCTGTATTCTTGGTTGATGGTGTTGAGGTGCAAAGTTTGGATAGTATAAGTCCAGACGATGTTGTGGATATAAAAGTCTTTAAGGATGAAGAAGTTAAAAAAGTGTTTTATCCTCGTGTTGGGGGAGTTGTATATATAACAACCAAGTCAAAGAAATTGCTTACACCTGTGATACAGAGATATAAGGAAAATGTCGAAGCTATTAAAAAGAAGGAAGGTCAAATATATATAAGGTAACTGAGGTGTAAACCCATGAATTAATTTGTTCACATTTCATAAAACATGAAACATAAAACATAAAACATAAAACATGAAATGAATAAAAGAGCCATTCCGTGATTCGTTCAATTTTACTTTGGAATATCAAAAATTTATTGCATTTTTTACTTTTGAAAGTTAATTATTGATGATAATTTTCACTTTTGAGTGCGAAATTAATGCCAGACCACATAAGTTCACTTGTTTCGTTTAATCATGTCGCCTGCTATCATAGTTATGATAGTAGCAGACAGGTATTCCTTTGACTTTATTTCGTTATAACTTTATTTAACGAAAAAGTTGATAATTGAACATATTGTGCACAAACCATGATTAATTTTGCACCCGAACATCCATTAGCTATAGGAAAAAAGCGATTATAGGGTGTAAGGGTGCTAAATAGCCGATAAATAGAGGGTCTGCACCCTGTTTTTGAGGGTGTAAAGGGTGTAATAAGGGTGTACCACCCAAGACTGGAGACCCACCCCAGCCCTCCCTGAATAGGGAGGGAGAAGCCTCTCCTCCAGCCCCTCCCCAAAAGGGAGGGGAGTTCGCTTAAGGTTAGGGTTATGGTTAAGGTTAGGGTTATGGTTGAAAATTCTCTAGAGAATTTCTGGAAAAAACCCTTTGGACGGGATGCAAAAGCCTATCGGAAGGAAAAAAATCTCTAGAGAATTTGGCGCGGCTGGTGGGTGATTGATGTGAGATTCATAACTGATTGTTTAACAAATAAAGATGATGACTATGGAATTTAACAAACAACGGGTGCGGATGGACTATCTGTACCGAAAGGAAGAAAAGACAAAATGGGTCGCGCTGGAACAGGTGGCCCACGACGTGAAAACCGGTAAGTACGAGCGACTGGTGAACGGCGCTCGCGGAATCGAGGCGGTGATGACTGGCGGCGGGATGGCCGTTCTGTCGGCGGCTGCTGAGGAACTGCCGCGGATATGGCCTGCCTGTGGGGAGAACGAAGCCTATACGGGGCTGGTGCTGCTGTCGTTCCGACTGGAAAACGACCTCGAATTGCTGCTGAAGTTGCAGCGGCGGGTGGGCGAAATGCCTCAGACGGTGCTGGCGATGGTGGGCAGCAGCGGGCGGTCGCTGAAGGTGGTGCTGAGCTATCGGTTGGAGGATGGCAGCCTTCCCGTGAGGGATGACGACGTGAAACGCTTTCAGCAGTATGCTTTCCGAAGGGCTGCCGACTTCTTGCTGGCGACTACTGGACTGAAAGTGGAGGATGACGAGCAATGGGGCACGGGCTGGTTCCGCATGTCGGCAGACGCAGATGTATGCTGGAATGCTGAGGCAGAAGCCGTGAGGATGGCATTGCCTGCGGGTGAGCTGACCGACTATTCGGCTCCGATGCTGGCTCCGGGACGTGAACCGCAACTCGAAAAGGAGGTGCTGCCGGGCTATTCGCGACTGGAGATGGACGTCACGAAGTATAATATGGTGTGCAGACGGCTGTCGTTTGAGGCTGAAAAAGGAGCCGATGACTACCTGTTGGCGCTGGCGGATGAGTGCCGGCAGGCGGGCATCGACCAGGAGGTGGCCGTGAAATGCACGCTTCGGCTGGGTGCCTTGCGCGAACGGGAGACGCTGGTGCGCTCATCGTTTGAGAATGCTTATAACGGCCATCGGCTGGGTCGCCGTAATCCTTTGGAACCCACGCTGATGCACCAGGAGCTGATGCGGGCGTTTCTTTTGCGCCGTTATCATTTCCGTCGCAACACGGTGACGGGCGATGTGGAGTATCAGGAGAAGGGGCGCTACCTGCTGTCGTGGCGTCCGCTGACGCAGGAAGTGCGCAACGATATCAACAATGCGGCCATCAGCGAGGGCATCAAGGTGTGGCCGCAGGACATGGACCGGCTGCTGGGCAGCAGTCAGGTCAGGGCGTATGACCCTGTGAATGAATGGATTTCGCAGTTGCCCGCATGGGACGGGCGCGACCGTCTGGGCGAGTTGGCCGACCGCGTTCCTACGCCGACGGCGGGCTGGCGCGAGGACTTCAAGGTGTGGATGCGCTCGATGGTGAGCCAGTGGATGGGCCGTTCGCAGATGTACGGGGCGCAGATGGTGCTGATGCTGATGGGCGGCCAGGGCACGCGGAAGAGCACTTTTATGCGGATGCTGTTGCCGCCGGAACTGCATCCCTACTATATCGACCGCATCGACTTTGCCAATCAGAAGGAGGCCCTGCGGGCGCTGGGGCGGTTTCTGCTCATCAATATCGACGAGTATGATCAGGTGACGAAGCGGCAGACGGCTTTCCTGAAGCACCTGATCCAGCGTACCGACGTGAAGGAGCGCAAGATGTACGAGACCACCTACGAGCAGCGGCAGCGCTATGCGGCCTTCTGTGCCACGACGAACTGCCAGCAGTCGCTGAAGGATGAGACGGGTGCGCGCCGCTATCTGGTGGTGGAGGTGAACGGCGTGATTGATACCGACACGACGGGAGACCGCGCGATTGACTACGGACAGCTGTATGCGCAGGCGGTGGCGGAGGTGCAGCGGGGCGCCGACTGCTACTTCGACGGCGAGCGCGAGCGGCGCATCGTGGAGCGCAATGCCGACTACTACGAGATGCCCACCGTGGTGCAGCTCTTTGAAGACCTGTTCCGCCGTCCCGAAGCAGGCGATGAGCCGTTGTGGCTGACGCCCACGGAGGTGTTGCAGCAGATTCGCGAGCGGCGGCGGGTGAACGTGGTGAACCAGTCAAATGCCACGTTGATAGGCAGTTACCTGAAGCGGAACGGGTTTCGGAAAGGCCGTGGCGTGAATTATAGGAAGTATGAGGTAGGCCTGAAATCCTAACACCCTCCTTACACCCTTCGCACCCTCTTCAGGAGGGTGCAAGGCCTGTGTTTATCGGGGTTTTCGCACCCTTACACCCTTGAAACCATTTTTTTTACATATAAACGATTTAAGATTAAGAAGAATATGAAGTACAAAATCGTGAGAGAGAACAAACCCACGTTGAAGAACTTTGGCCGCTACAAGGCTGCGGCCATGCACTTCCAGACCATCACGCCGGAGATGGTGGCGAAGGAGATACAGGACAACTGCTCGGCCAAAGCGAGCGACGTGGAACTGGTGCTAACCGAACTATCGGAAGTTTTGTTGCGCCATCTGAAGGCGGGCGACCGTGTGCGGCTGAATCATATCGGCCTGCTGAAACTGGAGATAGAGAGCGAGAAGGTGGATGCGCCGGGTGATTTCGACAGTCGGAAGCATATCCGCGGCGTGCGCCTTCACCTGCTGCCCGAGAGCCGAAAGGGCCGCCAGGAGGTCTATGAGGATGTGAAGTTTGAGCGGTGGCGGGAGAAATAAGGTCTTTTTCTCCGTAAAAGTTTGGCGGTGTCTCTGAAAGTGGCTACTTTTGCAGTTGGAATCGTGATAACGTGATATCGTAATAACGGTATAACGTGATCACGTGATAACGGCATTTCTAACTAAAAATAGTCATCAACAATGGAAATCAATCGATTTGGGTATTATTGGCTTGATACGTGGATACTTGCCAATGTGATACAGTTGGCAACGCAGGACTTCTGCACCCGTTTCCTGAATCATAATAACGATCCTTGCGGACGACAATATGACCAAATGACACAAGCTGCGCGCTCGGCACCCGCTAATATCGCAGAAGGTAATTCTCGTCACTCAACCTCGAAAGAGACGGAGATGAAACTTACAGACGTGGCCCGTGCAACACTTTCTGAACTTGCCAACGATTACCTTAACTGGCTGTTGCGCCAGGAGAGCATACCTTGGTCGGTTCATTCCGTTGAATATAAGACTGTCAGCAATATCCGTTTTGACCGTCCAGATTATAATGATGACGTGCTATATAAGAGCAGTATTCATATTCTAGCCCAAAAGCATAAGTTTGACCAATGGATTAAGAGCGAAGATTCGCTCACCGTTGCGAACTGCCTGCTTGTGCTTTGTAATCGTCTTGTCATGATGTTGGGTCGCCAGATTGAACGGCAGTTGGAAGTGTTTCGGGTAGAAGGGGGATTCACTGAGGGATTGACAACAGAGCGCCTTGCCTTTCGTGCACAGCAAAGCATACAAACCGATGCTCCTTTGTGCCCTATATGTGGTAAACCCATGATTAAGCGTGTCGCGAAAAAGGGCATGAACTCCGGAAAGGCGTTCTGGAGTTGTAGCGATTATCCAAATTGCAATGGAACAAGGAATATTAAAGCGTGATGACGTAATAACGTTATAACGAAATAACGTGATGACGAAATTTTTTTTGAGAATTGTGTAGTTTTTCGGAAGGCCGTGCGTCTAACGAGCAGAAACAATTAAATACAACGACCCGAAATGGACAACAAAGAAACAGATTTCTCGCGCATCGTCAGAGAGCACAAGAGCACCATCTACACGGTGTGCTACATGTTCTCGAAGGACAAGCAGGAGGTTGACGACCTCTTTCAGGAGGTGCTCGTCAAGTTATGGCAGGGCTACGACTCTTTTCAGGGCAAGAGCGACTTGCGCACATGGATTTACCGGGTGAGCCTGAACACCTGTATCTCTATCGACCGCAAGAAGAAGCGCCGCAAGACGCAACCGCTCTTGGAGGGCATCGACCTGTTCGACAAGAACGACGCCGACAACCGCCAGACCGACATGCTGCATGAGCGCATCGGCCGCTTGCAACCCTTCGACCGCGCCATCGTGCTGTTGTGGCTCGAGAACATGAGCTACGATGAGATTGCGCAGATTGTGGGTATCTCTGTGAAGAACGTCTCTGTGAAGTTGTATCGTATTAAGGAACAATTAAAACAAATGTAAAAACTGCACAATTATGGAAAACCTGAATAATATGAACGAATTGGAGGAGATGCGCCGCGAACTGCAGGTGCTGAAGGACAAGGTGGAAAGAAAGGGTGTGCTCAACGAGCGACTCGTCAAGAAGTCTATCCGTGACAATATGAAGGGCATTCGTCACACCATCTACAGAATGTTGGCCGTGGCCGTGCTGGTCACCCCGCTATGGCTGTTTATCAAGTATCAGTATAATCTTACATGGCCGCTCTTCATCTTTACGCTGCTGATTATGTATGTGTCGGTATTCTTCGACTGGATTATCAACCGTATGGACGTCGACAATTTGGGCAAAGACCTGAAGGAAACCGCCAACAGCCTGATGGAGATGAAGAAGCGCCGCTCGCTTCAGGAGAAGATTGCCTTCTGCGTGCTTCCCATCTGGATGCTGTGGCTGGGCTACGAGTTCTACCATAATATTGCTGACCACAGCGAGGCCATTGCCATTATGATCGGTGCAGTTGTAGGTGGCGTCATCGGCGGTGCCATCGGACTGAGCATCTTCTTCAAGTGGCAGCGGAAGAACGACGAGATGATTGAGCAGATCAACGATTTGATGGAAGAAGAATAATATATAAAAGGATAAAGAAATGAAAAAATTGATGCTTACCCTGGCGCTCGTTCTCACAGCAGCGCTCAACGCAAACGCACAGTTGCTCTACAAGATTTCGGGCAACGGACTTGAGAAACCGTCGTATATCATCGGTACCTACCATTTGGCTCCCGTATCGTTCACCGACAGCATTCCGGGACTGAAAGAGGCGCTCAATGCTGCCGAACAGGAATACGGCGAACTGGATATGAGCGACATGATGTCGGCAGAGAACACGCAGAAGATGCAGACTGCCATGATGCTGCCCGAAGGACAGACGCTCGACAAACTGCTCACTGAGGAACAGATGACACGTCTGAATGGAATGATGAAGACTCTCATGGGCATGGATATGACCAACCCGATGGTGGCGCAGCAGCTGGGCAAGATGACGCCTAAGGCACTCACCGTGCAGATGTCGCTGCTGATGTGGCTTAAAAAGAATCCCAATTTCAACCCGCAGGAAACGTTCGACGGTTATTTCCAGGAGGTGATGGCCGGGGCTGGAAAACCCGTGAAGGGCTTCGAGACCGTGGACTTCCAGGTGGATGCGCTGTTGAAGGGAACGCCCATGGAGCGCCAGATAGAGATTCTGATGTGTATGGTGGACAACCAAGAATGGCAGGAGATGATGGTTGACAAAATCGTGTCGGCTTTCTTCTCTCAGGATATGAAGGCCATCGAAGCCGCTTTTGATGAGAAACTGAACAACAGCTGCGATGACACGCCCGAGGAGAGAGACCGCCTGATATACAGTCGCAACGCCAACTGGCTGAAGGTGATGCCGCAGATTATGAAAGAGAAGAGTACGTTCTTCGCCGTGGGTGCTGGCCATCTGGTGGGCGAAAAGGGTGTGCTGGCAGGACTGAAAAAGGCTGGGTATACGGTGGAAGGAGTGAAGTAATATTACAGAAGGATGAAGACAATATTGAAGTTGGCGGGAGGACTCTTGGCAGGCTGTGCCATAGGAGCGCTCGTCGGAATGGGAGCCGCCGTGGCGTTCGGCGAAAAATCGTGGGCAGAGGTTTGGGCAAAGTTTTGCGACATCGGAACCTTGCGCCTGTTGCTCCCCGCCTTAGGAGCCGTCGCAGGGGCTGTGGTGGCCTTCATCCTGCATATTATCATCCACGAAGGCGGCCATCTGGTGGCCGGACTGCTGACGGGCTACCGCTTCGTGTCGTTCCGCATCTTTAGTCTGACGCTCATCCGTAAAGACGGGCGCTACCAGTGGCGCAACTTCTCGCTGGGCGGTACGGGCGGACAGTGCCTGATGGCTCCGCCGCTGCGCCCCCTCGAAGAGATAGATACCCGGTGGTATAACCTGGGCGGAGTGCTGGCCAATGTTGTTGTAAGCACGCTGGCACTTGTGCTCATGCTGTGTTTCGACCTCCCCGATTGGGCAGAGATTTTCCTGCTGACGCTGACATTCTTCGGTTACCTGCTGGCACTCATCAACGGCATTCCCATGAAGTTGAGCGGCGTGAACAACGACGGCTACAATCTGCTCTTCCTTGAGAAGACGCCCGACGACAAGTGCCGGCTCTGTCAGATGCTCGAAGCCAATGCTAACATACAGAACGGCATGCAGCCCAAGGAAATGCCCGATGAGATGTTTCCCGCTGAAGAGCAGGTGAACTGGAAAGACGGCCTGCAGGTGAACTGGCAGCTGATGGTAGTTGCCCGACTGGAGAACCAGCACCGCTGGGAAGAGGCCTACGCCCTGCTGCAGGAAGGACTGGCCCAGAAGCAACACATAGCCGCACTATTCCAGCAGGAACTCACGCTCGAGATGGTGTTCGTATGCCTGGTCACCGGCCGTATTGAAGAGGCCCGCCAGCTCTACACCGACCGGTTGCGCAAATATGTGAAGCAGTTCATGAAGACGCATAGCAGCAAGCAGCGCATTCATTTCGCCACGACCTTGCTGCTCGACGGCAACCGCGAAGAGGCCCTCAGGCTGCTGGAAAACCTGAAAGCACATCGCGCCGACTACCTCTTGCAGGGTGAGGTAGAGATGGATATCGAGTTGATGGAACAGCTGTTGAGTTAAGAGTTTAGAGTTAAGAGTTTAGAGTTATGATTACTTTTTGATGCTGATTGCAACTTTTTGAGTGATTCATACGTCTATAATATAAAACAAGGTGATATTGTATAACTTATAATCAAATAGGACTATGATTTTATCAACAACCCCAACCATTGAAGGCCAGACCATCCGCGAGTATAAGGGCGTGGTGACAGGCGAGACCATTATCGGTGCAAACTTTGTGAAGGATTTCTTTGCCGGCATTCGCGACATTGTGGGCGGACGTTCGGGCGCCTACGAGCGGGTGCTGCGCGAGGCCAAGGACACCTCAATGAAAGAGATGGAAGACCGTGCCCGCGAGATGGGCGCCAATGCCATCGTGGGCATCGACATCGACTACGAGACCATCGGACAAGGCAACTCCATGCTGATGGTGGCCACCAGCGGAACAGCTGTGGTGATATAGGAGCCCACCCCAAGCCCCTCCCAAGGGGAGGGGTTTAAAACCAATGATACAAACGGAAATGAATTTGACATAGAAATTCTTTGCCGTTTGGTAATCATTGATTAATTTTGCAGCGTAAAACATATTTATATACTAACGTATCAACAATGAAATTCAAGAGATTTATGATGCTGGCCGCCCTGCTCGTTAGCAGCGTGGCCGCAATGGTGGCACAGGAGATGCAGATGCCTCCCATCCCCATCGACAAGAACGTGAAAATCGGTAAGCTGGACAATGGTCTGACCTACTACATCCGCAAGAACAACTGGCCCGAGAACGTGGCCAACTTCTACATCGCCCAGCGCGTGGGCTCTATCCAGGAAAACGAAGACCAGCGCGGACTGGCCCACTTCCTGGAGCACATGGCCTTCAACGGCTCGGAGCATTTCCCCGATTCGGCATTGCTCGACTTTACCCGTCGCATTGGCGTTGACTTCGGTCGTGACCTGAATGCCTACACCTCTATCGACCAGACGGTGTATCGCATCTGCGACGTGCCCACCAAGCGCGTGACGGCACTCGACTCTTGCATACTCGTGCTGAAAGACTGGTCGAACGGTCTGACGCTGAAGGGCGAGGAGATTGAGAAGGAGCGTGGCGTCATCCATCAGGAGTGGCAGCTGGGCGAAGGTCCTGCACAGCGCATCCAGCAGAAACTCTTCCCCCGCCTGTATCCCGGATCGAAGTACGGCGAGCGCCTGCCCATCGGACTGATGAGCGTTGTCGACGGCTGTAACCCGCAGGTACTGCGCGACTACTACAACAAATGGTATCGTCCTGACAACCAGGCCATCATCATCGTCGGCGACGTTGATGTGGACCATTGCGAGCAGGTCATCAAAGACCTCTGGAAAGACAGCAAGATGGACCCCAGTGCCGCCAAGGTGGTCGACGAGCCCGTGCCCGACAATGCCGAGGCCATCTTTGCCATGGAGAAAGACAAGGAGATGCAGTATGGCCAGATTCTGATGTGCATGAAGCAGGATGCCACCAAGCCCGAAGAGAAGGTGGGCATCGACTATTTGATTCAGGACTACTGCGTAGACCTCATCTCGCTGATGTTCGACATGCGCACCCAGGAGGCCGCCCAGAAACCCGACTGCCCCTTCGTATATGCCAGCGCCAGCTATGGCGAGTACCTGCTCTCGAAGACCAAGGACGCCTTCATGCTCATCGGCGTGCCCAAGGAAGGCAAGGACCTCGAGACCATGGCCGCCATCTATCGTGAGGCACAGCGCGTGAAGCAGTACGGCTTCACTCCCTCCGAGTTCGACCGTGCCAAGCAGGAATACATGAGCCGTCTGGAGAAGCAGTTCACCAACCGCAATAAGATTACCAATGCCGACTATGGCAACCAGTATCGCGACCACTTCCTTGCCAACGAGCCCATCCCCTCTATCGAGGAGCGCTAC
>JAEEGK010010010.1_pt1 | contig 21955 bp, 19 predicted proteins | sample 8958771 | NCBI WGS metagenome assembly JAEEGK01 (sample SAMN16246547, study PRJNA631951) | gut metagenome | biome: gut microbiome; feature: rumen; material: SC-attached | host: Bos | place: Iran: Karaj | collected 2018-10 | reverse complement strand
TTTCTTTGCAGTCTGCGTACAAGAAGAATTTAGCCCATTTTTCCACAGTTGTCAATTTTTCAACCGGCTCATCAGGAATATCCTTGTATTTTGGTAGTTCAAGATAAATAATTTTCATACGTGCAGATTTCAAACCTTTTCCATCTTCCAGGCGCATTGTATAAGTTAGGAATCCGTCATCAATCGTATCATCATAAATAAAGTTCAATACAGAAATCATCATCGCCTCTGGAACCTGACGCCAGGTCATTCCCTTTCTAACATTATGATTTAAAAGATGAGCTACATAATATTCAGAACGGTTGTCGAATGAATCTAAATCGTTCAATCCCTGCATCTCTACATTTAAAACTTTATTTTCTGTATCAATTTCATCAGACTGGCTCTTGCAGGCAATATCGAAAATTGACTGTTTATCCCGCTCGGATTCAATTGGTAATTCATTCTGAGTTATTGTGACATCAGAAATGTTCTGCTTTAGCATGACGCTGAGAAAAGCTGTGAGTGCGGCGTTAGATGCCTCTGAGTTTTGTGTGAATAGCGATTTAAAAATAGGGTCAACTTTAGGATTTAGCATGGCTCCCGGATATGGGCGCAATGATTTTGAATCAGACATATAATCTCTCCTTTTGAATGAATGTTTCTGTTTGATAGAGTATTTTTCTCTACACTCTATAATTAGTAAAAAACAAAAAATTTCGGACCATTTTCGGAGAAAAAAAATTATAAATATTTGTTATCCAGATAATAAAAAGTATGAGCACCGAACGTGGAGATAATGCGGGCTGAAAATGAAAATATTAATAGTAATTAATACTGCCCGCATTTGTAGTTTTGCAAAACAAAACTACATTTCATGACTTTTGTTATCCGTAGGTAAGCCGCGGAAGGTGAGTTGTGAGAGCGACTTTGCCATTTTTTCTTTATGAAAAATGAAAATGTAAATCTATTGCATAAAAGTGTATTTTTTGGTAATATTCCTGTTACGTGTATGGATTTTTTATGCAAAAATATTTAATCCCCGTTTTATATTGATGCAGGATTCTTACACTAGTCTTTTGCAGAATGGATTTTTTTGTTTCCTATTTCCGCTGCAGCGGGCGTTTTTAATGAATAATTTTTGATAGAGGTATTATATGTACGCAACTATTGAATTTAAGGGCAAACAGTACAAAGCAGAAAAAGATGTTGTCCTTACTGTAGATAAGCTTGATGCTGAAAAAGGTACAAAAATTGACATTGATACTGTTCTTCTTGTTAGTGATGGAGATAAAATCAGTGTTGGTGCTCCTTACGTAAAAGGTGCTAAGGTTACTGTAGTTGTTGAAGAAACTTTTAAAGATAAAAAGGTTTTGGTATTCAAATACAAGTCAAAGAAAGATTATCATCGCTTGATTGGTCATAGACAGCAGTACACAAAAGTACGTGTTGAATCTATTACACTCGCATAACTGGAACATATAGGAGACTACTATGGGAAGAACTAGAGGTGGTAGCGGTGCTAAAAACGGCCGCGACGCAAATCCAAAGAACTTAGGTGTTAAAAAATATGCTGGGGAACTTGTAAGTGCAGGTTCTATTCTTGTAAAGCAGCGCGGAACAAGAATCTATCCGGGTACAAACGTTATGAAAGCTGGTGATGACAGTTTGTTTGCTACTGCTGATGGAAAAGTTGTTTACTACGAACGTATGAATCACAAATACGTTGCTGTAGAAGCTGCTGAGTAAGTTTTTTTCAACTTATGAATTGCCCGGTTTGACTTAGAATCTGCCGGGCATTTTTTTTATAAGGAGATTCTGAATGGTAGGTTTTGCAGACGAAGCAACAATAGAAGTGCGTTCTGGAAACGGTGGTAATGGCTGTGTTGCTTTTAGACGAGAAAAATACATTCCTCATGGTGGACCAAATGGTGGAGATGGTGGTCGCGGAGGCGATGTAATTTTTTGTGTAAAAAGGAATCTTCGAACTTTGGCTGGTCTCCGTCACAAGCATTGTTTTAAGGCTAGAAACGGTGGTGATGGTCAGGGCTGGAACCGCTTTGGCGCCGATGGTGAAGATGTTGTTATTCCCGTTCCTCCTGGAACTACAATCCGCGATGCCGAAACTGATGAAATTATTTATGATTTTTCTTCTGAAAGTGAAAATGAACGCTTTGTTTTTTTGAAAGGCGGTAATGGTGGCTGGGGAAATGTACATTTTAAAACTTCTACGAATCAGGCGCCGAGACATGCAAATCCTGGCCAGAAAGGGGAAACTCGTTTTTTAAAGCTTGAGCTTTCTATTATGGCTGATGTTGGTCTGGTTGGGTTTCCGAATGCGGGAAAATCTTCCCTGCTTACGGCTTTTACAAACGCACGTCCAAAAATTGCACCTTATCCTTTTACAACGATTATTCCGAATCTTGGTGTACTTAGGGTTGATGATGAAAATGATATTATTGTTGCCGATATTCCTGGTATTATAGAAGGTGCGTCTGAAGGACTTGGTCTTGGAGATACTTTCTTAAAGCATATTACCCGAACTTCCTGCCTTATTTTTATGGTTGATTGTTCTGACGATAATTATCTTTCGGCTTACGACACTCTTTGTGATGAACTTAAAAATTATTCAGATGATTTGCTTGAAAAGCCGAGAATTGTTCTTTGTAATAAGATTGATGTGGAAGGTTCTTTTGAGCGTGCTATAGAAATTGAAAACAAAATAAAAGAAAGTGAACCGGAAACCCGGGTTATTCCTGTTTCTGTTTTGACAGGGCGGGGAATGAAAGATGCCAGAAACGAAATTATTGAGCTTGTAAGTGAGCTTGAAAATCGAAATCAAAAAAATGAGGATTCTGCTGCCGGTTTTAATGCGTCATATTCAGGTAACTCTGAAAACGGTGCTTCAGGCTCTTCTTTTATGGCAACACGGGCTTATATCGAAGATGACGATGATGTTCAGTATCCGGGGAGTGAGCAGTAGTTAGCATATGAAAATAGCAGTTTTTGGCGGAAGTTTTAATCCTCTTCATAATGGTCATGCAATGCTGGCAGATACGGTTATAAAAGATTTGGGATATGATAAGGTGCTTTTTGTCCCGACTTGTATACCGCCTCATAAAAGGGTAAATGCAGATGTGAGTCCGGAAAAACGTCTGGAAATGCTTGAGCTTTTTTGCTCTACTAATGGTTATGGACATTTTGAAGTTGAAGCTTGTGAAATTGAACGCGGTGGGGTTTCCTATACAGTGGACACTATAGAATATTTGAATAAAAAGTATTCAAAAGTTCTTGATGGAAAACTTGCTTTTATAATGGGAGATGAGGTTGCTGCCGAGTTTGATAAATGGAAAAATCCAGAAAAGATTTCTAAACTTGCTGATTTGATTATTACTCACAGAATTAAGGATGATAGCGAAAGTCATCCTGATGCATCTGTTATGGAAAATATACAGAATACTCCGATTGGGGATTATAAGGGGGATTTTAATGTTAGATTTGATGAAAAATCCTTTAAATATCCTTATACTCTTTTGAAAGAGTCTATTCTTCCGGTTTCTTCTTCTGATATAAGAAAAAGAATTATTGAAGGACGTAGTATTAAGTATCTGCTTCCGACTGAGATTTACAGATTTATTATGGAAAATAATTTGTACATGCGGTTTGATAAAGGTGAAAAATCTTCTGCTTGCAGAAAAATGAATTACGAGGCTAAAATAGAAGAAATACGTGCTTATACAAAAGCGCATGTAAAGAAATCACGATACGAGCATTCTGAAAGAGTTGCGCAGATGTGCAGTCTTTTGTGCGGTCATTATGGTTTAAATATTGAAGAAGGTTATCTTGCAGGAATTGCACATGATATGTGTAAGGATATGGATGATGAAGAAGTGACGAAAGTTGCTTCTAAAGATGGTCTTCCTATTTATGATATTGAAAAAAATAAACCTTCGCTTTTGCATGGGCGGGCAGCTGCCATTTTAATGAAGGAAAAGTTTGGCATAACTGACAAAAACATTCTTGAAGCAGTTGCATTTCATACTTCTGGAAAAGTCGATATGTGTGATTTGACAAAATGTCTTTTTCTTGCTGATAAAATTGAGCCGGGACGTCCTCAATCTACAGAAGAATACCGTAACCGCTATCTGACTTTGTCTCTGGATGAAATGACGGCTTGTATCATAATGGAAAATTATGATTATGTGTTGAATAAAAAGGGATATGTTCTCTATCCTGAAACAGAAAGGCTTGTAGAATACTATAAAAAGTTTATAAAATAAAAAGGAAGAAGAAAATAGATTATAAGGGAGAAAGAAATGCCTAAATTAAGGGATGAACAAAAAGGTATTATTTTTATATTGCTGATTGTTGCAGTTATTGCGGCTCTTGTTGTGTTTTTTGCTTTGTCCCTGAGGCGGGATGAAGTTAGTGATATTATTGAGCGTGATTCTTTAGTGAGAATGCTTTTTGTTATAGAAGATGATAGAACTGAAGTTCTTTTTTCAAGTGTTCTTCTTTATAATCCTGACACAAAAAAAGGTGCAGCAATAAATCTTCCTGGAAATACCGGGGCAATTTATCAGTCATTGGGAAGGGTAGACCGTCTTGAGAATGTTTATAATGACTGTGGAATTGAAACTTACAGGACGGAAGTTGAAAAACTGCTTGGAGTAAGGCTTCCCTTTTATACAGTTATAAAGCTTGATGATTTTATAAAACTTTGTGATATGCTGGGGGGAATGAGGGTTTTTATTCCTTCACCAATAGACCAATATTCTGAAGACGGTGAGCGCTGGCTTTTACCTTCTGGAGCTATTAACCTTGATGGAGATAAAGTAGCAACTTATTTGCAGTATGCTGATACCGAATCCTCTGAGGATAATATTCAGGATCGTTATCAGAATATTATGCTTGCACTTTTGACTGGTTTGCATGACAAGTCTTTTGTAATTTTTAATAAAAAGAACTTTAAGGAATATGCGGGTTGTTTTGCCACAAATTACGATGAAGAAGATGAAGAGAAACTGTTTGCAATTATTTCTGAAATTGATACGGAATCAATAATCAAACAGACTATTACAGGTTCTTTGCGTAATGTTGACGGACAGCAGTTATTATTCCCATTAAATAACGGAGAGTTTATTAAGGAAGCAGTTCAGCAGACAACAAGTATGATTATGTCTTCTGACGGAGTTTCGTATAGTCGTGTTTATGTACTGGAAATACAAAACGGTACTACTACACAAGGTCTTGCAAGAAGAACGGCAACATTGTATCAGGATGCTAGTTATAATGTTCTGGCCGCTGTAAATGCAGAATCAAACGATTATGCGGAAACTGTTATTATAGATCATATTGGAAATGAATTGGCAGCACGTACTGTAGGCGAATTAATTCATTGTACAAATATTAAAACACCTGAGGAAGAAGAGACTTCTGGTCGTTCTTCTGCAGAAGCTCAGGTTGATTTTACCATTATTCTCGGAAGGGATTTTAATGGTCGTTATGTTATTGAAGGAGCATCTTACTAGAATGAAAACAATGGAAGAAAAGGCAAAAGAAATTGCTAAATTAATGGAGGACGGCAAGGGAAATGATGTTGTCGTTCTGGATATAAGCCAGTTAAATTCCTGGACAGATTATTTTATAATTGTAACTGTTAATAGTTCTATTCACTGGCAGGGACTTTACAAACAGGTTAAGGATTACATTAAACAGAATGATCTGGAAGTGCATTTAACAAATAAAAAGAGTCCAGACGGAGATGACTGGAATCTGATTGATTTGGGTTCAATTGTAATTCATCTTATGTCAGAACAGGCCCGCGCATTTTATGATCTTGAAAAATTATGGCATGCGGGAACTGTAATAGACTATAAAAATTAGATTGTTTGAGGCTGATGAGCTGAAATGAAATTAAAAGGCAGAACCGTCTTCTTCAAAAAGGGAATCAACGCTGCTGCCTTTTAAGTTATAGCCATCTTCTGCTTCAACGTCGTCATAAGGTTCGTCAATGTATTCTTCTTCTTTGAATACATCGTCGAACAGTTCAACGTCGTCGTCGAGTTCGTCTAAAACTTCGTCATCTTCCTGATCGTCAAAATCATCATCGAAATCTTTGTCGTAATTGTCAAAATCATCATCATAAGAAAAAGAAAGGCTGAATGTTGAATCTTCTAAAGAGAATTCTTCTGCTGACATAAAAAATCTCCATACCTTACTAGGACTACTTGTCCACACATTTTTTACACCATAGAAGATATTTTATTGTCCTATTATAGTCAACTAGTTTTTAGTTTTTTTTGATGCTTTTTTCACGTTGACAGAGAGTAAAAAAATAGTATAATAATATTGTTGATGTTACGAGAATACCATGAAAAAGCATATGCAAAGGTTAACTTTAATTTAAGGGTTTTGCCTAAAAGAGCAGATGGTTTTCATGATATTGAGAGCGTTTTCCAGACAATTAGTTTATATGATGAACTGATTGTGACAGTGCAGGATGAAAAAAAATGTACTGTGCTTTGTGATTCGATGAATCTTCCGGCGGAAAACACTTTGACATTGGCATATAAGGCATTTTGTGAAGTCGTTAATTTTGATGTTCCAGGTGTTATTGTTAAGATAAATAAAGGAATACCGAGTGGCGGTGGATTAGGCGGAGGGTCGGCAGATGCGGCCGCTCTTGTCAGGGTGCTTGAAAACATTTGTAATCTGGAACTTTCTGATTTACAACGTGATTTAATCGCAGAAAAAACGGGAAGTGATGTTTTCTTTTTTATGCATTGCAATTCCGAAGGAAAGGGCTGTGCCCTGGTTTCTGGAAGAGGAGAATGTGTAAAAATGATTGATTCCAGAAATGATTTATTTTTGTTGCTGATTTTTCCTGGTGTTAGCAGTTCAACTAAAGACGCTTATAGTCTTGTTGATTCTTTTTTGCAAAGGGAAAATAAAGTAAAATATCCGGCTTTTGGTGAGCTTGAAGCAATTTACCGGCGTAAACCAGAAGAATGGGTATTTATAAACACTTTTACTTGTGCCATGTGCAGCAAGTATGATGAAATAAAAAGTGCGTTGAATGCATTAAAAGATGCTGGAGCAGACTACTGTGATATGTCAGGTTCTGGTTCGACAGTTTTTGGTGTATTTACTTTAGAGCAGCAAGCAATGAATATTAGTAATTTGCTTTGTGAATCTTGGAACTGTTTGTTAGTGCAGACTTTATAGTTTGTGTGAAAAAAAATTAGCGGAGGTCTTGCTTATGCAGATTACTGAACTTAGAATTAGAAAAGTTGAAGACGAAGGTAAATTACGTGCCTATGTTACTGTTACTTTTGACAACTGCTTTGTTGTTCATAATGTAAAAATTATTGAAGGAAAAAGCGGATTGTTCATCGCAATGCCAAGCCGAAAGACTGCAAATGGTGAGTATAAGGATGTAGCACACCCAATCAGCCCAGAATTTAGAGCTGAACTGCAGGACAAGATTCTCGCAGAGTATGAAGCTGGTCATGTTGAAGTTGGTGGAGAAGCCGACTAATACATATATTAAAAATTGAGCCGTCGTCAAGTGGTAAGACACGGGCTTTTGGTGCCCGCATTCCGCAGGTTCGAATCCTGCCGGCTCAGAATTATTTAACACCGTTCCAGAAAGGGACGGTGTTTTTTTTGTATAGATTGGCAGGATTCGAAGCGGAGTGAGCGCCTCAAAATTGCGAGCAGTGGCGCAGCAATTTTGGGGAAAAGCGAGCAGGAGGCGAGCGACAGCGAACGAAGCCGCCGTGGAGACAAAAAACAGGAGGTTTTTTGACGGAACGGCGAATCCTGCCGGCTCTTAGTTGCAATGGGGCCCGAGCGTGGAGTGGTGCGCAGCAGTCTGCCGCATGGCAGACCGGCCGTAGGCAAGCCACGGAAGGCGAGTTGGGTGTGGGACTGGCCTATGTATTGAAATAGAATAATAAATTTGATATATTATTTAAATATTTTTAGAGATATAAGGAGCTTTAAGAAATGAGTAAGCAGACAATCAATGCAAAAACTAGAACTTCAATTGGTAAAACAGCTGCTAAAAGACTTCGCAAAGCAGGTAGTATCCCAGCTGTTGTTTACAATGACAAGGGAGAAGCTACTTCAATCGAAGTAAACGAAGTTGAGTTTAACAAGGTTTGGAGAACAATCACTCCTACAACTTCTATCAATCTTGTTATTGACGGAAAAGAAAACTTAGCTTTAATCAAAGACACAGAATACAACATCAGAACTGACAAAGTTCTTCATGCTGACTTCTTTGTTCCAGCTGCAGATGAGAAACTTGTTACAAAAATCAAGGTTCACTATACAGGAACTCCAGCTGGTGTTTTGAAGGGTGGTTTTAAGAAAGAAAGAAATAATCAGATTAAAATCAAGGCTTGTATTGCTGACCTTCCAGAAACAATTGTTGCAGATATTTCAAAAATCAATGTCAGTGAAGCTCTTCGTGTAAAGGATTTACAGCTTAGCGATAAAGTTGAAATTCTTTCTGATGAGAATTTACCTTTGGTAACTGTTTCACCTGCACGCTAATTCTGCTAATGCTTTTTAATTTGTTCAGCGTAAACAGATTTAATCTTTAGCAATTATGAGACGTCACTGAATTGTGGCGTCTTTGTTTTTTAACGGGAAGAAAGTTGGTAAAGGGCGGAAAATATGAATGACCTTTTGAATAAAAATATGAACGCGGAATCTAAGGCAGATTCAAATGCAGACAAAAAAGTTGTGGCACAGTTTGAAAAAAAAGTTCTGGAAGGGCTCAAAAAATGCGGAATTAATCTGAATGCCCCTTCTGAAAAAACTCCCGCGCTCGCCGCCGCCGTCTCAGGAGGAGCCGATTCCACCGCGCTCTTAGTCGCACTTTCTTCAATCCTTTCCCCGCGACATATCCCTCTGTATGTAATTTCTGTAAATCATTTTATCCGAGCGGATGAAGAAACTTGCGGCGATGTGGAATTTGTAAAAAATACCTGCGAATCCTTGCGAGCCCTTGGAGGCGACCTTCGTTTTTTTGAGTATGCGCTGGCTAAGGGCGAGGTAGAGACTTATTGCAGGGTGAATAAAACTGGGGTGGAAGATGCCGCTCGTGCCTTGCGATATCAGGCTTTTGAAGAATTTCTTGAAAAAAACAATCTCGATGCCCTCTGTCTGGCCCACAATCAAAACGACCAGCTGGAAACAAGCCTTATGCGAATCTTAAAAGGCGATTCTCTGGAGGATATTAGTTTTATCCCCCGCGTCCGCCACAAATTCCTCCGCCCCCTGCTGGACCTTTCGCGCGAAGAAATTGAAAACTATCTTAAAGCAAAAAATCAAAGCTGGCGAACGGATTCTACAAATTCTGACACAAACTATCTGCGTAACAAAATCCGTCACAAGCTCATTCCCCTTTTGGATCAGGATTTTACCGGCTGGCAAAAGGGAATTTTGAATGGAATAGAAAAAACTCAAAAACAACGGGAATTTATAAAGGAGCTTACCGATAGAATTCCTCTTTGCTATAATGAAGAAGAAAAATCAGTTTCTATAGATCAAGCCGCCTTTGTAAACGCAGCTGCTGGTTCCAACGATTTTTTACAAATCGAATTACTCTACAAAGCTTTTTCTCTGCTCAATAAAAACCGCATTCCCTATTCCTTTATGCTTGACCTTGTAAAAGCGGTGGAAGCCAGCGAAGAAGCTCAAAAAAATAAAACAATTACAAAAAATTATGAAGATTTAGAAATAATCCTAAAAAAAGAGCAGCTTTTAATAAAAAAAAGCAAAAATAACAATACGGACTTGATTTTTTTTGATATAATAGAAGAAATAGGAACTTATGAATTTCCCTTTGGAATTTTAGAAGTTCAAAAAAAGGATGAAAATCTATATTCCTTTATTATAAACGGCTGCAAAGTTGAAAAAGCTTTTTCACTGCCTCTTTGTGTGCGAAACCTTCAGACTGGTGATAAAATTTTAACGGCGCAGAAGGATTATAAAAAGGTTATAGATATTTTTAAGGACTGGCAGATTCCTGAAGAAATGCGCAGAAAAATTCCGCTTGTTCAAAGTATTATTGAAAATCAGGAGCTTTTGTGTATCCTCGGGAAAAGTTTAGGTTTTAAAGACTGGATAGTAAATTAAATGAAAAAAATGGAAGAAGTAAAAAAAAGATTATCGCTTTCACTTTATTTTATGCTTTTTGTGGTTTTGACTTTTTTTCCAAGTGCAAAACTTTCTGCTCAATCAAAAGAAGTTGCTGCAGCCAACCAGAGGACTGCCGAACGCTGTCTTAAGCTTGCCGAAAACTGTCTTGCCGGAAATGACTGGAAAAATGCCCTGAGCAATGCAGAGCTTGGACTTTCTTATGACGAAAGCATTTCGGATTTGATTTATATAAAAGCCTTGTCCCAGAGCAATTTAAATTATCCCCGTGCCCAGATTCTTGAAACTATTCGTGGAGCTTTTGAAAAAGATAAATGGCTTAATTACAATAAAAATGGTGCCCGCATTTTGTATGCAGATCTTTTATCAGAAGTTGGTGAATATGACCAATCAATGTCGCTTCTCAATGAAAAACCTTTGATTTATAATGCAGATTCTGAGTTTATCCGCATAAAAAATTATTACCGCATGGGAACTTATGAATCAATCAGCCTTGCCCGTACCCGTTTGAGTAGTGCTCGAAAGATTTATCCTCAGGATGGCCGTTTTGCCAGAATCTTCTTTATGTTTGAAATGCTTTATATGAATCATTCTCTGCTTACAGAAGGCACTTATGAGATTCCTGAATTGGTAAAAACTCTTGCTTCTGCATATATAATAAAGCTTCCTGATTATGATGCCAGCGAAATAGGACAATCAGACACCCAGATTATTGCCCTTATGTTTGCCCAAGGGGAAGAACAGCAGCGTCTTTTAAAGGCAGTCGGCCAGATAAATAATAATAGTCCTCTCTATGCTCTTGCTGCCTTACGTGCCGGAATAATTTCTGAAGAAAATGCCTATAATCTCTTTTTTGAATCAAGCAATAATATTTATTCCCTTAATATTCTTGAAAGTTTTGCCCTGCTTATAAATAATCCTGGACTTCGCGATAATTTCCGCCAGAGACTTAATTCTTTTTCTGGCATTTTATATATTGATGAGGATTTAGATTTACGCAATGAATTAGTAATTGAATATGACCGGGGAAGGGCCAGAAACGTAAAATATGATGAAAATAACGACCAGATTCTGGAAATGAATGTGATTTGTGATTTTGGTACCCCAGTTTCCATAGATTATGAAAAGGAAGATATTTTCCTTGAATATGATATTTTCCCTTCTGTTCATCAGATTAATCTAAATAAAAAGCAGTCGTATTTTTATTTTTTGAATGATGATTTTAATTACAATCCTTTTGAAATGAAAAAAAATGAGCTCTTTTCATATTTTGGTGCAGATTTTTATATTCCTTATCCAATTGAAGAAAGTAAGCTTCCTGATGAAATTGCTCTAGCCCAGAAGGCTTCTTCAATTGAATTGCCTACACAAGAACGCTATGATTCAAAGGTAATCTATACCATGTTTGAAGGTCGTCCGGTTTTTGCAAACTTCAGGGTAACCGAAAGAAAATACGCTTATTCAACAATAGAAACAGGACTTCCTTTTGTCCGCTATGTCGATTATGATGGCGACAATGTTTTTGAAACCGCCGAAACCTTCAATTTTACTCAGAATGATGATTATCCGGATCAGTATTATGATTCACTGATTAAAAAGATTTTTGGAGATAATGCTTTCAGCAAATCAATTTATTTACAGAAAATTGAAATTGACAGAAATAGCGACACAATCGTTGAATATAAAGAGGAGTTCCTTCCTAAAAATGGAAAAATCTCTTATTGGGATGATGATGGAAACGGAATCTGCGATTATCAGTATATCCGTTACCCTGATGATGATTCGAATGTTTTAAAGGAAGAAGCAATTTTTTATACTTCAAACGGACTTGAATCTGTTTTAATCGCTTTTGAAAATCAAGAGCCGGTTTTAATCAGATACAATGAAAATGAATATAAGGTAATAAAAGGATACAGAAAGAATTATTATTGGATTTCAGAAATCGGTACAATTGAGCAGGAAGAAAAAATTATTGCTCAGGCCGCTACAAATCTTGTAAACGGCGAAGTAAATATTGTGCAGATTTCTGAGGATGAAAGATTTACAATCATCCGGGTTGACAGTAATTTTTATTTGAAAAAAATAGAATACAATGAATAATTTTCTGCATCTGATATAAAAAAAATTGAACGGAAATACGATGACGCAAAAATATAATTTTTTATCTATAGTAAGCTTGATTCTTGCTCTTGCAGTTTTTTCTTCATGCAAATCAATAAAAGAGCCCGAACACGTAGAAACATATCTTGATTATACTAATGATGATGTGGTTCAAAACGAAATACATACAATAAGAACTCTTTTAGAAACTGATTGCGTAAAGGCTTTATGGCGGGCTTGTATTTTAAAAAATCAGGAAATTATTGATGAATGTAAGGCTCAGACAATTCTTCAACTGGATTATGCAATAGAAAATAAAGATTATTATGAAGCCGCTCGTCTTACAGATTCACTTAAAGCTGCTGGAATAGAACTTGATTCTAAATATACTCAAGTAGATTATAATTCTCTGATAAAAGAAGAAATCCCGGGGAGCGTCATTTGTAAGGAAAAGCTTCCTCAGACAATTATGGATTGTATAAACGCAACAGTAACAGTTTGGGTTGATAAAGGTCTGAAGGTAGAAAATGGTGCCGGTTATGCAGATATTGTAATTGGTTCAGGCTTTTTTATTGATAAACGGGGCTATATCATTACAAATCATCATGTCATTGATTCCATGGTAGACCCAAAATATGAAGGTTATTCCCGGGTTTTTGTAAAGCTTCCTTCTGATATGGAAACAAAAATACCGGCAAAGGTTATAGGCTATGATTCAGTTATTGACCTTGCCTTACTTAAAGTAGAAATTGAGCCGGACTTTGTATTTGAGCTTGGCTCAAGTTCGGATTTGGGAGTAGGTGATAAGGTTTCTGCAATTGGTACTCCAATAGGACTCGAAGGAACTTTAACCTCGGGAATTATTTCTGCAATTGACAGAAAACTTACAACAATGGGAACAGTTCTTCAGCTGGATGCTGCCGTTAATTCCGGAAACTCAGGCGGCCCTTTGATTGATGAAAATAAAAAAGTTCAGGCAATTGTTTTTGCCGGCATGCTGCAGTTCCAGGGCTTGAACTTTGCAATTCCTGTTGAATATTTAAAACAGGAACTTCCTCTTTTGTATAAAGGCGGCCCTGTTCCTCACGTCTGGATTGCTTCTTATGGTCATACAAAGAGAGTAAAAGCTGCAAAGACGGGAATTGAAGTACAATATGTTATGCCGGGTGGTTCTGCTTTCTTTTCTGGAATTAAAGAAAATTGCCTGATTACAAGCGTTGACAATCAAAAAATTGAATCTTTAGATCAGTTGCAGTTTTATCTCATGTCAAAAAGTGACCGCACTTTAATTTCGGTAAATTACACAGATGAAGAAGGAAAAGAGTGTACAAATCCTGTTTATCTTGAAGCCCGTCCTGAAAATCCCCTTATTAAAATCTACGAAAGTGATTTACTGGGCAATGCCTTTCTTCCAATTTTTGGAATGTCCATGGTTCGTTCATCAACGACAAACAGAAAGGCTTATAGTGTAAAAACTGTCTTGAACGGAACTTCTGCCGATGAAATGGGTTTTTCGGAAAATGATCCGGTTACAGTGCAGGATATAAAAATTGATATTGACAATAATTACTTTTTAGCCCAACTTTATGTACAGAGGCGAAAAAAAGGTTTTATAGATGTTTCGATGACAATGGGTTCCTATTTGGACAGCCCCTATTACTTTTAATATTTGATATAATTTGGAGTTTTTTATGACAGAAATGAAGTACAAGCGCAATTTTTGTATTGTTGCTCATATTGACCACGGTAAATCAACTCTTTCGGACAGGCTTATTCAAAAGGCACAGATTATTGATGACCGTAAGATGGTAAATCAGATTCTGGACAATATGGATATAGAACGTGAGCGCGGAATTACAATTAAAAGTCAGGCTGTTACGATTCCTTATCATGCAAAAGACGGACATGATTATGAATTAAACTTTGTTGATACTCCGGGACACGTTGACTTTTCGTATGAAGTTTCAAGAGCAATTGCTTCTTGTGAAGGTGCGCTTCTGCTGGTAGATGCAACTCAGGGTGTTGAAAGTCAGACGGTAAGTAATATGTACATGGCTTTGGAACACGATTTAACAATGGTTCCTGTCATCAATAAAATAGATTTGGCTTCAGCTGATATAGAATCGTGTAAGCATCAGATTGATAATGAGCTGGGACTTGATTCTTCAGATGCAATGTGTGTTTCTGCAAAAACTGGTGAGGGAATTGACGAGCTTATGGAAGCAATTGTTACTAAGTTTCCGCCGCCAAAGGGAGATCCAAATGGTAAGCTTGCAGCCCTTATTTTTGACTGCCATTACGATGTTTATCGCGGAGTTGTTGTTCATGTTCGTGTTATGGATGGTCAGCTTAGAACTGGTGATTTAATCAAAATGATGAGTACCAACACTCAGTACAAGGTTGAGCAGTGCGGTATTTTTAAGATTAATTATGAAGAAACCGGCGTGCTTGAAGCAGGCGATGTTGGTTATATTATTTCGGGCCTTAAAACTGTAAGCGATGTAAAAGTTGGTGATACGATTACTTCTGTTGAAAACGGTCTTGAAGAGCCCTTGCCTGGATTTAAAGAGGTTAAGCCTGTTGTTTATTCTTCAATCTATCCAATGGATTCCAATGATTACGAAGAATTAAAAGACAGTATGGAAAAACTTAAGTTGAATGATGCAAGTTTAATTTACGAAAAAGATAATTCTCTTGCTTTAGGAAACGGTTTCCGCTGCGGCTTCCTCGGGCTTCTTCATCTGGAAATTATCCAGGAACGTCTTGAACGCGACTTTGATCAGGCAGTAATTTTTACAGCTCCATCTGTACGCTATCTTCTGCATCTTTCTAACGGTGAAGATATGTATATTGATAACCCATCTGAATATCCTCAGGGAAGAATCCGTGACGCCGAGGAACCATATATAAAAGCGTCAATCATTACTCCTTCTGAATATCTTGGTTCAATTATGGCTTTGTGTACAGAAAAACGTGGTATGCAGACAAATATGGCTTATCTGGATACAAAACGCGTTGAATTGAATTATGAAATGCCTTTGTCCGAAGTTCTCTTTGACTTTTACGACCGTTTGAAGAGCTATAGCCGTGGTTATGCTTCTTTTGATTATGAGGTAATTGGCTATCGTCCAACAGAACTTGTAAAAGTTGATATTCTTTTGAATGGAAAAATGGTGGATGCCCTGTCTTTACTTACCTTCAAAAATAATGCTGTTGCCCGAGCCCGCAAAGTTTGCGAACGCTTAAAGGATGAGATTTCCCGTCAGCAATTTAAGATTGCAATTCAGGGAGCAATTGGAAGTCAGATTATCGCGCGTGAAACAGTAAATCCTGTACGAAAAGACGTTCTTGCAAAATGTTATGGCGGTGATATTACCCGTAAGCGTAAGCTTCTTGAAAAACAGAAGGAAGGTAAAAAGCGCATGAAGATGATTGGTGATGTTGAACTTCCTCAGAGTGCTTTCCTTGCTGTGCTTAAAGAAAAAGAAGAGTAGCTTATCTGAATAATTTTAGAAAGTAATCAAGCTCAATCCTTATTCTTTTTAAGAAAGATAATTCTGTGGTGAAGTTTTGTCCGTCAGGGAAGTGCAGGTAAAGATATTCTCTGGCTTCTGCAAGTTGTTTGATTTTTTCCTCTGCTTCTGCCGGGGAAAGTTTTATTTGACCTGTGAGAATGGCTTTTAATGTTTCAAGTTGCTTTTTTTCATCCTGAATGTATTCTGTGATTCTTTGAGATAAATCCTTCTGGTATGTTTGCTGATGCTGGAATTGAATTGTATGTTCGTTATTTGTGAATTCGCTGTTTTCAGTGCAGTTGCACTTGTTTACGCTGCTGCTGGTTCCAGCACAATCACTTTCTGTTTTTTTAAAATCTGGTTTTCTGGCAGGAAGCTCCAGTTTAATTCCGCAGTCCATTGCGTCAAACAGATTTTTTTTGTCATAAAAATAGGCATTAAAGGTGTTGGCATAGCTTTGCAATATGTGCGTTGTATAAAAGGTATTGCCAGCTTTATCTAAAAATGCTGTGGTATTGTCATTAAAGCAGGATTTATAATTTTGAAGTGGATTCAAGCGGTTTGTAGTCTTGAGTCTTGTGGTATGAGCCATTGTTCCTTTTGCGTGGGTAAATCCTGCCGAAAAAGAAAAATCAAGTCCATAAATGTAAATTGGAATACTGTCATCTGTTCTGAACTTGTCTGCATAATAGACTGTTGTTAATCCTACAGAACCAAATGGTGGATTTGATGGCGGTAAAAGTTTTTCTTCCTGCATTGAAGCGATGAAATTGCAGTCATCAAAAATCGTTGTAAAATATGAAAGGCTGGACAGGTCAAAATTGTGGCTGATAAGAGGCGTAGAAGAAAGACTTGCAAAAATATGAGTTTTACCTTGATTAATCTGCGGTCTTGTTCCTATAAAGGCTTGAATTATAAGCTCTTGTGCTTCTTCAATAAAAACTCCGTCTGGACTAATGTTATTTTGCAAAAGTGAAGTAAGGGAGGTATCTGTGCAGAGAATAAAAAAATCTTTTGCATTTGCCTTTATTTCTTCTATACCTTTATTTATGCTTTCTCCTGCTCCAAAAATTAAAATTGGCTTTGAAACAGATTTAAAATATTTTTCAAGTGGAATTGTCTGCGGTAAAAGCTGAAGATTAGTAAAAAAATTATGTGAATATTTACGGCCAAACTTAACTAAAGTTACCCGGTTTGACCAGAAGGTCATTAATGCCTTTGTGCTGGCTTGTAAAAGGTCTTCATAAAAGGAGGAATTAAAACCTGCACCTGCTGAAAAATCGAGCCTTATAATTCTGCGAAAGTTGCCTGCTGCTGGTAATTTTGTACCGTCGGCAAAGGTGTATGAATGTTTGTTTAATATTTGCGGAAGCTGATAAAGTTCATTTTGTGATAAAAATGCCACTTTTTTTGAATTGTTGATTTTTTCCCAGTCTTCTGCAATTTCATCAACTCCTGTAAAAAGTGATTTTGTAAAATCATAAAGTGCAGATTCTCGTTCACATAAAAGAAGAAAGCATTGGTCTGGAAGTTTATCCAGTAATTCCTTTATACCATAGGGAAGAATAGGAGAGCAGCATAAAAAAATGCTGCCGCTTTGAATTGTAAGATTATTTATTGTATTTGTGATTGCCTTTGCAGGCGCGTATTTTGAATAGAGAAGCTTTTCTTTGTATGATACAGAAAAGCCCTGCGCAGTTTGAATTAGGCAGGGCTTTTGAAAAATATTATTATCCAAATTACATTAAATTAGAATAGTAAGTTGTCATGAAATTATTTTCGAGTTTTTTACCGTCCATAATTGCATCTTGTGCAGCAGCGTTGTCATAATTCTGAATGTCAGAAATAAATGAGGTAGAAGTTTCTGCTTCGCTGTCTGCTGTTTCTGTATTTGTATACTGAACAACTACAACATAATCATTGATTACAAGAGGTTCTGAATAATCGTTGAGATTCAAAGAGAATGCTGCTTTGAGAAAGTTTTCGTTTGTTGCTGCTCCACCTAATCCTTCAATTGAAGTATCAAGTTTTGCACAAACAGAAGCGTTTCCGTAGTTTAATGGGAATGGAGCAATTTCTTTCTTTTCGATTCCAAGACTTTCGCAAGCTGCATCAAATCCTTTTGCCTTAGCTTCTGTAGCGAAGAGATTAGCCTGTGCAATGTAATAATCTTCAACCATAGTTGATTCATAAGAATTGATGTAACTTGTTACACGTGATTTCATATCATCACTTGTAAAGTCAGGCTGAACAGCATCACCGTCAGTTCTGAAGATTGAGTAACCAAGTAAAGTCTGGATTACAGGGCTTACAGAATCTTTTGGAAGGCTTACGATTTTATCAAGGTCAGCTTTGTCGTTAAGAATGTTTTCAAGCTGATACTGATAAGTGTTTGTAAGTTTTCCTTCTGTATCACTGTATGATTTCTGTGAGTATTCAGAAATAGCATCTTCAAAAGTAATGTTTCCTTTTTCAAGATCTTTAGCAATTTTCTTTGCCTGTGCTTCATCTTCTACAGTTATGATAGAAATATCATATTTGATGAACTTTGCAGTATTTTTGTTTGCAAAAGCTAATTTTTCTTCTTCTGGATAATTTGATTTTTTGAATGTAGCCAGATTGAATCCGCGTTTTTCTGATTCATAATTTTTGATAAAATCCAATTCAGCATCTGCTTCTTTTAATCCAAAGAGGGCAGTTGTTCCAAAGATTTCTGTTTCTGAACCAAAGTTATCATTCTGGAAACGTCCAGTGTAAAGATTGTCCTGAATGCTTGCACGCATTTCTTCAACTCTTGCAGGATCAGCCTGATTGTAAAGTTTTTTAGAGAACTTTCCGTTTTCATCATAGAAATAACGGCGAAGCTGTCTGTTTACTGCTTCTTTTGGAACTTTAAAACCGCTTTCTTTAACTGCATCTTCGTAAGCGTATTTCATTACTGTTGAGTTGAAAGCGTAATTAAATACGTAATACTGGTTAGATGAATCAATCTGCATTCCCTGATTGCGGAACATTTCTGCATAATAAGAAACGAAATTAGCAAAATCTGAACCACTTTCGTATGCAATCTTTCTTCCGTTGTATTTACCAAATTCGAGAGGTTTCTGATTTCCTCCTCTTCCTAATGAAGCTGGTAATACAAAGGCTATAAGACAAATAAATAAAATTACTATAGAGCCTGCTGTGTATAGTGCACCTTTTTTCATATACAATTCCTTTTTTTGTGTAAAATTTAATATAGTAGATTATTTTAACATAGTGAAATAGACCTGTCAATGTCGAAATTCTACAGTTCTTTTTTACATGTATTTTTACTTATATTTTTTAAGTGAGATTTCGATTATCCATTCACACAAATCTGCAAATGATTTTCCCAGTACGGCGGCTTCCTGAGGAATAAGAGAAGTTGGTGTCATTCCTGGAAGTGTGTTTGCTTCAAGGCAGAAAATCTTGTCATTTTCATCAACCATAAAATCTACGCGGGCATAAGTTTTAATTCCAAGGGTTTTGTAAACGCTGACTGCTGCGGCTTTGATTTTTTCTTCAAGGTCTTTTGTGATTTTTGCAGGACAGGTTTCGATTGTACTTCCTGCCTGATATTTATTTTTATAATCGTAAAAGCCTTCTTTTGGTTCAATTTGAACAATTGGAAGAGGCTTGCCTTCAATTACACCATCTGTAAACTCACGGCCCTTAATGTAATCTTCAATAAGAACTTTGTTTTCGTATTTAAAAGCCTGATTAATGGCATCGTCAAATTCTTTTTGAGTTTTTGCAATATAAACTCCTACGCTGGAACCACCACTGCAAATCTTAACTACGCAAGGAAGCTTGTTTGGAGCTACATCTTCCTTTTTTGTAAGAAGAATGCTGTCTGGGGTATTGATTCCGTTTGCCCTGAAAAGCTGTTTTGATATTGATTTATCCATTGCAATTGCAGAACTCAGTGCATCGGTTCCGGTATATTTAATTCCAAACAAGTCAAAGGCTGCCTGAACTTTGCCATTTTCTCCGCTGTCTCCGTGAAGTGCCATAAAGACAATATCAGCCTGACCACAAAGTTCAAGTACATTGGGACCAAAAAGGGATTTGGAATCATCTTTTCTGAGGGCTTTGAGCTCTTCAAGATCAGGAGCTTTTTCTTTTACCGGTGCAATGTCTGCTGCCCAGTCTCGGTCGCTTTCAAAAGCTTTTGAGGCATCTCCGTTAAATCCAAGAAAAATATCAAGAAGAATTGCCTTATGATTTTTTGATTTTAATGCTTTATAAATCTGACAACCAGAAGAAAGAGAAACGTCTCGTTCGGTACTGGTTCCGCCGGCTAAAACAACAATTTTCATTTTTAACTCCTTTTTATTGATTATACAAAAAAAATTCTTTTCTTTAAACAAAAATGAGTTACAATATATGTATATCAACTTTAAAGGAGTGCTTGTTATGGCAGGAAAAAAAGATTATTTAGGAATGGGTAGACTTGTAAGTATTATCTTGGCTATCATTCCAATCACGTCTTGGATTTTGGGTTTTGTTACAAGATTCAAGGAAGGAAAAGTAGTTGCTGGTCTTATCCGCTTATTCTTTGGATGGAACATTATCTGGTTCCTTGATTTAGTTTTCATGCTTGTTAAGGGTTCAATTTTCAGATTACTTAACTGCTAAGGTCTGGAATGATTTTAAAATAAGAACTGCCCGAATTGTGATGATTCAGGCAGTTTTTTTTATATACATATTACTTATCGGTACATATTGCTTATCGGCTTGTACAAAGGCTCTTTTTTGAATTATAGCGTTCTATTGCTTCGTTCAACAAAAGATTTACCAGTTCTTTAAATTCTAATCCAGCGGCATCACACATTTTTGGGAACATACTGATTGAAGTAAAGCCCGGCATTGTGTTGATTTCGTTCAAATAAACTGCTTTTGTATCTTTGTCTATAAAAAAATCTACGCGGGACAAACCTGTTGCATCCAGAACCTTGTAAGCGGCACAGGCAGTTTTGCGGATTTTTTCCAAATCATTTTCTGTAAGGTTTGCAGGAATCTGAAGTGCGGCACCGTCCGGATCATTATATTTTGCATCAAAATCATAGAAGGTGTGGGATGGAATAATTTCACCAGGAATGTAAGCAACTACATCTTCAATTTCGCTGTCTGCCGGGAAGGTAACGGAATTGCCGGTAACAGAACATTCAATTTCGCGGGCGTTGATGGCTTTTTCAATTAAAACTTTATCATCCCACTGGAAGGCTTCCATAATTGCAAAAGAAAGCTCCTTGCGGTTTTTAGCTTTTGAAGCACCGTTTGAACTTCCGGCACAACAAGGTTTTACAAAAAGCGGATAATCTCCAAGTTCTTTTTCTGCGGCTTCGATAAATGCGTCGTATAAAACTGAATCATTCATTACATATCTTTTAAGGCATACATAAGGAACAACAGGAAGACCAACACTCTGCCAGAGCATTTTTGTTTTTTCCTTATCCATTGTGATTGCAGAAGAAAGGGTAGTGCAGCCAACATAAGGAAGGTCTGCCATATCTAAGAGCCCCTGAATAGTTCCATCTTCACCATAAGTTCCATGGAGAACCGGGAAAACGACATCTATTTCGAGAGCTTTGCCAGCTACAGAAAAGGATTTCACCCCTGCACCTGGAATTATTGAAACTGCATTTTTTTCATCTTGGGTGATTGTGAGGACTGCTTTTTTATCCTTACAAATGCGCTGGTATTCTTCTTCTGACTGCAAATACCATTTTCCTTCTTTTGTAATTCCAATTAAAATTACCTTGTTTTTATTGTCAATTCCTCTGATTATTGAAGAAGCAGAAAGAAGGGAGATTTCATGCTCACCGCTTTTTCCGCCATAAATTACACAAATATTCATTTATTTTCTCCTGATATTTTTATTTATTCATAAGTTCTGACAGCGCTTTTTTTGCTTCTGTTATTTCATCATAAGGCATTATATGATCTTTGTAGATAATGCTGTTTTCATGAGACTTTCCCAAAAGCAGGACAATATCACCTTCTCCAGCCATTTTAAAGGCCTGTCTGATTGCTGTAGGTCTGTCTGGGGTGATGAAAAGATTTTCGTTTATCTTCATGCCCTGTTTTTCGGCACCTACGGCAATCTGTTTTAATAATTCAACAGAATCTTCTCCGCGCGGATCTTCGTCTGCAAGAATTACGGT
>JAEEGK010010009.1_pt1 | contig 21956 bp, 23 predicted proteins | sample 8958771 | NCBI WGS metagenome assembly JAEEGK01 (sample SAMN16246547, study PRJNA631951) | gut metagenome | biome: gut microbiome; feature: rumen; material: SC-attached | host: Bos | place: Iran: Karaj | collected 2018-10 | reverse complement strand
AAAATAAAAAAATAAAAAAAGGATTTATTGAATTTAGGAATGAAAGAACAATTAAATATTTGAATATTAAAAGAACCTTTAAGAATGTTATATACAAATAAATGATTGATATTTTATTTAATGAATAGTTTAAAACTTTATTTTCTGTGAGTTATTTATCTTAATAATCTATTTGACATATATTAATCATTTTGTAAATCAAGATAATAGTTTTATATGGTTTATTTTTTTATTATTTTTTAATTGTAAAAAATTTATCCAAATTAATGATGAATAATTCAAATAATTTTAATAGAAATATTTTATGAAAAACATTTAATTTAATAATATTTTCAAAAAAAAATAAAAACAAAACATTTTAATGGAACCAATTATAAAGAAAATACTTTCATCTGAAGAAATAATTTGTATAAACTTTAATCAAGATTCCTCATGTTTTTGTATAGGTACAAATATAGGATATCATATATATAATTCAGTTCCATTGAAAAAATTATTTTTTAGAAGTAAAAAAACAAAATAAATAAATTATATAGATCTCAATGGAGGAATTGGATTAATATCAATGTTATATAAATCCAATATATTAGCTTTAGTAGGTGGTGGAAATAATCCAAAATTTTCTACTGATAAAGTAATAATTTGGGATGAATTACAAGAAAAAATAATTTCTCAGTTAAGATTTGATACAGATGTAAAAAATGTTAAATTAACAAAAGAAAAAATTGTAATTGTTTGTGAAAAAAAAATTTATATTTTTAATCTAAAAAATTTATCAATAATGAATGAATCAATTGAAACATTTCCAAATCCAAAAGGATTAATTGCAATATCATATAAAATTTTTAAATTAGCATTTCCATCAAAAGAATTAGAAGGATCAGTTGAAATATATTCAAATGAAAATAATGAAAATCAAACCATAAAATGTCATGGAAAAAAAATACAAATGCTTTCATTGAATTTAAGTGGAACATTATTAGCAACAGCTTCAGAAAAAGGAACTTTAATTAGAATTTATACTGTTTTTAATGGAAATTTAGTCCAAGAATTAAGAAGAGGAACTGATAATGCTAAAATTTATTCTATTAATTTTGATCCTTTAAATAAATTTATTGTATGTAATAGTGAAAAAACTACAGTTCATATTTTTTCTTTATATAATGCTAATTTATCCTTAAAATCAATTAATAAAGAACAAAATGATAATAAAGAAGATGATGTTAAAGTGCCTAAAAATAGTACCAATAATTGGGGAAAATTATTAGGTATTTTCAATAAAAAGAATTATGAATATTCTTTTGCTAAAGTTAAAATAGAAGATAATAAATTTATTTGTCAATGGGGTAATAATGATAAAATTTTAGCTTTAAGTTTAAATGGAAATTATTATCAAGTACAATTTAATCCTGTAGAAGGAGGAGATTATAAAATAGAAACTGTTATTAAATTAAAAGAAAAATAAGTTAATTTATATTATAATATAAATTACTAGTATTAATAGTCTCTACTTCTTTTTTTAAATCATTAATTCAGTCATTTTTATAATATCGTTTAATTTTCTTGTTTTAATTTCATTTTCATATTTTTCATTCCAATAATTTTGTTTGTTATTATTTGTTCAAATATAGTTTTAACTCCATATGAATCATGTCTTCAAATTAAATTTTCTAATTAATCCATCTTTTGATAGTTTCAAAAATATATTTACATAAAGAATTTATAAAAATATCTTCTTCTTTTGAAGTCAATTTTTCTTTTTTGAATACTTTGTTTTTTCCTTTTAGATTTTTTTCATTCTATTTTCTTTTTTTTTGGTATATTTTTTTGAAATTTTAACTTTGATTTTTTTTTAATTTTATTTTAATTATTCTTTTTTCTTTTGATTTGATTTTGTTTTTTTCTATTTTATTGAAAATGATTAATATATGAATAATTTATATATTATTTCATAACAACAAAAAAGTACAATAAAAAATCCTTCCCACAAAAAAAAAATATTTTAATTTATTTTAAAATAATATTTTTATCCCCATAAATCATGGATTTCTTTGATAAATTTTTCTCTTTCATCATCAGGAAGAAAAGCATATATATCTTTATGAAAATCAATAAAACTACTTAATGTAATATTATCAGATACAGAAACAAAGTTAATAGCTAACTCAATTTTAGATTTAGCGAAATCAGTTTTTCTTCCAAAATAAGTCACATAAGGATGTCTTTCTATGTTAATTTTATTCCAAAATTCATCTTTTGATAATTCTTCATCTTTATCTTTAATACTTTCAAAAATTTCTTCACAAGCATAAGCTAATTCTTCTGGAATATCTAAATCAAATATTTTTTCAAACTTTTTTACTGAAATAGTAAATTCTTTTTTTTTAATAAATTCAAATAATAATGATTCTTCATGAGCAGTTAAAAAAATTCCAAAATCATGTAAAAAATTATCTATTTGTGATATATTTATATCTCTGGAATCTGAAAAATCTTTACTATATGCAATCATATAAAATTCATTTAAACTATAAATTTGTTTATGATTTCTCATATGCTCCAACATTTTGTTTTTTAAGAATGCTAAAACATCTTTTTTTAAATCTTCAGACATTAAAATTTACTTTTTATAAATTATTCATTAAATTCAAAAAAACCCAATCTTAAATAAAATAAATTTTATAATAACATAAATAAAAAAAGTACATTAAAAAGAAAAATATTATTATTAAATGAATTAAATAAAACAATAAAAAAAATGGACTATAAATATAGTTATAGTGAAATACTTTCCTTAATTACACAATGTAAAAAAGAAGGATTAATATCAGATGAAGAAAGAAGAACAATGAAAGAATGTATAATAACAAAAGAACCAGATTTAAGAGTTGATTTAGAAGAATATCAAAAAGATCATGATTTGAGAAAATTAGTAGAAACCTTAAAAGTTATGTCAGGATTAACTGATATGTCTTCTCCTGCTGATACTGGTTTAATGGATTTAAAAAGAAGAAAACAACATAAAAAAAAAAGTTTGAAAAAAAAAGAAAAAGAAGAAGATATTGTTTTAGATGATTGTGAATTGGGAAAATCTCCAGAATTAAATTTTACAAAAAAATTTAATAGAAATGATGATTAAATAAAACAAAATTTATTATAATTTATAATTAAAAAAACATTAAATTTTGAATTTTTTATTCTTTTAGAAAATATTCATAAGTTATGTTTTATGTTTTATTTGTTTTAAATTGAAATTATCTTCTTTTTTTTCTTTCTTTGTTCATAAAAAAAGAAGAATATTAAGTGAACATATGGATAATTGCTTATTTTATTTCATTAAAATTTGTTTAGTTATGTTTTATAAAATTTCTAGTTTTGATTTAATCAAAAACTCTTGATTTTTAGAATTTTTATTTCAAATTTAGATTTATGAATTGGATTTATTTTATGTTTTTTTTCAACGCACTTTTTTTTCTTAGATTTTTAGATTAATTCTATTTATATATGATATTAACAATTCCTTTCATTTAATCATTGAAATGATGTATTCAAAAAATTATAATTTATATTTTTAATAATAATTTTAATAAAATAATAAAAAAGTATAATTATTTTTTATATTATTATTATTACATAAAAAAAATTTAAAAAGATTTTTAATATTATTATTATTAATTTCAAAATAAATATTAGTAAAACTTTTGAAAACCATTATTAAATTAGAATAATTCGCTCTTGAAATATGATATGGAATATTTAATATTTTCATTTTATAAGAAGAAAGAGATCTTTTATCTCCAATTAAGATTCCTTATTTAATCCAAAGAACAGAAATAAAAATACAATCACTTTAATTAAATTTTCTTCATTTAATTTTAATTTAATATTAATTCAAAATTTTCTTGATGCTTTTTTCCATTAATCCTTATTTTTGTTTCTATTCTTTTAACATTCTTACTTTTATCTTTAATAAAAACTCTAAAATGTCTTTTTTCTAATAATATATTTATGAACACTTTTATGTTCTATTATTATATCTTTTAAAAACAACCATATACAAAATATCTTCCTTCACATAATATCCAATAATTAACTTTTGAAATAGTCTTAAAGGATATAATCTTTTTTATTCATTTCTAAAATTTAGTTCTCTCTTTCTATCATTAAAATTTATAATTATCATTTATGTTTTCTTTGTTATAAAATATTTGTAATTTTTATCTTCAGAATCATTCTCATTTTTTATTTCTATCATAATTATCATATCCAATAATTGGTTTTGAAATTATTGTGATGTTTTATTATTTGATAAATAAATTTGGTTTTTTTCAAAATTGATAAATTACATTTTTTTATCTCATTTTATATCTTAATTTTTGAATTTATGTGTGTTAATTGCAGTAAAAATTCTTTTCTTATATTAAATATATTTGTCATTTTCATTTATTCTATATTTTACTTTTCCAGTTTTCCAATTTATAAGTAATTTTCACTAATTATTTAAGTAAATATGATTAAATAAATATTTTAATTCTTTTTTTATTTTTTAAATGGGGAATAAATTAAAGCATTCTTCTACTATAGATGATAAAACTATTATGAAAGCAGAAATATATAAACCATCATTTTATATAAAATCAGAAATAATAATTACCCCTTCTATGTTTGTCCCATGTTATTATAATTTGAATCCATATGATTATTATGATAATTTAAATGAAATCGGATATGGTTCAACTGGAACAATAACAAAAGTAATAAATAAAAATACAAAAATAATTCGGGCATTAAAAAAAATTAATTTAGAAAATAAAAAATATACATTAGAAGAAGCAAATAAAGAGATATTAATAATGAAAAAACTAGATCATCCTAATATATTAAAGGTATTTGAATATTATATTTTAGAAGAAAAAGAAGTTTATATTATATCTGAATATGTGGAAGGAGAAGAATTATTTGAAAAATTAGCTAAAATAAATCATTTTAATGAAGAAGATACATATAAAATAATGATTCAGCTTTTTTCTGCAATAAAATTAATTCATGATAATGGAATAATTCACAGAGATATTAAACCAGAAAATATTGTATTAACAAATGAACAAAATTTAAATATAAAGTTAATTGATTTTGGTTCATGTGAAATAATTAATAATGGAAAAACAAATAGGAAAATTGGTACTCCTTCATATATTGCACCAGAAATTATATCTGGAATAGATTATGATTATAAATGTGATATTTGGTCACTTGGAGTTGTTATGTATTTTCTTTTATCTGGTTCTACACCTTTTAATGGAAATTCTCCTAATGAAATTTATGATAAAATTAAAAAAGGCATATTTACTTTTAATTCTAATAATTTTAATAATGTTAGTGATGAAGCTAAAAATTTAATTAAGTCTATGCTTGTTAAAGACCAAGATAAAAGGATAAATATTAACCAAGTTATAAATAGTAATTGGGTTAAAAAATTTGATTATCTGTATTTAAAAGAATTAAACATTGATGAAGATTATAATAAAAAGATTGCTTTTAATTTGAAAAATTTTACAATTAATAATAAAATTCAAATAGCATATTTATCATATTTATTTCATAATAATTATAATTATAATGATGAAGAAATGATAAATTTAATTAAAGTTTTTTATTCAATCAATTTGAATCATAATTGTCGATTATCTGAAAAAGAATTAGAAAATTTTTTAGAAAAGTATTCATTGAATGAAGGTAATTCAATTAGTAATAAAATTATTTCATTATTTAATGACCAAAATAATTCAGATAAAGGAATTTCTTTTGAAATTTTTGGCCTATTAAATATGAATATAAATGAATATATAAATAGTGAAAATATTCAAAAATTTTTTAAACTTTTTGATAATGAAAAAACAGGTAAAATTACTATTAATTCAATGAAAAAATTATTTGATCCAAATAATGAAATCACAGATGAAAACATTTGGAACAGATTTTTTGAAAAAATCAATTTATCAAATGATAATCCTTTAAACTTTATTTCTTTTTCAAAAATAATAAAAGAAATTCAAAATAAATAAAAAATAAAGTCTAATTGTTTTTAATATTCATATTTTTTATTTATTTATGAATTATTTAATTTTACATCATAAAAAAAATTTTAAAAATTCAATAAAAAAAATCATTTTTATTTAAACCAAATTTCTTTAAACAGAACAAATTTTTTTTTTTAAATTTTTGGAGATTTTCAGATAAATTAGATTTATTTCGAATAAAATGTTTTTTAAAGTTTTTATCCATTTTAAATTTGTTATTATTATTAGTGAAATAAGTAGATTCATTACAATTACTTAATTCCGAATTTCTATTTAACTTGGAAAAAGATTTATATTGTTTCAACCCTATCACTCTATTTTTATTATTTTTTATATTTGAATTATTGTTTTCTTTTTCTTTATCACATAAAAATTTAGGAATATTTAATTTATTATAAATATATTCTTTATTTTTTAAACAATTATAATCTGTAGCCATAGAAATACTATTTTTTTTATTATCATTTATTTCATTTCTAACATAAACATTACATAATTTTCCAAAGTAGATTAAATTTTTATATTTATTGCTATGCTCTGTAACAACAATTAAATCAGGTTTTTCATTCATTACAATATCAAGAGTTAATTCAGAATTTTCTTTATTATTTTTATGATTTTCTTTTTTTTTGTTTTTTAAAAAAATATTATATGATTCTAAAGGACTTCTCTCCCAATTATGTTTTTCTGAATTTTGCCAATATTTCGGATTAAAACTTTCTGTTACTTCATAAGTAGGTTTAAAAAAATTCTTTGAATATCTTTTTATTCTTTGTTTCATTATATTTGCTTTTTTATATAATTCTATAAATACTATTTTTGGTAATAAATATCCCATATATTTTATTTCTTCTTTCATTCTTTGATAAGCTAAATAAAAGGAATTACCACTTCTATAGTAATTTTTAGTAAATATTGTTTGTTTTTTTACTTCAAATATTTTAATTTTATCTTTTGTTCTAAGAAAATCGTAAAATAATTCATCTTTGTTTTTTTTCAGTTCAATTTGATTAAATTTAATTGATTTTAGAGTTTTTAATTTTTTTGTCAAAGATTTTTTTAGTAATATTTCTTTGTTCATCTTTTTTGTTTTTTAATTTAATTAATTTATTCCTTTTATTATTAAATAAATATAAAATTTATTTTTATTTAAACACTATTAAATTTTGGCTTTGAATAGTAGAAATAAAATCACTGGAAAATTCCAAAAATTCCATGATATTACCACTTAATTTATGTAAATCAATTAAATATTCATCCTTATTATTAGGATCAACATTACTAAAAATTTGAATTAAAACATTTAATACAGAACTTGGATTTTGTGGTTGGTTATTTTCATTTTCTTCTTTTTTTTTCCTACATTTAATTTTATAAGAACTTGAAATAATTTTCCATTCATAACCATTTTTTTCTAAACACTTTAAAATTTCTTGAGTAATAAAATAAGCATCTTTTTTACAAATAATTCCAACTCTCCATAATTCATCTCCGCTTTTTTGATTAATTTTACTATTTGATATACTTGTATCTTTATTTGAATCATTATTTTTTTTTTGGAATTTATCTTTTAATTTTTGTAAAACTCCTTCAGTTTCATTAGACAATTGAATTCTTTTGAAAAAATTTCTATCATCTATCAAAACAAATTAAAAAATATTTTACTTTTTAAAGTTTCAATACTTTCCTTATATAATTTTTCATTTTTTTTATTTTCCAAAAATTCATAAATAGTACAAAATTCTCTTCTTTCTCTTGAAATTATAGCTTTTTTAATCTGTTCATCATCTAATCCTTCAAAATTTATTTTTTCTAATTTTTTCATTTCATTTATAATATCCAAATCAACATTATTATGACTGCCATAAATATATTTATAATTATTAATAATTTGATATAAATTCAATTGATTAGAAAACCATTTATGTTGTTTAATTTCAGGAATAGTAATTCTATTCATAGGGTCTTTTTGTAACATTCTAAAAATTAAATCTTTAGCAGAATCACTTAAAATTTGAGGTAAAATATATTTACATTCTCTAATTTTTTGATATAATTTTGGAATTTGTTTTTCATCAAAAGGTAAAGTTCCAGTTAATAAAGTATATAATATTACACCACAAGACCAAATATCTATTGAAGATCCATTATAAAATTTACCATTTATTAATTCTGGAGCTGCATAATTCGGTGAACCACAAGAAGAATAAAGAAAAATACCATCTCTCATTACATTACTTAAACCAAAATCTGCTATTTTAACATTATTATCTTCATCTAATAAAATATTTTCTGGTTTTAAATCTCTATGAGAAACTTGATGTGTATGTAAATATTCAACTCCAAATATTATTTGTTGAAATATTCTTCTAGCTTCATTTTCACTTAACTATATTCATTTTTGATTATATATTTTATTTTTACTTTTCCACGACATATCATATCAAATAATTCACCTCCTGCTGCATTTTCCATTATTAAAATTATTTCAGAATTTGTTTCTATAACTTCATATAATCTAATAATATTTGGATGACGGAAATATTTACTAAAACGTATTTCTCTCTTTATTTTATCTTCCAGATCTTTATTACGTATACTTGATTTTTGAAGAAATTTCGCTGCTACTTTTTGGTTTATTATTTCTTGAACGCCAACTAATTTATTTATTTGTTTTTATATATATTTAATTTACGTTTCACTTTGGCAAAGGAACCTTCACCTAAGGTTCTATAAAATCTGTAATTTCCAATTTTGTTTCCTCTCATTTTTTTATCTATTTGATAAATAAATTATTATTAATATTTTTTAGAAATAAATGTAATAAAATAAATTTTAAATATTTTTTTGAGTATATTAAAAATAAACTTTATACTAAATTAATTCTTCACTGTCAATTTTAAATTTATATAAATTTCAAATGTTAAAAACAATTTTCCTTCTACTTAATAATATTTTATTGCATAATTATGAATTTATTTTATTATAATATTTTCTTTTTTCTTAATTAAAATAATTCTTATGAATTTATTAAAATGTATTAATTATTTATAAAAAATGAGAATTCTTGTGACTAGAGAAGGAACAGAAGTTATAGAAGATTTAGAAAATCACACATTGAATTTTTATAACAAAATAAATTCCAAAAAATCAAGACATAAGAGTGTAACCCAAAGTCAATTTTATTTAAGAAAAAATAATAATTTTAATAAGACCTTTCGTTCTCATTCAACATCAAATGAAAAACAAAATTTATTTTGCTTTTTTTCTCCTGTTCAAAACAAAAACAACCAACATTATATTGATATAGAATTAAAATCTCCCAAAATAGAAGAAATAAAAAATGCAAAAATACATAATTTAAATCTACATAAAGTTAATTTTTCTAAAGCAATGGTCGAAAAATATGAATCAAGTCCATCTTCCAATATAATATCTCATAATAATGATAATCCTCTTTTTTTAATAAAAGAAAACGAACCTAATAATAACAATAATAATGATAGTTATAGAGTGAAAATTTTTAGTTTGAATGAAATTATTCCCTATAATGCAGTCAGAAAAATGAAAATTAAATTAATAAATGATAAAAAAATGAAAGATAAATTAAGTAAAATTGATGAAAGTAAATTTCGAAGTTCTTATCAAGAAAGAACTGATTTAGAAAAATTAAATGAGATTTTATCTTTTCCTAAAATAAATTCAAATAAAGTAGATTTAATTAGGTATTTAAGTAGGAGTAAAAGTGTGAATATTAATACATTAAAAAATGTAATAAATTGTAGTCCTATTCAAATTAATAAAAAGAATAAAATGGCTAAAATGGTTTTTAATGAAGAAGAACGTCAAAAATTAGAAAATAATATTATACAAAATAAAATAAAAAACAATAAAAATGAAGAAAATATATATATTCATAAACAAATGATTAATATAAAAGGTCAAATGGAAGGATTTAGAGATAGATTAGAGAAATATAAAAATAAAAGCGATAATAAAGAAAAATATAGGGAAATATTAAAAGATTTTACTATGCAATATTGGAACAAATATAATTTCTCTAAATTAAATAAAAAAAATAAATCCAAAAGTATAAATAACATTTTTAATTTAACTCATTTAAATGTAAATAAGCAATAACATTAAAAATTTTATATATTCACAATGTAAATAACAATTAGAAAAGGGAAATTATTAATTTAAATAAATGACTAAATTTAAAATAAAGAAAATTGTATTTAATAATAGGAAAAATTCTTAATATACTAAAAAATCTTGTCTCTATATTATCATTTAAAATTTAAAATTCAAATCTCTTATAATCAATTTTGAGCTTTTGTTTTTCTATTTTTGATTTATTATTATTATTTATATTATCTTTAAATAAGGTTACAGGCAATTAAGTAAAAGATTCCATATACTCATATATTAATTTCTAATTTTTTTCTAATTTAACATTTAGAAAAATTGATTAGTTTGTTTGCTCTAATTTATATTGAATTTTAAATTCATTATTATTAAATATTCTTCTGTAATTTTACAAAAAAAATGTAAATATTGAAGAATTCATTTTAATTTATTATTTTGTTTATATTTTTATATAAATTTATATTTAAAAATTGTTAATTATGGAAAAATTAAATGCCACAGATACTTCATTTGATAATATAAATTTAAACGTATGTAGATTTAAAATTGTTTTTGTTGGTGATGTAAGTGTTGGAAAATCAAGTATAATAAGTAGAATAAATGATAATCCTTTTAAAGAAGAATATGAAGTAAAATAGAAAAATAATAAATTTAGCCTTCAATAGGAGTAGATTTTTTTTCTAAAACTTTAATATATAAAGAAAAAAGTATTAAACTCCAAATTTGGGATTCTGCAGGACAAGAAAAATATAGAGCATTAATACCAAATTATATAAGAGGTTCTTCAATTGTTTTCCTTATTTATGACATAACAAGTATAATATTTATTTTTTTATTCTATTTTTCTTTTTTTTTAATGTATAGATCAAAGCAGTTTTGATAGTTTAAATGATTGGATTAAATTCATTAATGAGAATGAAAAAACTTTTGTAGTATTAATTGGAAATAAAGTTGACTTAAATGATAAAAGGTAATTAATTAATTTATATATAGAAAATTATAAGAGTAATTGATTATGAAAAAGGAAAACAATTTGCAGAAGAAAATAAAATTTTATTTTTTGAAACAAGTGCAAAAACAGCAGAAGGTTTAAGGAAAATGTTATTTACTTCTGTTGCAAATTTATCATATTTTGAACAATTTAATGATACAATTGATAATATTGTAAAAGAAATGGAAAAAGATATTAATTATGCTGATTTTCATACTCATCGTTCTTCTAATTTCTCCATTATTGAAATGGCAAAAGGAAGTTTAGGATTTAATGAAGATGGTAAAAATGACCAAGATGAAATTTTAATGAATAAAAAAAAATTAAAATGTAAATGTTAATGAACAATTTATTTTGTCTTTTTATAATATTTGATTTAATTATTTAATTTAAATTTTTATTAAATAAAAAAAATAAATATGTAATAATTTCAAAAGAATAAAAATAAAATGAATCAATTCTTTTATTATATTAAATAATAAAATAATAAATAATAATTAAAAATGGGTGCATTTTGTTCGAATACAAATACAATTGAACCAAAATTAAATTCTTCTCATCCTAAATTAGTGAATGAAAATAAACTTTATAAACTTCGTCATGCTGAATTAAATGCATTAGGAGATGAAAAAATAAATGAATGTTTAAATAAAGGGGATAAAACTTTAGAAGGTATGGATAAAATATATACTGAAGTTTTTAACACGAAAAAATTAACAGGAAAAGTAAAAGAAGAAGAAATTAAAATAGGAATTAAAGAATTATATGTTTTACAACAAATTTGTGCTGAAGGAGACATTATTTTAAGTTATGATATTCAAAATAAAGCAATGGAAAAATTATCTAAATACAATGATATTTTAATTCAAAAATATACTCAAGATGGAATTAATAATATATTTCAAAAATTATTTGAAAGTTATCCAAAAGAACAAAATGGGTTTTTATTATCTGGAAATCCTGTAAATATGATAGGAAAAGGTTTTGAAGAAGCTTTTTATTCAAATTTAAAATTTAATGAAAATTTCCAAGTTGAATTACTTATTTTTGAAATTGATGAATCTCAAATGAAAGATATAAATCATTTACAAAAATTAGCAGAAGTAATTGCTTGTAATATTAAATTAAGAACTTTATCTCTTATATTAAATGATGATATTTCTACAGATTTAACTAATTTAAATCCAATTTTTCAAGCTATTCAAGATCATCAAAGCTTAAATTCTCTAGTTATTATAGCCAAAAGTTCTAAAAATAAATTGAAATTAAATCCAATTATTGAAAGTCGTTTATTAAATTTATTTAATGAAAATAATACTAATTTAAATTCTTTTATTTTAGGAAGAGTCATTGTAAGTAGTGAATTTATTGAAAATTTAGAGAAAAAAATTTCATTAATCAAAAATTTAAAAATTTTTTCAATTGTATTCAACGATGAAGATCCTTTGAAAAATAATAGTAATTTAGTTAATAATTTGATTTTTAATGGAATTGGGAAAAGTAAATCTTTATTAGCAGTATTAATTGGAGGAATCAAACTTACTGAAAAACAAGAAGAAGATTGTAAAAATTTAGAAAATGATAATAATAATAGTATTAAAATATTTCAATCACTTGAAAATTTTGAAATTGAAATTTAGAAATTGAAAAATAAATATTTTATTTTTTTAAGATTTAAGGATTTAAGAATTTTATAATTATTAAAAACTAATTATTTATATTTTTAGAGTTTAAAATAAATAATAGAAGGCTCCAAAAAAATCACAGCGAAATGGGTAAAAAAAAATATCAAAATAAAAAATTTAACATAGATTAAAACTGAATATATAAATCAAATAAATCTCAAATCAAATTAAAATTCAAATAAAAATGTATTAACATAAAAATTCAAAATGATAATATAAGTTCTAAATTAAAATGAAAAAAAGCAAAAGGTTTAAATATTCAAAGATAATTCATGATTTCAAAAAAATAAACATATTCCTTTAAATAATAAAAAAATAAATAATGTAAATAATATAAATTTGGTAATAATAATTTAATAGAATTTAAATAAAATATAATTAAATATAACTGATTAAAAAAAATAAAATAAAATTAAAAATGGATAAGGAAAGAAAAGCAATAATAAAGAATTCAGATATGACAGAAGATATGCAACAAGATGCAATAAATGTTGCAACAAAAGCCATTGATTCATACAATATTGAAAAAGATATTGCTTGTTATATCAAAAAAGAATTTGATAGAAAGCATAATCCAACTTGGCATTGTGTTGTTGGAAGAAATTTCGGAAGTTATGTAACTCATGAGACTAAACATTTTATTTATTTTTATTTAGGTCAAATTGCTGTTCTGTTATTTAAATCTGGATAAAAAATGTTTAAAAATTTAATAAAATATTTTACATTTAAAAAAATAAGAAACATTTTTAAATTCAATTTTTTTAATTCATATTTTTGGGATTAATTTATATTTAAAAAGTCTTTTATGATTATTGAGGTATAAATTGATTTATTATTTCTTCTGGGTTTTTAATATCATAAATTGTTTTATGAGTAAAATTAAATTTTTTATCTTTATCAATTAAAATGGCTCTAATTCCTTCATGGAATTCTCCTTTTTCAAAAAACTTATTCATGCTTATTTCATCTTGAATATAACATTCAGTAATATTCTTTAAATTTTTAGCTCTTTTAAATAATTCAGTAAAAACAATTAAACTTTCAGGACATTCATTATTTAAAGTGTCTAAAGTTTTCTTACAAAAATTTTTTTCCTCTTCATTCCCATTTTTAATTTTATTTTCTAATCTTTCATAAATTTTATAAATACTATCACAAACAAAAACTTCTTTAATCACATCTTCATTATCAAATTTATAATTTTTATCATCAAAATTACCTTCTCCAAATTTTAAAATAATATTACTTATATCTTCAACAGTAAAATCATCATTATTATCACAAAAATTAATAATTTCCTTTTTACAATCCTCTAATAAATGTTTACTAACAAAATGAGTAGCAATTCCAAATTTAATATTATCTTTTCCTTTAATTCTCAAACCAGTTAATCCAGCATATAAACCAAAATAAGGTTTATTATGAAAAATATATTGAAAGAAAAAAGAAGCTCCTTGATCAGGAAAACACCCAATTTGGCATTCAGGCATAGAGAAAACTGTAGTTTCAGTAGCTATTCTAATAGGAGAATTAATTGATATTCCTATACCAGTTCCCATTACATATCCTTTCCATTCTACTATTTGAATTGGCTCCATAAATGATAATAAGTAACATATTGTTATATATATTTTATATGTTTCATTTAATTTATTTAAGTTTTTGTTTTTTAAGTTTTCATATATTGATATTAAATTTCCTCCTGTACAAAAATTTTCTCCGTTTGGAGAAAAATATATTATTTTAGGAATTTTTTGGGTTTTTTCTTTTGGTTTTGTTTCAAGAGGTGATGGAGTAAAATTTTTGGGAAAAGGAAAATTTAAAGTACATGATGATATTATTGATAAAATTTCTTTAGCCATTTCAGTATCTAAGGCATTATATACTTCTGGGTGATTTAATATTATATTATAGAAGTTTTTTGATGTTTGAAGAAGGATTTTTCTTTTATTTTCCATTTTTTACTTTTTTTTAAATATAAAATTGTTTTATTTTTTTTAATTTATTTTTTTTATATTTTTTGTTTTATTTTTATCTATTTATGATGAATCAATATAGTAATCAAAGAAATTGAAATAACATAATCAACATCAAGAATTGTATTTAATCATAACATAAAATCTTTTTTCTAAATCAAAAAGTGAAATAAATATTTTAAATTAAAACATCACTCATTTTTCATTTAAAAAATTAAAAAAATAAAAAAACATATAAAAAAATATCAGAAAAAAATAAATCAATAAAAAAAATGGATTTCGATAAAGTAGTAGAAGGTAACCAAAAAAATATATATTTATATAATAAAAAAAAATAAATATAGTAATTCAAAAAGCAAAAGATATTATAAACAAAAGAGGTGTAGAATCAATTCGTTCTTCAGGAAGAGTTTTCCGTCAATTTAATTCCTATGACGGAAAAGATAAATTGAACAAAGATGATTTTCTTTTTGGTTTAAGAGAATGTGGAATAAATCTTCCAGAAAATGATATTCAAATGATATTAAGTTTCTTTGAAAAAGATAATGATGGAATGATTAATTTCTCTGAATTTTTAACTGCTTTAAGAGGAAAACCAAATGAAAGAAGACAAGCAATTATAGATAAAGCTTTTTTAAAATTTGATAAAGAAGGAACTGGATTAATTGATGTTATGGAAATAAGACAAGTATATAATTGTTCTAAACATCCTAAAGTTGTTTCTGCTGAAATGAGTGAAGAACAAGTTTTTTCTTTATTTTTGAAAAATTTTAATGATAAAACTAATACTGGTAAAATTGATAGAAAAGAATGGAATGATTATTATGCTGCTGTTAGTTATTCTATTGAAAATGATGATCATTTTGTTATTATGATGAAGACTACTTGGCAATTAGACTAAGAAAATATAATTTTAAATTTTTGAAATTTATTTTTTAATTTTTTTTAACGGTTATTTAAAAAATTTTATTTTTTAATTATTTTCTTTGATTATTTATTTTTAATTTTTTTATTATAATTCATAAAAATGATTTATTGCTGTACTTGGTCTTTTATAAAAATAATCTCCATCTTTTTTAGGAACTTTAAAAGGTTCTTTTACTAAAAAATCTTTAGTTCTTTCAACTTTAAAAGAATAAACAGTGTCTAAAGGATAAATACTAAAATATTCTTTAACATGATTAGTAGGTTTCCAATTATTATATTTTATTGGTTTTTTTGAATGTCTAAATTCCCATAATAAATCTTCTTTTTCTCTTAATTTATTTGTTAAGGAAGTATTTTCTTCTTTAAATTTATTTATTAATTTATTTCCTGTTGAAGTTAATTTAAGTATTTTTTTATTTTCTTTTTCATGTTCATATAAATAATCTCCTGCTTTTCTTTGTGGAATTATATCTTTTTTTTGGGGTAAGTTTTTTACTTTTTCATAAGTTCTTGGAATGTAATCAGGAATATTTTTCTAAATTTAAATTTTATATTTTTTAAAGATTAAATTTACTTTTTCCCAATCAGTTAATACATATTCATCGTTTAATTTTTTAAATTTTTCGAAAAATCTATTTTGACCATATGTTGGCTTCCAAGGAGGTTGTTTTTGTATTAAATTTTTTTTATTTTTTAATTTTTTAACTTTTGGAATTAAACTACTTTTGGGTCTTTGTTTTGCTTTCTCAATCTTTTCTTGTTCCTATATATATTTTTATTTTAATATTATTTTTTTTACTGAATTATAAAAATTTTCATAAGCTTTTTCAAGTTGTTCATTAAAGCTTTTTTTAAATTTTTCTATTTCATCTTTTCTTCCATGAAGATCATTTGAAATTCCTAAAGCTTCATTAAATTCTTCAACAAAATTTTTTATTCTCTCTTTTCTACTTTCATTCTTCATTTTTAATAAATATTTCTTCTTATTTTAAATTTAATCAAACATAATTTTTATTTCAATTATATTTAAACATAATAAATTAAAGTTAAAATAAAATATAATAAAAGTAGAATTTATATTATTAAATCAAATATATTTCCTAACAAATATTTTTTCATCTTTTTCATCTCAACTGATGAAGTAAAATCATAAGGAATAAATTGAAGTTTCATTAAGTTTTGTCAAGAAACAATTGATTCTTTTGGACTTTAAGGGAGTAATCTATTATATAAATGCTGAATTCTACTTTTTCGACTTCTGTTAAAATTTTTTCTGAGTAATTAAAGTTATCATTTATTTTTGCAATAAAAATTGTCTTAATTTCTTCTTTTTCAATAGAAGAAAAATTTAATGAATCAGAATAATATATATTTTTTTCTCTCTTCTTTTTTAAAATATAGTAGTGGATGAAATATAACACCTGTTAATCTTCTGATTTTTCTTCATGAAATTCTTTTTAGTTTTATTATATTTTTCTCTTGAATTTATTAAGAGAAAATTTAAATAATAATAAAGAAAAATTAAATCAATTTCTGAAAAACCAAATAAAAAAATAAATTTGATAAAGAAAAAGAAGAATTAAATAATAATAAAAATAGAAATAAATAAAATAAAATAAATAAAAACAGACATATAATCTAATAAAATAAATCAAAATATCATTTTAATCAAGTGAATAATATCATAAAAATTAAAAAAATAAACAAAAAAAAAAGAAAAGTCTTAATATTGTTGAAAAAAATTGAAAAACTAAAACTCACAATCAAATAATCAATTTTTCTACATTTTATTTTATTTTATTTTATATACCTGGTCATTTCCACAATAATTTGAATTATATCAATATTCCTTTTCCTTTTTATTATATTATTTTCATGTTTTTAATTCATATTTTTTTTCAAATTCTTTTTCATAAATATAAGTTTAATTGTTATTTCTTTAAATAATAACTTTTTTTACAATTTAACTTAAAAATTAAATTCAAATAAATAAAAATAATATTAAATTAATAATCGGAAAAAAACTAAACTAAACTTTAAAAAATTAAAATAAAACAAAAACAAACAAAAATCCCCCAAAAAAGAGAAAAAAAACAATTCAATTCCCACAGCAAAGACTATCATTATTATTTTTAGCATTAATTTTTAAATTAATTCCATAATTTTTTTGAATATTACTAATCTTCCTTCTTTCAGTATAAATCCTTTGTAACAAATCTTCAAAAGCATCAATAACATTTTCATTATTATAAGCACTAGTTTCATAAAACAACATACCATTTTTTTCAGCTAAATCAGAACCTTCTTTATAAGTAACTTCTCTTTTCCTATTATTTCTTTCTAATAAATCTTTTTTATTTCCAACTAAAGTACTAATTACACCTTTTTCAGCATTTTCTTTTAAATCATTTAACCATTGAATAACATGATCAAAAGTAGTTCTTCTTGTAATATCATATACAATTAAACCTCCTATTGCTTTTTTATAATGATGAGATGTAATAGATTTATATCTCTCTTGTCCTGCAGTATCCCATATTTGAGCTTTTATATAACCTCCTTCTTTTATTTGTATTATTTTTGTTGCAAATTCTATTGCTATTGTTGGTAAAGGACTTGATGGAAATATTCCTTTAACATATTTTGATATTAGACTTGTTTTACCTACTCCTGAATCTCCTATAATTACTATTTTATATAAATGATCATAATGAATTTCTATATCTATATCTTCTTCTGTTCTTGTTATTTCATTTTTTGACATTTTTTTTTTTTTTGAGGTTTTTGAAAGGAATTTTAATTTTTTTTATTTTTCAAAATAATTATTATTTTTATTTGGAAATATTTAAATGTTTTTATTATTTATAAAATATTTTATAGTTATATTTATATATACATTATATGTTATTATTTTATTATATAGGTTTTTTTTAGATTTTTTTTTTCGTGAATTTTTTTTATTTTTATTGTTTTTTTCTTTTTTAATTTCTTTTTGTTAATTAAATATCATAAAATTCGATAATATTAATTATGTCTCTTCGATTAATCTTTATTTCTTCAGCATATTTTCTTGGGAGTCTTATTCTTAATTTAGATTTATTTATAGTAAATAAATATGGTTTTTTTCCTTCCCCTGAAGAATTAAGTAAATGAGAAGTTATTTCTTTTCTTCCTTGATATTTTGCAAAAGTAATTTGACATTCTTTATTACCATTATTACTCTTTAATTTAATTCCTTTAAATCTATTTAAAAAATCAATGATACAAATTGGGTCAACAAAATTAACAAAAGCATATCCTAGATTTCTTGTATTACTATAATTCATAGGAAGATAAAATAAATCATAATTTCTATAATTTATATTTTTATTAAATCCCATTCTATTATCTATTTCTTTCATGAAATCTTGATTTGTATATTTAACAGGAATATTTTTTATTCTAACTGAAGTTCTTTTTTCTCTTCCTTTAATAATATCTTTTATATTAATTGTGAATTCATTATTTTCACAATTTAAATTTTGACCTTGAAAAACATTAGTAGTTGAAAAATAAGGATTTACATAATTATTATTTTTAATATTATTATCTGTCATTGGAAAAGTGGAACTAAAAACAGAATTGTTATTATAATTATTGTTATTTAGTATATTAAAATTATTTAATGGATTATAAAAGGTAGAATAAAAATTATTTTGAGTCATTTGAAATTGATTATTTATATCTCCTTTACTTATAAACTGTTTGATTCTATGCCAATTGTTATTACTTTCTTGACTTGTTGTTTTTGTATCTGAAGAAGTAGACACAGCACTTCCCATTTGAAGTGGATTATATTTTTGAAAATTTATTAAATTATTATTATATGGGCTTATTGGTTTTGGTTGAAGATAAAATGAATGATTATTATAATTTATAGATTGATTAATTAAATTATTATTATTTTTTATATTTTTTATATTATCTATATCATTTTCATTATTAAAATTTATTGCTTTCTTATTTGGTGTTTTAATATTATTGATGTTTATATTATTATTTTTAAATATATTTGAAAAAGGAAATTTATCATATATAAGATTATTTAACGGTCTTGCTGGTTTTTTTTGAAGTTCATTTTTTAATGTTTTTATATTTTCATCTGTATTTTTTTCATCTTTTATTTTTTTTTCACACCAAATATCATCCATGAAGGGAAGTGGATTATAATGATTATTAGTATATTCAAAAGAAGAATTTTCATCATCTATAATAAAATTTAAATATTAAAATTTACCTTTGTTATTATTTTGCACAGTATTATAAATCTCATTGTTAAGACTAAGTTAAATAATTAAATATCATTTTTTACTCTTTGTAATCTATGCTTACATCATTACTTTTATTATAATTTGATAATTGACTTAGACATGGGGACACTTTTGATTTATAACATAAGGCTCTTAAATTTTCTGAATCAGACATAATTAAATTTTAATTCTTTTTTAATTATGATTAATTAGGTTTTGCCATAATTTATTTTTGATTTTTTACTTTCTAACTTGTATTTTAAAATATTGAAATAAAAAGATTCTTTATATTTAAACCCCATGCTTGGAATATATTACTTAATATTTAATTTTTTAAAAATTTGGGTGAACAAAAATTTTATTTTCATATTAATATTTTGAAAAATTATATTTTATATTTTATTTATTATTATTTTATAATTATAAAAATACTTGATTCGTTTTAAAAAAAGAAAATCATTAAGAAATAATAAAAATAATAAAACACTTTTTATTTTAAATAATTAAATTATAAAAATGTCAGAAAATGAATCAGTTCATAAAAAGCAAATTCTTTATTTAAATGATAAATCAAAAGATAGACAAAAAGTATCAACTTTTGCTGTAAAAAGAATAAATCTTTCAGAAAATATTTCAAATAGGAAAGATGCATATGGTTCATTAATAAATCATAAAAACAAAAGAAATGTAAAAGTTACATTTAAGGATAAAATTGAAAATTCAGGGAGTTTAACAGAAATTATAAATGTTGAAAGTTTTAAAAAATATAATTATATGGAAAATTATTCAAATTTAAGTGAGAGAGAGGTTTTTTTAAAAGAAAGAACTGTTTGTTCATGTAATATTATATGATAGAAAAAGTTTTGTGAATATAAGTAATTACAAAGTTAAAAGCTATTTTATTATTTGATTTATTATTTGTTTCTAAATTAAGCATATAATTCTTACTTCATATTCTAATTCATTTAATTCATTAACTTTAAATTTTTTTTCTAACAAAGATGACAAATTCATTTGAAACTTCTTATTAGCCCGATAAATTTTTTATATCAACAAAGCAATTAATTCTTTGATTAAATAATATGTCAAAAATTATAATAGTTTTTCACTTCTTTCACTTATACTTTCCATTTTTTAAAATTTATTACATTGAATAATTTTTTATTATTTTTATTAAAATTAAAGAATTTTAAAATTTCATCTTTTTAATATCTATAAAATTTATTAATTGAAATATTATTCAAGAATTCTAATTTTTCTTAAATAATAAAGAAACTATATTATTTTATACAATTATTAATTTAAAGTTGAAGAAAATAGTATATTTAAAAATAAATTAAATAAATGAATATAAATTATTTATTTCATTCTAATTTAACATATCTTCTAATATTAAATATTAAAATAAAAAAACATTTTTGAACAAGACAAAAATTTTTCATTAGTTTCATAGAAAGCAAGAAGAATACCAAGTAAATTTAATCCAGAACCAATATAAAACACTATAAAATAAGAACTATAATTAACAATCATTCCAAAAAAATTAAGTAAAAGTGAAGCATTAGAACTAATAATTCGAGTTGATAAAACAACAATCCCATACATTTCTCCAGCATATTTAAATCCAAAAACTTTACTAACATGAGGATAAATCATAATAAAAGCACCAATGTTTAAACTTCCATTAAATATGATAGAAAAAGCATAAGTAATTATATTATATGAAGTAAATTTAATTAAAAAAGAATTTAACATTGATAAACAATTAACTAACATTAAAGTTTTTTGAAATTCGAATTTATCATAAAGAAAACCCCAAATTGGAGCTGTTATACAACAAATTACATTCATTATTGTAA
>JAEEGK010010006.1_pt1 | contig 21957 bp, 27 predicted proteins | sample 8958771 | NCBI WGS metagenome assembly JAEEGK01 (sample SAMN16246547, study PRJNA631951) | gut metagenome | biome: gut microbiome; feature: rumen; material: SC-attached | host: Bos | place: Iran: Karaj | collected 2018-10 | reverse complement strand
AAGGACTACAACGAGCGCATGACTGAGAAAGCCGAGGCACTGCGCTGCCGACGCTATGAGAGCATCGTGAATGAACGCTATGACTTCTTTGACCGAGAGAAGGAGAAAGGCAGCTTCCTCGCATGGTTCAAGAAGAAGGCCGATGCCAGGAACACCAAGTGGCAGAACGTCTATAAGCATTTCGAAGCCTTCTGCGAAGGGAAATGCACCTTTGGCGAGATAGACGTTGACCTGTGCAACAAGTTCAAGGAGTACCTTTATACTGCTCCACAGACCATCCACAAGAAGCAGAGGCTGCACACCAACACTATTGCTGGCTACTGGTCAACTTTCCGAGCCGTTCTCCACACAGCCTACCGCGACCACAAAATCAAGGAGAATCCCAATGGATTCCTTGACAGGATTGACACCATCCCTACGGAGAAGGAACACCTCTCACAGCCGGAACTCGTAGGGCTTGCCAACACCGACTGCAAAGAACCTGTGTTGAAGAAGGCTTTCCTCTTCTCCTGCCTGACTGGACTAAGAAAGAGCGACGTCAAGGCGCTTACATGGAAGAAGATTCAGCCATACGGAGATGGAGGCATGTATATCACGGTACGGATGCAGAAGACTCAGCAACTTGTGAACAACCCAGTCAGCGAAGAGGCCCTTGAACTCATTGGCTTCTATGATGGAGAACACGAACCCGATGCAAAAGTCTTTCCCGACTTTAAGGACAAGATGACAGGCACCACTTTGAAGAACTGGCTGAAGGCAGCAGGCATCACCAAGCATATTACCTTCCATTGTGCTAGTCACAGTAAAATTTGTAACCCGATTAAAATCAACTTGTTAGGCAGTTTGCAATTGGTAACTGCTAACGGATAAGAAACGAGCTGAATGCTTTCGTCCGCCTTAACTTGCTTCTTACCAAAGAACACTTTTTCTGTTTGCAAAGGTAGCAAATAATTCCTAAACTCAGCACGTTTGCCACAACTTTTTTACTTTTTTTATTTCCTTCGGCAAACAAGCAATTTCCACTTTTATTACATTGGTTGCTTTGCTTTCTCAACTTTCCTCACGGCTGACGTGCTCGTCGTTGGGCTGTCCTTTGTTGCTGTATCACATTATCAGGACAAGCCAGATAGAGTGCTATAGCAACGGAGTGGCGAGAAGATAGCACGCTAACTTCTCTTTTTGCCACTCCCTGCGGACGGCCTCAATGACAGCAGTCGGCTGTGAGGACTGGAAGAAGCATTTGAAGAAAAGCATTCAGGCATCCAACATTCTGTATCTTTCGCATCGTACTGGTACGACGGGAGAGATACAGAGAGTTGTTTGCTGGTGGGCAATCCCCACAAGAGTGCGTTGGAAGAGCCAGGCAGATGATGAACATTTGTCTGTCTGTTCCAATGCACACTTGCTTTATGGACTTGCTGCCCCTGCTTTTCAATGTCCATACGACACTATCAATCCATTTCCTTACATTGGTTCATTTTGCTTTGCTTCAATCAAAAGAACAAATCCCTTTTATTGTCTGTTCCCATCCTTTTGTACTGTTCCTCTCTTTACGGCTGTTCAATGTCTCACAACCTGTCCAACTTCCGCAACATCATTCACGGCTGACTGCTAACGTCATTGGGGCTGTCCTTTTGTTGCTGTATCACACTATCGGGACGAGCCGGATAGAGTGCTATAGCAACGGAGTGGCGAGAAGACAGCACGCTAACTTCTCCTTTTGCCACTCCCTACGGACGGCTCCCAATGACGTTAGCAGTCAGCTGTGAATGATGGCAGGAAGAGGTGGAAAAGCCATCCCTGCTTTTCTCTGTTCATTGCCTACTATCATCTTCTTGTACCACGCATTTCTAAAAACACAAGCATCCAAAACTCTCGTTTTCTCAGGCATTGCCAGAAGAAGGGCAAGCCACTTGATTGCAATCCGCCCCCTGAACCTTCGCAGGTATTTCAGTACGCCCGTTAGATACGTTCCCGTGGCAAAGGTAAACCCGCAGATTGGAATGGAAAGTTCAAGCCACAAGGGTTTTCGGGAAAATCTCCACACCGCAAGGGGTAGTATTTTGCCGAAAAAACTTGCCGAATCCAATCTGCAACCTTTGATGAAGCCACAGGAACACAACAAACGGCGATAGAAATACGCAAAAAAAAAACGAAGGATTCACGGAGTACGGATTTGATTCAGTAGGAACTCACTTCACAGCTCCTGAATCCGCAAAAAACAAAAGTTGAACATCAAAAGCAGATTGAATATGTTTAAGTACGCCCTTCTCGACTATGTGCCACAGCGTTACCTCCGTCGTGCATCATTCGACACACAGGAGAACGACCGTTTCATCCTCGACTTCAAGTCAGGCAGACGCTATGCGACCGACAAGGCTTCACGGCTCATCGGCAAGGCTCTCTCATTGATGGACTTGAAGGACACTGTGATAGTCTGCATCCCTGCAAGTTGTCAACAGACCTATACCCGCAGGTTCCGCAGTTTCTCTGCAAAGTTGTCCGCCATGTGTGGAGCAATAGACGGGTTCGAGCATATCCATGTCATCGGAAAGCGAGAGAAGGTACACATTTGCGGAGAACACGCAGCCGAGGACAACGTGTGGATAGACGAGGATTTCTTCAAGGGCAAGCGCATCCTGCTCATTGACGACATCTGCACATCGGGCAGGACATCAGACTCATTCAAGGAGCGGATGGAATCGGCAGGGGCACACGTCAGAATGGCTATGTTCCTCGCCAAGACAAAGAACTATCGTAGAACAAACAATTATAAATACAACTGATTATGAACACAGCATTAAGAATGAGCATTAAGCAGTGGGCACCCGAAGACCGACCCACCGAGAGATTACAGCGTTTAGGCGCAGAGTCACTAACTGACGCAGAGTTACTTGCCATCCTCATTGGCAGCGGTACGCAGCAGTTCAGCGCAGTGGATATTGGCAACCAAGTGTTGGGCAAGTTCAACCACAACCTCAACACATTGGGCAAGGCTCGTTTCGATGAAATACTCGACATCGAGGGAGTTGGCACACAGACCGCCTGCAAGATACTCGCAGCCGTTGAGTTGGGCAAGCGCAGGCAGATAGCGACACCCGAACTGCATCCCGATATGGGCACAGCCACACGTATCTACAACTACATGCTGCCCAAGATGCAAGATCTCGCAACGGAAGAGTTTCACATTCTGCTGATGAACAACAACTACAAACTTATCAAGTCCGTGAAAATCAGCCAAGGAGGTATCACCGAGACAAGCGTAGATATTCGCATCATCATCCGTGAAGCCGCACTGAGCAATGCCACCATCCTTGCAGCCTGCCATAATCATCCCAGCGGAAGAATATCACCCAGCAGGCAGGACGATGAACTGACGAAATCCATCCAAAGGGCTTGCCAACTCATGCACATCCACTTCACCGACCATGTCATCGTGACGGACGGAAATTACTACTCATACGCAGAAAATGGCAAGTTGTAAGCAATGAGTGTGCAGAGAAGTCGGACGGCTGAAAGATGTCGCCCGACTTCTTTCTTTCATGAGCACGCAAGGCGAGAAAGAAAGAAGCAAAGAAACCTTGTTCCGTTCTTGCAGAAGGCTTGTTTTAGGAGATATGCTTGTTCTCATATTCCATATTTTTCAATAATATAGTCAGTTCCTTTTTCATAGTTGTTGCTTTTGTAGAGTTGCTCAAGTTCCTCCAGTTACCTCATAGCCGACGGCTTCGTCGTTGGTGCTGTCCTTTTCTGCCATCTCATACTCTGGGGCGAGCCTCAGATAATGACATGGCAGCGGATTGGCGAGAAGAAAGCCCAGCGAATACCTGCCTGAAAGTATTCGGGCAGACTCTTCCGCTTGGCTCACTTCTCTGGTTGCCACTCCTAAAAGCACTTCACTCAATGACGGCTGTCGGCTATGAGGTTTGGGTGGAACTAACGGAAAAGCATTCAGGCATCCAACATTCCATGTCTTTCTCTTCGCCCACGGTCAAAGGGAGAGACATAGAGAGTTGTCTGCTGATGGGCAATCCCCACAAGAGTACGTCGGAAGTGCCGGGCAGATGACAAGCATTTGTCCGTCCCTTCCGATGCACACTTGCTTCATGGGCTTGCTGTCCCTGCTTTTCTCTGTTCACTGCCAGTCGTTCCCATTGCAAGGAGATTCATTTAGTAGGCTTGTTCCTACACATTCATAATACACTCTTTCGTGTTTCCTTTTCACAGTGACGAGACTATCGGCTTCCCACCAAGTCGGAGAGCCGAGTTCCAGCCCTATATATGTTGTCACGACCGCGAATTGCCACTTTTTCCTGTCCGTCTCCGGTCGTTCCGTTTGGGCGGCAAAGTTATGGCTACGGATCTCGGCTCTCCAAGTTCGGGGCGCAGGCGTTTCGCTGGAAAATCTCCACACTCTCACGAGGTAGTATTTTCCACGAAAAACTTGTATAGCCGACCTCGTAGCCTTGGTGGAGCCGCCGAAACGAAACGACAACGGCGACAGGACAGACGCAAAAAAAATGGCAAGTTCAGCGGTTCATACATATAGGTCAAAGGCAGGAAACTCACTTCCTCCGACTCGTGGAAACCGCAATATCATACAAACCAAACCGAAGCGCAATATGAGACAAATGGCAATTTCAACGGCAATGATGATGGCTCTGATGCCCCTCCGCATCTTGGACTGGCTGATGAACCTTGTGTGCAACCTGATGGCAGCAGTCATTGAGACTGTCCTATCCATCATCCTCTCTTGGGTGGCGATAATCCTCACCATCCTCCTGCTTATAGGCACTTTCCTTTGGATTGTGTCACTCTGAAAAGAAAAGTAACAACCCATTAAATACCCATTACAGACATGAAAGGAACTGAGAGTTTCAAACAGACCATCCACTCCTATCTGGAGCAGAGGGCAAACGAGGACACGCTCTTCGCAGAGAAGTACCACGCAGTGAACCGCAGCATTGATGACATCGTGACCTATATCCTCAACGAAGTGATGAAAAGCGAGTGCCACGGCTTCGACGATGATGAAATCTACTCACTGGCTATCCACGCAGCCGAGGAAAAGGACTTGGAGGTGGGCAAGCCGATGGAGTGTGACGTGAAGGTGAACCACGTTGTGGAACTCACCGAGGAAGAGAAGCAGGAGGCACGACGCAATGCCATACGCAGACTGGAGAACGAGACCTACAATCGCATCTCCCAACGCAGCAAGCCAAAGGCAAGGACGGCACAGACCTCCACCATTCAGCAACCCTCATTATTCGACAACTTCTAACAGAGCATTATGAAACCGAGAACGCAATTTCAGAAGATGGTGTGCCAGTCCGACAAGGGCACGGCACCCATCGCCAAGAGAGCAATCAAGTGGGCAGCCGATGAACTCACCGACCACTATGCCTACCGCTATCCCAACTCTCTCCGCCATACCTGCATGGAGTGCGGACACCAGTGGACTATCTCAGACGCTGAAAAGAAAAACAAACACCTTACCTGCCCCCATTGTGGATGCAAGTTAGAGGTGAAAGAGACGAGAAACCGCACCCTCTACCAGTCCGCCTACTTCACCACGCTGACCACGAGGAAAGGGCTGCAAGTCCTCCGTGTGGCACAGGTCAAGACCGAGCACCGCAAGGGTGAACCCTCCAAGACCGCCTGCCGAGAGATATGCCGCTACTACATCAACGGCAAGGGGCAATGTGAGGTGATAGGACTGAAGCGCACGATGGGACCATACCTTGACTGCTTCTCCTACCATGAGGGCATGGCACTCCGCTATGACAATGACACCTACAGCCACCTCGCCACCTTCCCCCTCTACCCAAAGATGGACGTTATCCCCGAACTGGAACGCAACGGCTTCACGGGTGACCTCTACGGACTGGCACCACTGGCGTTGTTCAAGGCGATACTCCGTGACAACCGCTATGAGACCCTTCTCAAATCGGGACGCATCGACCACTTCCGCCACTTTATGATGCACTCCACCGACCTTGAAATCTGTTGGAACTCCTACAAGATTGCCAAGCGCAACCATTACAATATCGGCAACATCAGCCTATGGTGTGACACCATCCGTATGCTCAGCAAGGTTGGCAAGGACATCCGCAATGCACACTACATTTGCCCCACCGACCTCCAAACCGCACACGACAAGTTGGTGAAGAAGATTGACGAGCAGGCAGAGCGTGAGCGCAGAGCCGAGGACATGGAAAGAGCAGCCAAGAGCGAAGCCAAGTTCAAGGCAATGAAAGGCAAGTTCTTCGGTCTGTTGTTCACCGATGGACTCATCAATGTCCGTGTGTTGGAGAGTGTAGAGGAACACCGCCAGGAGGGAAGCCACATGCACCATTGCGTATTCAGCGCATCCTACTATCTCAACGAGGAAAGCCTAATCCTCTCTGCCACCATCAATGGTGAGCGAGTGGAGACAGTGGAGTTCAGCCTTGACGAGTTCCGAGTGGTGCAGAGCCGAGGTGTCTGCAACAAGAACACCGAGTATCACGACCGCATCGTGAGCCTTGTGAACAGCAACGCAGACATCATCCGACAGAGAATGAAAGCAGCATAAGTTTAACCAAGGTGGGAGGACATCAGCACCTCCCACCGCTAAAACACCAAGATTATGACAATAAAAATTGAGAGCGTTATCAACCAGTGGGACAGCGAGACAGACCAAGTCATTGTCCGTTTCCTCAACCTGCTGACCCTTGCCAAGACACGCAGGGAACTGGAGCAGGCACTGGACTTTTCTCCTTTCAAGGAGCAGTTTAGGAAACATCTGCTGTGGGGATGGGGAAGCCGTCACCTGTGGGTAGTACAACGCTGTCCCTACAACGGAAGCACAGCCGACAAGAGATTACTGATAGTTGAATTTTAACGAAAGCGCATTATGAGACACGCAGGAACATTCCAAATCCCGACCTATGCCATACCGATGTTGGAATATGGCGATACCATGGGATTGACAGACTTAGACATAGAGTTGGTAAACGGCTTTATCGAAGCGAACTTTCCACACGGCTATGTGGTGGACTGGACGGGCATAGACGAGCCCTATTTCGCAAGCCATCCCGAATTTGGCATAGCAGCAGAGGTAGTTGAAGCCGACTTCTACCACGCATAATATGAATAAGGTGGGAGCATTCGGCACTCCCACCACTTTAGACTATATAGCAATGACACAAGAGACATTCAAATTGATTGATGCCGTTTGCCGTGAAGGTGTGGCAAACGATGTTTGGGGAGTAGCCGAGGACTTCAACACTTCGGTACACCTTGGCGCACAAGAGAACAAAGACCTTTTAGGGAAGTTCCTCTATGTTTACCGTGAAAGAAGGGAGCATTTCAACTTTATCGGTAAGTTTGAGCCGACCATTTCACTCCATTATGACGAAGACACCATCATCGACATTTATCAACTCAACTAACACCACGGATTATGGCAACAAGAATGACAGAGAACGGAGTAAGCACCACTCAGAAAGGACAAGAGCAGTATGAGACCTTTGTCATCAGCACCCGTCCCAAGAGGACGGCAGTGCAGTACGACTACAGAAGCGCAGAAACTGGCGAGTTGTTCACCATCGTCCGCCCGACACTGGAGCAGTGCAGGGCGAAACGAGACGAATGGCTCAGAGAAAAAGGACTGACGAACTAAGTGAGCAAGTCGGACGGCACAAAAATCCGCCCGACTTCGTTTCTTTCATGAGCAGGGGGCGAGAAAGAAACGAAGCAAAAGAAACCGCTGTTCCGTTCTTGCCGAAAGGCTTATAATTCTGGAACTACAATCACCTAATTCTTCTTTGCTCGTCTATAAAGATGGAAATTTCTCCCAAATCTCCAATCTCTTTTGGAAGAACAAACATGTTGTTTGGATTCGCATATTTCATAAAATGTTCTTTTATGGAATCAACGTCCAATTCTTCTATACTCTTGTTTGTGTTGAAACCAATAGGCTCAATGTGACACAACTTCCATTCAGGTAAAGAATAAGATCCCAAGGGCTTTGTATATTTGGCCTTCTCCTTAACATCGTTTGTCTGCATGAAAACCATTGGTATCTCATTTCGGTATAGCATTTCCTTTAATTCTGAAAGAGTATATACTTCACCTTTCATGACACGCCCATATACCCATATAGCAAAGGTATTGTCAGATATAATGACTTCACGCCCACATGAATGAATAAAAGACTGCCCCTTCCTGTTTGTTTCTTTTCTTACAATCAGCGGCATCGTGTCATCCTGAATCCATTCCTGAAGAACTCTTTCCCAATTTAGAAGGACTTGCTCATCAATAGAAGGATTGTGTTCTGAGGAATGCCAAAGAACTCCGATTTCTCTTATCTTTTCTCGGATTTCTTCTCCTATCAGGTCATTCTTTCCGTATTGCTCTTTTTCATTTGCTCCAGATATGCAGGTGGAATCTATCAAGAATTGTAGCGCTCGCTTAGGAGGATATTTGCAACTATAAAGCCGTCCTTCTTGATAGCTTTTAGTCTTAGGAACATTTGGGAACACCCTATAGAAGTCTGATTTGGTCATTCGGAAACTTCCTTCAGGAGTATGAACAATAAATGTGTCATTATCTCCCAAAGGCTCAATGACATCAGCCTTAAAGCATAATCTGCTAAATTCGTATTCAACCACTTTCATTGAAAAATATCTGTAATCTTCTGCAAAGGTACAAATAAAATCCCGAAGAATAATCTCTATAGTGGTTGATTTATAGTTTTTGAAGAAATCGACATCATGGCAGCATTAAGAAATCCCGCCTATAATCTAATAATGATTATAAACGGGATTACAATCTTATTGAATGAATAACAGCGAGAACTCCACATATCGCCTTCGCTCGATGGACTTCACTTTTCTGCCCTTGTAGCGGCAGAAGCGCATGTAGTCGTGGAAGATGTTGCGGTTGCCTGCATCCAGTTTCCTCAGTAGCGTACTTCGTGGGCGTTTGCTTGTGCCGAGTATTGCGTATGGCCCGACATTGTACGCAAGGATAGCCAAGAGTATCTGGTCTTTGCCGTAGCCGTCGAACAGTCGGTACATCTTCATGAGGTCATGACGGAGCAGCCTGTCACCCTGTGCCTTCGTCATCGTCCTTGCACTATACCGTTCCCCTGGCTGCAACTGGTGACCCCATCCGACGTATGGATAGTTGCGGACGGTGTGCCAGCCCTCGAAGTGCTTGATGATTTCCACCGCCAAGTTGAATCTCTGCAGTTCTGTCATTTGCTCCTGCGCCGTCACTGCCAACGGGCAGAGCATCAGCAGGACGGCTATAGCCAGTCCTGCCAATGTTCGTTGATAGTTATTGCCTGCTCTCAATGCCTTGCCCTCCTTTCTCTGTGGTTGCCGTTTCCTCTTCATCATCCTCGTTGTTGAACTTGAAATCAAGTTGCTGGCTCTGTCCGTGATTGTCCTCTATCACGACGATGAAGCTGTGAGAGTCAGACGATGCAGAGGTGTAGTACAGACGGAAGTCATCCGTCAGCAGCGGATAGCGGTCGTTGGCTTTCAGGGCTTTCTTGTTGTATTTGAGTGTACCCTTGCCGTCGTAGAGAAACCAGCGGATGGTGTAATGTGTGTTGCTTGTCCTGCCCTCCGCCAGCAGTGAACAGCGGATTTCCACCGTCTCGCCCTGCGTCACCCTCAGAGGGACTGGCATAGTCTCGACATGGAACGGATAAGCAGTCTGAATATCCAGATCACTATCGCAAGCAGCGATGCAAAACACGGCGACTGCCATGCAGCCAATCCTCACTAAGTTCTTCATTACATTCTTCATTGTTGATATTGCTTTCATTGTTCGTTGTTTTTTGGTTGTTGTTGATATTCTGTTGATTCTTCACAAGGAACTCGTTGAGATCCTTGCATCCTTTGTAGTCGGCAGTGTGGTCGATGACCTTTTCTCCCAGACCGTCCTTCAGTGTCTGCACCGCCTTCCTTCCTGCCCCGTCGTTATCAAGGTAAGCGTGAATGAGGTCGTACTGACTCAGAAAGTCCGTTGACTTCTTCAGATAGATGATGCTGTTCAGCACCAGATTGTCCTTTTGCGCTGCATTCTGATTGATGGTGACCGCTGAAAGGAAGTCAAAGAAGCCCTCAAACACATTGCACTCCCTGCCAGGCTCATTCCCTGCCTTGATAAATGTCGTTCCCTTTGGCGCCACGCACCCCTTGAAGAACTTGTTGCGCACCTCATAGCCTCCTTTGGCGTTGGGAAAGCCGATGGCGAAATACCGCTTGTTACGGAGGTCATAGTGCAGTTCCTTGCAGTAACGGCTTGCCACCTCAAAGGGTATCGCCCTCTCTGCCAGATACTGGCGCAAGGCGTAGTGTCCGAGTGGCAGCACTTCTACGTTTGAGAACTGAGGTTCCTCGTCCGGCAAGTCCTTTAGGTACTCCGTACCCTTTATCTCCGGCATTGGCAGGTTCATGGCCTCTGTGATGTACTGCGCCTGACGGATGAAGTCGTTCGACGGAATCAGTTTGCCTGCCAGCGTAAAAATGTCGCCACCCTCACTCATGCCGAAGTCAAACCACTTTTCCTTTCGGGTGTCGAGTTTGAACGACGGGCTTCTGTCTCCCCTGTACGGTGCATGATACCACAGCACCGCACCGCGCTTTTTGACGGGATGGAAACCGAGCCGACTCAGAAAGTCGGCAATCGGTGTTTCCTTGATCTTCTCTATATCCATCCCTCCCTGTCAGTTGATAATGAGCTTCAAGCCGATGCCGTACTGCGTATGGTTTAGACTTGAGGTGTTGCCCCACAGGAAACGCTCTCGCACATTCCCCGTCAACACCACCTTGTCCGACAGATACCACTCCACGTTTAGCATAGCGGCACAGCCATATACAAAACCGTCCCTGCCTGTCAGCCGTGAGCCGTCATCCAGCAGCTTCTCGTTCCAGTTCACCGTCTCGTACCCTGCCAGTGCCGATGCACCGACATAGACGAAGAACGATTTCGAGGCATCCGAAAGCACCTGCTTGTAATACCCGCCTTCTGCCGTGAACTGCACCACGGGAATGGTCTGTTTGCAGTCCTCCCCATACTCGTACTTGTGGTTACGCTGCAGGTATTCCGCACCGAACACCCACTTGTTGCCGCCCTTGGTATAGGTGTCAATCGTCATGGTGCCATAGAACGAGTCGCTTTTGCCGTCCACCATTCCGCCGCCGATGGCGATACCCTGCATATTCGGGAGCACTCTCTGAGCCGTGGCCTGCCCCACAGTCAGGGCAAGCACGGCAAAAGTCAATAGCATTTTCTTCTTCATAGTTATCATTTTAGCATTTTACTGGTTAGACACTTTCAGTTCTGAGATCACCCTTGCCCTTACAAGGTCTGTGTTCTCGATGGTGAAACTTTGATGGCGACCACCGTTCTTCTCCGCCAGTTCCACTACCAGGCACTTGTCATCAGGCAGCGTGAACTTATCCATCGTCCACACCGTGCGCTCGTTGTTGTTGCCCGCCACGTTCAGCACGAAGTTCTGGGTACGCAGGGGCTGGATGACCTGCTCCTGAATGGCAGTACGCTTTGCTACCTTCTTATCCACAATCTTCCATGTGATATAGTCCACGTCGAAGGGCACATTGCTGGAGTTCTTGATTTCCGTGTGGAAATACAGCAGACCGTTATGCGTATAGATGCCTTTCAAGAGGAACTGGATGCCGAAGGACTTGCTGCCGATGTGTTTTACACGACGCTTGTTCTCCTTCCAGATGCTCTTCATCACCAGTCGCACCAGCACTGGACTCTCCGAGCCGAGTTCCTTCAGGTAGATGTTCATGGAGTTATTGGGACGGTTCACCGTCTCCCCGTCATGGATGAAGTCCGTCATCTCCACATTGAGGATGCGAGGCTCACGGGCATACTTGACATTAAAACTGTAGTAGGCACCGTCCTCAGTGATGACGCTCATGTTCGTCTCGCCCTTGAAACCACGCTTGGCGGCTTTCACACGGATGACGTTCTCTGCACCGTCAGCCTTTCCGGCAATGATGTTGGCAGAGCCTAAATCCACGTAGGCGATGGCGGCAGGGAAGATGACGTGACAGGTCTTGTCAAACGTCACCTCCAGACCGTGAGGGGGAATCATGCGGTCGTAGGTGATCTTCTTGGTGTAGCCTTCAAAGAGGTCACCCGTGTTGTCACTTGTCTGAGCCGTAGCCACAGACACCATGCCCATCATCAGGGCGAGAATTGCAAATACTTTCTTCATTGTCATACAGATTTTTGTTTGTGAATAAATGGATTGGTTGTTACTTGGTTGACTATTGCTTGTCTGCATAGAGCATGACACGATAGTTTGACTTCAAATGTACTTTGATTGTTCGCATCTTCTTGGCGATATACTGGCTCGATCCCTGTATCAGTCCCTTGCCTAAGTCCGATGCCAGTTGTGCACCAGCATCCGACGAGATATTGATGCTGCTGCCCATCGACGTACCCATGTTGGCGGCAACCTCCTTGGCTGCATTCAGTTCCATCGAGCCTGGGATGAAGATGCCCTCTTGTCCGTCAATGTCATACACATTCAGCTTCACGTTGTAGATGCTTCCTGCATACTCTATCGAGGTGATGCCGATGCCCAGACGTTCGCCTGTGATTCTTGCCGAGCCAGTCACTACGGCATTGGCAGGGATGATGATGTCGCCCACACGCATCTGCTCCAACAACCTGAGCCGTACCTTCTGTCCGTCAGTGACGGTCTGGTTGCCATAGATACAAGCTGAAATGGTGTTCTTGTCGAGTGCCGACACGATGCCGACGGCAGTATTGAAAGCCAAGTTTCGCTCCACGGAATAGTCAGCCATAAATTCCTCGTTGCTCTGATCCTGCTGGAGAGCTGACACCTCCGATTTCTGCACGTTCCTCACGGGAGTCACCTGCACCTTATCGCCCGTTGTTGCCGTTGTGGACTGTCCCTGCTGCTGAGTACCGCCCGGCATATACTTTGCAGCCATCTGATACGACTTCTCCATCAGTTCCAGTTGTTCGTCAACGGTGCTTTTCGGGTTCTGCAACTCATTGGCTCTTTCCTCCAGTTCTGCGACACGTTGCCTGAGCTCTTCGTTCTCACGGCTCTGGTCACTGGTATAAAAACCGCCTAATGTCGTATTGAGGTTATTGTATGCAGCAGCCGACGAAGTGATTTTCTCCTTTGCCTTGCGACTGGCATCATCCTCATACGCCTGTGCCGTACTGTCTGCCATCAGGCTGAAGTCGCCAGTCTGTGCCTTATCGGGAGAGCCTTTGTAAAGTTCATCGAGACTGCCGATAGCCTGTTCCCGTGCCTGCTGCTTGTCTTCCATCTGGCTTGCCTCGTATGCCTTGGTCTTGTCGCCGATGATGTCACCGCTGTTGGCATCGGGCATCTCCGTATTGAAGCCCTTGGCACCGAGGATGCTGCCACCATCGTTACCCGACGGGGCGAATATCAGCCACATCACGAGGACGAACACAATGCCCATCATGGCATACACAATCATTTTCTTGCGCTTGATGCGCTCTGCCTCCGTGAGCGGTTCCTTGCCCGTCACAGGATTCAGGTCTTTCTTCTTTTCTTCGTTGTTCATTCTTTCTTGTTCATTGTTATAGGTTTCACATGCTTGTTGCCACGTCCCATATAGTCCAAAGCGTCAACAGTGCCAGCACTGCCAGCATCGCCCACGTCACTACACGGCTTTCCTTGTTTGACAGTCCCTTACACCACCTGTAGGCTCCTGCCCTGATAGTCCTGAACATTCTCATCGCTTGATGGTCTGAAGGTCTTTGTTCTCAACAATCGTAAATCCCTCGATGGTAAACCCGTTGGGGTTGTCATCCGAACGGCTGGAGTTCAGCAGGCGGCAGGTCGTCACAAGCGACCTCTCCGTCACGTTACTGGAGCGGATGATCATCTGCCGTGCGTAGGTCTTTGCCGAATACGGGTAATTGTCGAAGTCGCAAACCACGCTGTCAACCCTCACCGTCTGGTTGATGTTGCCTGCTATGATGCGGTTGTAGTAGCCTTTCTCGGCAAAGTCCTGGTAGTAGTGGTAGGCACTCTTGTCCGCCAGCAGCAGGGCACGCTTCACGTTGTGCTCTATGGCGCTCTTCTCAGGTGAGAGAGTGAAAAACAACTCATGGAAGCGGCGCACATGCTCCCGTGCCTCTGCCGGACGGTTCTGAGAGAGGTCTTGCGACAGGGCAAGCATCAGCGACTTGCCCTTGTCGAGCACATAGATTTTCTCCCTCTGCCTCTCTGCGAAGGCGTAGGAACTGTAAACGCTCCATACGACCACCACAGAACAGAGTATGAGAAAGACGATGGCAAAGAGACGTATCTGCCTGAAAGAGGTCTCAATGTTCTTCAATGACTTAAATTCCATTTTCGTTTTCTTTCTTGTTTTTGGTTTCACATTCAGAAGATTTTCCTCAACCGTCCTGCGACGTTTCCGGCTGTGGCACCCACGGCACCGCCAGCCAGTGCACCGCTTCGGTTGGTGACGCTGTTCACGTTACGGTTATAGTTGCCCATGCCTCCAGCCTGGATCACCCAGCTTGCCACGGTCGGCACGGTGAAGTAGCCGATGATGCCGATGATCATAAAGATGATATACACGCCGTCGCTGGAGTCCAGTGAGAAATTCGGGTCTGCCTGCATCCGCTCGATGTCGTTCTGGAGCATCAGCACCTGTATCTTCGCCAGTATGCAACTGAACAAGTCAGAGACGGGAAGCCACAGATACACTTGGATATATCGGCAGAGCCATTGGGTGAGCGTGGACTGAAAGCCGTCCCACACCGATATGGCGAATGCCAGAGGCCCCAGTATCGCTAACACGATGAGGAAGAACGTGCGCAGGGTGTCGATGACCAGTGCGGCAGCGTCGAACATCAGTTCAAGCACCTCACGGAACCAGTCGCGTATGCCCTTCTTCAGACTGTACATCCCGCGCTCCACATACATGCCCGTCATGGTCACAAGGTCACCGGGCGACCAGCCCAGTTCCTCCAGTTGCTTGTCAAATTCCTCGTTGCTGACGAGGTAGGCGGTTTCGGGATTCCGCTTCATGGCCTCATACTCTAACTTGTCCTTCTGTTCACGGTACTGCTGCATGTCCAGTTTCTCGCCCTCCAGCATCGTTGCCACACCCTGCACGATGGGCGTCATCACGGCATTGAGCGTACCGAGTACCACCGTGGGGAACATCAGGATGCAAAGCCCGATGGCGAAGGGACGGAGCAGGGGGAACACGTCGATGGCCTCCGCACGGGCGAGGGACTGCCAGACACGGTAGGCTATGTAGAACAGTGCCCCCAATCCGGCTATTGCCCTTGCCACGCCTGCCATGTTCGCACAGAGCGGCATCATCTCGTCGTAGAGACTGCGTAGCAGTGTGTGCAGGTTCTCAAAGTCGATGGCTAATAAGATATTCATCATACTCTGCTTTCTCCTTCCAGGTATTTACCAGTAACGCTGACTTGCATTGCCATATAGTCCGAACACACGGTCGAGGTCGTTCTTCTTCTTGGCACGGAGGTACGACACCGAGATGTTCTTGTTCGTGTAGTACGACACGAGGTTTCGGTAGCGCTTCATGTCGTTGTAGCACTTGTCCACGACCTCCATGCGCTCCTTGTCGGTCATCGACAGTGTGGTGATGTTCACCACGTTCTTCAGTTCCGTCAGCACGTCGGTCGATTCCTCCAGCAGCTTCGTATAGCCGAAGGCAATGGCGGACAGCTCCTCAACGGTGAAGTTCTCGTCCTGCATCATCTTCTGGAAGTTGTTCACGTAGATGTCGGTGATGTCGCCCACCATGACGATGGTCTGCTGCACCTTGCGGGCATCCTTCACCAGATTGTTCACGCTTTTCAGGGCATCGTAGTATTTCTTCGACTGCTCGTAGATCTTCACGGTCTCCTGAAAGTTCTTGATCATGTTCTGCGCCGTCGTCGAAGTCTGTACGATCTCACGGGTGGAGTTCACGATGCCCTGCGCCAGATTGGTAGGGTCAACGACCGTCCACTGCGCACTGGCCCTGCCGACGCACAGCGTCATGCAAAGGCTGATAATCACTAATGCTTTTGTTCTCATTCTTACTTTTGTTTAATGGGTGAATAGATAATGTTGATTGACTCACTGCCTGTTTCTTCTTTCATCAGCCAGCCTTTTGATGGCAAGTTCCATGTCGCCGCCAAGGTCTTCGGCAAGTGCCTGTACCTCCATCTTCTCCGTCTCTTCCGTCGTGTAGGCAAGGTACTCTTCGGGGCTTACCTCAGTGGCATAGACAGCGGACTGCGTACCGCCAAGTCCTATCCATACTTCCTTGTAGAGCCGTGACGGGTCGTTGGCCTGGTTGATGCTCAGAATCTGAGCCTTCTCCTTGTCCGTCAGCCCGAGCAGTGCCTGGATCTGGTCGAACTTGTTCATGTACTTGCGCTGGTCAAGGAGTATCTTGCAGTCGGAGTTGTTGATGATACTCTCCTTCACGATGGGCGACGATATGATGTCGTCCACCTCCTGCGTCACCACGATGGCCTCGCCGAAATACTTTCTTACGGTCTTGTAGAGATAGAGCATGTACTCCGCCATGTTCTCGGATGCCAGTGCCTTCCATGCCTCTTCCACGATGAGGACTTTGCGGATGCCCTTCAGCCGTCGCATCTTGTTGATGAAGGCTTCCATGATGATGATGGTCACTATCGGGAAGAGTTCCTTGTTGTCCTTCACGGTGTCCACGTCGAAGACCACGAAGCGCTTGCTGAGCAGGTCGATGTTCTCCTTCGAGTTCAGCAGGAAGTCATAGCGACCGCCCTTGTAGTACTGGCGAAGGGTCGTCAGGAAGTTGTCGATGTTGAAGTCGTCGCGTTCCACCTTGATGTCGCGCTCCGCCATCTGCTGGCGGTACACGTCGCGCACATACTCATAGAAGGTGTCGAAGCACGGCACTATGTCCCTGTCCGTCTGTATCAGTTCTATGTAGGCGTTCAGCGCACTGCCCAACTCGCCAGATTCCGTCTTGGTGACTTTCTCGTTGTCGCTCTTCCAGAGTGTCAGCAGCAGGGTCTTGATGCTGTCCTTCTTCTCCACGCTGAAAACCATGTCTTCGACATAGAACGGGTTGAAGGAGATGGGCTTGTCATCCGAATAGGTGTAGTAGATGCCGTCCTGCCCGTGCGTCTTGCGGTTGATCATGGCGCACAGTCCCGAATACGAGTGTCCCGTATCCACCAGCACGATATGGGCGCCCTGCTCATAGTACTGGCGCACCAGATGGTTCATGAAGAACGACTTTCCGCTGCCTGAAGGCCCCAGCACGAACTTGTTGCGGTTGGTGATGATGCCCTGTTTCATGGGCAGGTCACTGATGTCAAGGTGCAGGGGCTTCCCCGTCAACCTGTCCACCATCTTGATGCCGAAGGGCGAGAGCGAACTGCGGTAGTTCGTTTCCTCGATGAAGAGGCATGTAGCCTGCTCGATGAAAGTATAGAAACTTTCCTCGGCAGGGAAGTCCGCCTGATTGCCGGGGATGCCTGCCCAATAGAGTGTCGGGCAGTCCACGGTGTTGTGCCTCGGCATGCACTCCATGCTTGCCAACTGGCTTCCGATGTCGTTCTTGGCACGCTTCAGTTCCTCGCCGTCGTCGCTCCACGCAATGACGTTGTAGTGGGCACGGACGCTGATGAGACCATTGGAGTGCGCTTCATTCAGGTACTCTTCAATCCACTCGCTGTTGATGGCATTGCTACGGGAGTAGCGGCTGAGCGACTGCATGTTCCTTGATGACTTCTCAAAGCGCTGCAGGTTGTCATCGCTATTGTCGAGTATCACATACTGGTTATAGATGTGGTTGCAGGACAGCAGCAGTCCCACGGGACTGGCAAAGGACAGGCGGCAGTCGCTCCGGTCTGTGCTCAGTCTCTCATAGCGTACATCCGTCCCCACCTTTCCGGGGAGATCGGAAACGCTGGAGAGCGTGAAGAGGCACAAGCGGTTGTTGCCCACGCGCATCTCCGCAGGGTCGAGGTCGATGTCCTGCAGGGACTTTTCGCCCTCGGACTGCAGGGAGAGGTAGCGCTCGATGATGCCAACCTTCTCTTTAGTGCCGACGATTTCATCATCCGACAGCCTGCGGAGCCTGACAAAGCCGGAGTCGTTCATGATATGCTCAAACTGATCCACAGCCTCCAGATAGCGTGCAGCCGTTTCACGGTTCACCTCCCTAGGGATGATATGCCCACGGCAGAGAGTTGAAAAATTGCTCTGCATACAGTTACGCTCCTTCGTGGTCTTGGTAAGGTAGAGATAGCACCGATGATTCAGGAAGGGACGCTCGTTGAAGTGCCGTTCAAAACTACGGGAGAGAAAGCTCATGCCGTCCTTGTGCAGTTCTGGCTCGTACTTCTCACGGACAAACCAGTCTTGCTTATGCAGGATGCTGTAGTCGGGCAGCACCTTGATGGCCTTGCACCAGCAGCCGTGAATGGCCTCATACTCGGCAGAGGTCACGGTGTAGAGTTCCGGCAGCGTCACCTCATAGCAGACGGTGATGTCCGCGTCCTTGGAGACGATGCAACCGTTCTCCACAGCCAGCAGGGGCAGCTTGTTCTCAACGGTCGTTGCTTTCAGGATATTTCTCATTCACTCTTTGGTTTAACTTGTTCTTAATGGTCTGGTATGGCTTTTTGCGGTTGATGAGGAAACGGGGCCTGCTTCTCTTTGCCATCAGCTTCATCAGTCCGTACTCCCCGAAGCGTCGGTTGAGGGCGAAGGTCTGCCACACAAGCAGCGAGGCAGACACTACACCCGTACCGATGCACACCCACTGGCTGATGCCAGCAAGGAAGAGGATGACGAACAGGACGAAGATGGCGAGCAGCCCACCTGCGAAGATAAACAGGTACTGCGCTTTGAGTCCCTTGAACTCAACCGACTGGCCTATACCCTTGTTGATGTTGTACTCAGCCATCTTCCTTTTCCTCCTATACCTTATTATTATACGCGTATAGGGTTAGAGGAAGAAGGATCGGAGGATGGTTGCAGCAACGATGAGGAAGATGCAGGCACCAAACCAGCTTGCAGCGGTCTTCGAGGTGTCGGGGTCACCACTGGAGAACTTGCCATACACCTTCACGCCTCCGATGAGTCCCACGACGGCACCGATGGCATACACCAGTTTCGTTGCCGGGTCGAAGTACGAGGTCACCATCGAAGTAGCTTCATTGATGCCTGCCAGTCCGTTGCCCTGAGCCATTGCGTTCACACTTGCAGCAACTACGAGTGCTGCGGTCATTACGATTCTCTTGTTGTTTTTTGTCATAAAACTAATTTTTAATTGTTAATGAATAATGTTTATTAAATGAAGTTACGGATGTCTATGTCCGTGGATTTCCCAATCATGAAGGACTTGTGTCCTTTATCGGTTGCCAATGGTATTTCATCCTCGGCATCTGCCTTTGCCCTCTCACACTTGTCAAGCAGGTCTCGGACTCTGGCTTTGAAGACCGGGTTCTTCTTCGTCAGGAGATCAAGTAGTTCCGTACCGTCCATCTCTTTGAGTGTCCTGCCAGCCTTCAGTTCGTCGTCCTTGCTGGCTTTCGCTCCGTTGGCGACTGAGACGGCTTTCTCCATATCCTCACTGGTGAGTCCCGTGGCATATCCCTCAGCCGGATATTCATCCTCGTCATCCTGTTCCTCCTTGGAATAACTGAAACTCTTGAAAGCCTCTTTTTCTTCTTCGGGAGTCATCTGTCTGAGTGTCTTTTCCTGCTTTGGCGGTGCAAAAGTAACGTCTTTCTCGTCCACTTCCTCACCTTCTTCCGGAATGGCGGTAAGTGGCGGTGTATTGGCTGCAAGTGGCTTAGTAACACTGGCTCTGACGAGGCTTTTTCCCATGAAATCATGTTCTTGGGCAGGTATCTCTTGGGGAGTTTCCTGAATGGCTCTTTCTCCTTTGCATTCCTTTCCTCGAAACCATTCCAAAGGTTTGATGTCAAACCAGACAAGGTGCAGGAACACTATCATCCACACCAGCAATATGATGATTACTATGTCCATTTCTGTTTTCTTTTCAATGAGCTACTAATTATCTTCAAATACATTTCTGTCCCTGTCATACAGGGTCTTCACCTCATCTCGGTTTTTCTCCCACCATTCATCGAGGATGGAATCAACTATCTGGCCGAGGGTCACCTTGTACACACCCGCTGCAACCGTAAATCGGTTATGGTTGTCAAGACGGATATATGCAGGTTTCCGCTGAATGTTCTCATTGCCGCCTCTCAGCTTACCAAGTGCAGAGCCTTGTGCACTCTGCTTGGCAGTCCTCTTTGACGGTGCCGCCTCCTTGCTTCTTTGTGGAGGTGAGGGAACATCGTTCAGATCTTGTGAAAGCGTCTCGTTGTCTTCTGATGGTACTGTTTCATGAGGTGTGTTGTCTGTTTCCTGTGGCGGTTTTCCCATCCTGACACAGCCGCCTTTCTTGTTCATGCTGACGGCTGACAAAAATTCCTCTTCGTCAATGAAGTCCGTCTTGTTCTTCTTGTCCATAGTCTGCTACTTGCTGATAATGGAAAGGATTTCGTCTGCCAGTTCCTTGATACGGCTTCCACGCAACAAGTGCTGGTCTGGCAGGAATATGGTGGAACGGAACACGGCCTTTTCCGGCTCGGAAAAGTCACGACGGAAACGCTTGCTGTCAGGAATGCGGGTGTTCAATACAGAGATGCCCAGTTCTCCTATGACCTCATCGTAGAGATTATAGATGTCGGTCTTCTCACGACCATCCACCATCGTCCAGAACAAGCATATCTCTTTGGTGACCGCCTTGCCAGTGGTCATGAGATTGTCCTTGAAGTTGGCAACGAACTGGAGCGCACTCTCCAATACCAGCCTGTCGGCACTGATGGGGACAAAGATATAGTCCATCTGTGACAGAGTGCTCAGCACACCCTTACTGCGGATGGTGCCTGGCAGGTCGAACAACACGATGTCAAGGTTCTCGTCCTCGATAAGAATCTCAGCCTGGTCGAGTGCGTCAACGGGATTTGTGGCGACAACGGGAAAGATACGCTTGCCCGTCTTACGGAACACGTCCTTTGCCGCTTCCTTGTCCGCCTCGTTGTTCTTGATGAGCAGCAGTTCGCGCTCTCTTGCATCACTGATGCTGTGCTGGGGATCATCGCAGTCAACAACACCCACATTCTTACCTCCGATATTGTGAAGGTAGTTAGCAAGCAGCATGGTGATCGTGGACTTTCCAATACCGCCTTTCTGTGTAGCTATGGCTACATACAATTCATTAGTTTTTTCTTTACTCATGTCTTTACTTCTTTAATGTTATATGTGTATATTAACTTATTCATTCACTTGCTTGTCGCTTCATTTGTCAGTCTATGTAAGTACACAGTTGAATGCCTATGGATTCATTCATGTACGCACTTGTTCCTCAAAATGAATCGTTGACTATGTATGAATGCGGATAGACGATTGAATATTCATTGCAGTCTTTGTCCAATCAGATAATGGTATATTCATATCAATATTTATTCATATCATTATATCCATATATCAATATCTTAATGTGCATCAATGTGGGCATTCATACAGATGTCAATTTATTCACTTACTTGTCTGGTCACGTATGTGATTATTCGATTCTTTACTTGCTTTCATAATTGCATGTTTTGATGTTTGCGGAACTATTTCCGTATGCAAAGGAACACATATTTAGCCATGCACGGATGGATTACGGGGCAGTTGGCTGTAAGTGGCGGTGAACTGGCTGCAAGTGGCGGTTTGCGCCTATTCCGCAGTCCGTAAAATCACCGTAATTTTGCAGCCGGATTTAGATGTGATACGCAGGTGAGCGAGACCTGACACGTCCATCCTGCTTCCTGTCGGGAAGGTTCCAACCTCTCACGCAAGGCGGCAACAGTCTT
>JAEEGK010010005.1_pt1 | contig 21958 bp, 21 predicted proteins | sample 8958771 | NCBI WGS metagenome assembly JAEEGK01 (sample SAMN16246547, study PRJNA631951) | gut metagenome | biome: gut microbiome; feature: rumen; material: SC-attached | host: Bos | place: Iran: Karaj | collected 2018-10 | reverse complement strand
CGCCGATGATACTGCACCCGTTTGTGGAAAAGTAGGTCGCCGCCAATCTTCTACACCGGGAGTCTCACACGGGGCTCCCTTTTTTTTGTATATAGGGTGCAATAAGAGTGCGATGGGTTGTGCGTTATCTAGTATTATTGTTATAGATAAACTAAAGTTGCAACTATTATGACGACATTGACAAAAGATGAATTTAAGGTATTGCTGATGCTCTATGCTTCGAGTATTGACGGCAGTATGCAGGAGGATGAGGTTGAGGTGATGCTTGAGAAAGCGGGTGCGGAGACCTTCAACAGGATGCGGAAACTTTTTCGCAATATGAGTGACTTGGAGGTGCTGCAGTGTATCAATGAGAATAAGGGCAAGTATCTCGCCACTGATGAGGCCACACTGGAACTGATGAACGACATCAGGGCGGTGGTTGATGCCGACGGCCGAAATGCAAGGATAGAGGATTATTTCGTCAAGGCGATAAAAAAGATTTTAGGATAGGAGCGTTTCGTAAGATTCAGTCCTATTTGTGTTTGCGAATCCTTGTGAGATTCGGGGATTATTGTTTTGGCCGTCTCAGAGAGGGCGGTCGAGATGTTAAATATTGTTTATTGAAAAAAAATGTGTATTTTTGCACATTCAATAATATATAAAAATAATTCTTATGAGTAACAAAGAGACTAATTTGTCTAAGGGCAAAGGCCAGTATAAGTGGCAATACTGCTCGTTGGGAGGTACCAAGCGCGTGTGCATTAACCGTGGCGAGGATATAGCCCATTTGGCCGAGTTGGACCAGAAGTTGTGGACGGTGCTGAGCTGTCCTGTCAAAGGGCTCGAACTGGACGAGCGTACGCTTGATTTAATTGATTACGACCGTGACGGCAAAATCCGTGCCGACGAGGTTATCACCGCCGCTGAGTGGCTGTGTTCGGTCGTGAAAGATAAGAATAAGATTCTTGAGGGGCACGATTTTATCGACCTCGCCGATTTTAATACCGACAACGAGGAGGGCGTGCAGTTGCGTGACTGCGCTGCCGAGGTGCTCAAGATTATGGGTCTGGAGAAGACCACCATCACGCTTCCCGAGTTGGATGAGTTTCTTAAGGATTATGACGAGAATGCTGCCAAGGCTCTCGAGGATACGCTTGAGAACCTCTCTGTCAGTGTTGCACCATACGGTGCCAACAGCGACGATGCCGTCACTGCTGTCGATGCTATCCGCGACAAGGTGACCGACTTCTTCCTCCGCTGCAAGTTTATCCAGTTCCACGGCGATTGCGCCGCCGCGCTGGATGTGTCGGCTGAGAAGGTGGCTGAAATCAGCGAGAAGAACTTCGCTACCAATATCGAGGAAATATCCAAGTATCCGCTCAGCAAACCCCGTGCCGATGCACTGCTACCCATTAAGGGGGGTATCAACCCTGCTTGGCAGGCTCAGTTTGCGAAGGTCAAGGAGCTGGTGCTCGACGTGGACTATCCTGACAAGGATAACCTCACCGAGGAGGAGTGGAACACGGTGGTGAAGAAGCTCAACGACTATGTCGCCGCCAAGGACGAGGAGACCAAGAATATCAACGATGGTCATGAGGAACGGCTCACCAACGAGCACGATGTCATTAAGCCACTCGAACGCTTGCTCCACCTCTATCGCGACTTCTATACGCTGCTGCGCAACTATGTGGCGATGATAGACTTCTATAATAAGGAAGTCCCTGCTTCGTTCCAAGCAGGTCAGCTATATATCGACTCTCGTCGCCTCGACCTCTGTTTGAAGGTGGGTCCCGATGTGGCAAAGCATATCGACAACTCCGAGCTCAGCGATATGTTCCTCGTCTACTGCAAGTGCACCTCGCGTGTGAAGAACGAGACTATGAACATCGTCGCCGTGCTCACCTCGGGCGACATCAACAACATCCGCGTGGGCAAGAACGCCGTCTTCTATGACAACAACGGTCAAGATTGGGACGCCGTCGTCACCCATGTCAAGGAGAACCCCATCAGTGTGCGTGAGGCCTTTTGGTCGCCCTACCGTAAGTTCGGTCGCTGGTGCAAGGAGAAATTTACCAAGTCGGCTGAGGAGAAGGAGGCTGCCGCATTTGAGAACCTCACCGCCAAGGCCGATGCCACTACTACTGCCGTGGCAACTCCCGGCGCAGCACCTGCCCCAGCAAAGAAACCGTTCGACATCGCCAAGTTTGCCGGTATCTTTGCCGCCATCGGCATGGCATTAGGCTTCTTGCTCAGCGCTCTCACCGGCATCTTCAGCGTAGTATTCCACTCCGTGCTGTCGGCTGTCATCTTTATCATCATCATCATGCTCTGCATCTCTGGTCCTTCCATGATACTGGCCTGGATTAAGCTGCGCGGGCGCAACCTCGGTCCTGTGTTGAATGCCAATGGTTGGGCCATCAACTCCAAGATTATTGTCAACTCCCGTTTCGGTCGTACCCTCACCCAGCGTGCCAAATATCCCGCTGTAGTCATGTCCAAAGACCCCTACGCACCCATGCCCAAGTGGCTCATCTGGCTTATCTTCATTGTTATTGCGTTGGCCATTGTCTTCCTGGTGCTCTACTTCAATAACTATTTCGACCGCTTTGGTTGGGAAGCCCTGCACTACGACAAGGACAGCTCTTGGATTGGCAAAATCTTTGGCGCTGTGGCTGACGAAATGGCCGAAGTGGCCGAGGAAGCCAACCAAGTCGTCGCCGATGCTGCCGAGAGCGCTGCACCCGCTCCCGCTGCCCAATAATCTATCAAATCTATTATATCTATCAAATCTATCCCAATGTACAGAACACACACCTGTGGCGAGCTGACAATCAAGAACGTCGGTCAGCAAGTCACCCTCTGTGGCTGGCTGCAGCGTAGCCGCGACCTCGGTGGCATGACCTTCATTGACCTCCGCGACCGCTATGGTATCACCCAGCTTGCCTTCAATATGGAGACCAACGCCGAGCTTTGCGAACAGGCCCGCCGTCTTGGCCGCGAGTATGTTATCCAGGCCACCGGCACTGTTATTGAGCGTGCCTCCAAGAACCCAAAGATTCCTACAGGCGACATCGAAATCGATGTCTTACAGCTCACTGTCCTCAACGAGTCCAAGACTCCTCCCTTCACCATTGAGGATAACAGCGATGGAGGAGACGACCTGCGTATGCGTTATCGCTACCTTGATATCCGTCGCAACCCCGTCCGCCGCAATCTTGAGTTGCGTCACCGCATGGCCATGCTTGTCCGCAACTATCTTAGTAATCTCGATTTCCTCGAGATTGAGACCCCCATGCTCATCAAATCCACGCCCGAAGGTGCACGCGACTTTGTCGTGCCATCGCGCATGAACCCTGGTGAGTTTTATGCCCTGCCCCAAAGTCCGCAGCAGTACAAGCAGCTCCTCATGGTGGCGGGCATGGACCGCTACTTCCAGATAGTCCGCTGTTTCCGCGATGAGGACCTTCGCGCTGACCGTCAGCCCGAGTTCACGCAGATTGACTGCGAGATGTCGTTCGTTGAGCAGGAGGACGTGCTACGCACCTTCGAGGGTTTGGCAAAGCATCTCTTCCACGAGGTCAAAGGGGTGGACTTCGACCAGTTCCCCCGCATGACGTGGCACGATGCCATGCGCCTTTACGGTAGCGACAAGCCTGACATCCGTTTCGGAATGCAGTTTGTAGAACTCAACGACGTCGCTAAGGGCTGTGGCTTTGCCCTCTTCGACAATGCCGAGCTCGTCGTTGGCATCAACGCCCAAGGCTGTGCCGATTACACTCGCAAGCAGCTCGATGCCCTTACCGACTTTGTAAAACGTCCGCAGGTGGGTGCGGGCGGCATGGTATACATTAAATATAATACCGACGGCACCTTCAAGTCCAGTGTCGACAAGTTTTATACGCCCGACCAATTAAAGGCTATTGCCGACAAGTTCAGTGCCCAGCCCGGCGATCTCATGCTCATCCTCTGTGGTCCAGCTATGAAGACTCGCGTCCAGCTCAACGCCCTACGTCTCGAGATGGGTTCGCGTCTAGGCTTGCGTAATCCCGATGTCTACGCGCCTCTTTGGGTCATAGACTTCCCCCTGCTTGAGTGGGATGACGAGACGCAGCGCTACTATGCCATGCACCATCCTTTCACTGCGCCCAAACCCGAAGACGAGCCACTGCTTGACGACCCCGCACGTTGGGGCGATATACGCGCCAATGCCTATGACATCGTCATCAACGGAGTCGAAGTGGGCGGTGGTAGCATCCGTATCCACGACCGTACACTCCAGAACAAGATGTTCCATACTCTCGGTTTCACCGACCAGAGTGCCGCTGCCCAGTTTGGTTTCCTCATGGATGCCTTCACCTACGGCGCGCCGCCCCATGCCGGCCTTGCCTTTGGTTTTGATCGACTCTGTTCTCTCTTCGGAGGTGCCGACAGCATCCGCGACTTCATTGCCTTCCCCAAGAACAACAGCGGACGCGATGTCATGTCTGGCAGCCCTGCGCCCATTGCGCCCGAGCAGCTTGACGAGCTCCAGCTCACTCTCCGCGTACAAGGTTGATGTATAAAAAGGCTGTGCCGCCATCGTGGTGCAGCCTTTTTCTCAGAATTGGAAAGGGTGCTTTTTTGACGGGGAGAAAAAATGAGATGCTTGGCAAAAAAAAATGAAAAAAAATCGCATTTTCTTTCCATAATAAAAAAAAAATGTATATTTGCACTGTAAAAGCATATTGAAAAAGTGAGTAGGAATTCGTGTAATTCTATGGGCGTTAGTGTAGTATGTATTTACAAACAAATGGTAGTTAGTAACTAAAAAACGCAAAAAGTCGCTAAAAAAACGAGAAAAAACGAAAAAATGACCCCTCCACCACACCCTTGTGGTGGGGTCGACAAATAAGAAAAACAATTAATTTAATAACAAAACATTTTAAAAACATCAAACAAATCATGAAAGAAAACATGAAAAAACAGGTTTACTTGACCCCTGCAGTTCAAGTCAAGGTCGTGGCCGTCGAAAACGGTTTTCTCCTCAGCACTATCGGTACCGAAACTATTACGAACGGTGGTGATTTAATTACATTCTAACAAAAAAAACAGAAAAGAAAATGAAAAAGTGCTTAATGGTTTTGGCTGCTAGCACACTGATTATGTTCGCAGCATGTAAGAAAGAAGACAAGGGCTATACCATCAATGGCAACCAGATTACCTTTGGTGTTGGTTTGGACACTCGCACTGACGATAGCAAGCAGTCTTTCAATGGTGAGTACAAGCGCATTTATTTCACCACTGGCGACCAGATGATTGTCAACGACGCTCCTTATAGTGTGATTCCCAAGGCGAGTGAAAACTTCCCTGGCTCGAGCAGCGCTTTTAGCCCTGTCGGACGTGTTACCGTTGATGTTAACCCCAGCGGTGCTTACAACTTTATCTATCCTGCCGCTATTTTCACTGAGAATGCTGGCCAGTACAATGCTACTTTCCCCGCCGAAGTCAACCTGCTGAACGGTAAGGCCGCCAACAACGACTTCAATCTCATCCCCGAGGCTGTCAGACCTATCTGGCCCATGGCTTTCGGTATTGAGGACATCACTTCGTTCGAGGGTAATGTTATCCTGAAGAATGCTACCTCTTTTGTTTCTCCCAACTTCATCTATGGACCCGCCTGGTGCAATGCTGCTTTCTCTCGCTTCACCAATGTTCTGTATGGTACCGACATTAACACCAATGTCACCATTTCTTGCCCCGTGCTGACTGTTACTGACGTTGTTATCCGCAGCAGCAAGAAACTCACTGGTGCTGCCCATCTGGACATGGAATCTCCCGAGTTCCCCAAGATGGTTATGAACAGCTCCATCTCTGGCACGACCCGTGACGTTGTGGTTTGCCACGCTCCTGAGAACACCATCGTCTCTGAGAACCTTGCTACCAGCCAGGAGCTCCAGAATGTTGCCGGTATCCTTCCCGTTCCTCCTATGGGCGAAGGTACCAAGAAGTTCCAGATGAATGTCTATCTTGAGTGCGATCTTGATGTTGCCAACTACACCGAAACTGTTACCACTGAGGGTACTGTCCGTGAATACGATGGCACCACCACTTCTACTCACTACTACATTAAGTTCGTCACCAACGAGCAGACTATTACTGATCCTCTCGTGCGTGCTAAGAGACACATGATGAACATCAACTTCCAGACTATTGGTAATGGTATCAATGGTATCTATACTGTCAACAACGACGGTTCCATCACCTTCCCCAATGGTACTCTTTACATGCAGACCACTCCTTTCACTATTGAATAATCAACTGAAAGTAACAAAGATTCTTTAAAGAGGGTGTCTCACATGAGACACCCTCTTTCGTTATATCTACTTTGGGTCGCAGTGGTGCAGGTAAGGGCAGACGTATGGGTGCTGACAGTGGTCGGAGATGAGGATTGAGGGTTCGTCAGCTGAGACGACTTGTTTGAAACGTGCTATGTGTTGAGCTGTGGTGTCCCAGTGAGAGAGGGCATAGTCGCTTAGGTCTTCGCGGATGTAGTTGCCCTCGTCGTCGTGGTGCAGTAGATAGAAGTGTTGTAGCTCGGGTGAAGGACAGAATAGGTCAGGCTGTATGACGGTGGGCAGAGCGTGGGCGATGACGTAGTGCTGTATGGCTACATCGTGGCGGAAAGTGTCGCTGACGTGGTTACTGTCTTTCACTTCGTAGACGGTGACGATGCCGTCGGCCTGTTTATGCAGCACATCAGCAAGCACCAGCACGCCGTCGAAGACGAAGCCTGCCTCGAAGAGAACAACTTCGCCCGCCTGTGACAGTAGGCGGGCGGTAAGCACGGGATATTGCATGATGTTGCCACGTAGGCGACTACTGATGTCGATGCCTAGGGGGAAGGTATCTTTGAATTGTCGCTCGAAGTCGCGGCCCTCGCGGAATCGTGCCAAGGTGGCGGCAGGGTAGCGAGCCAATTTGGGACAGTGGACGTCGAGCCATAGAGCCCGCTCGCATTGTAGTCCTCGGATGTATTTGCTCTTACTTAGCATAAAGGAGAATGCGGGGTCGGAGTAGTCAGAGTGTTCAGATAGTTCAGACAATATTCGACGGTTGGAGATGCGATTATTTCGCCGTTGCTACGCATTAGGCCTTCGGTCTTGAACCGTTCGAGTTGCTGGAGGAATGCATCGTAGTATCCTTCGAGGTTGAGCAGCAGCATGGGCATGTTCAGCCGATGCAGCTGGTTGGCGACCATCACTTCGGTTACTTCGTCTAGGGTGCCTATCCCGCCAGGGAGTGCTATGAAAGCGTCGCTGTGAGCTATGAGATATGCCTTGCGCTCTGCCAATGAGGCGACGCGCACCAGTTGGGTGACGGGCTGGGAAAGGATAATTTCTTCGCTGAATAGGGTGGGGATAACTCCAACTACCGTGCCGCCGTGGGCTAAGGCTGCACCACTGACGATGCCCATCAGCCCTAGGTTGCTGCCCCCATAGAGCAGAGTATGCCCTTGTTGTGCGAGTCGGATACCCAACTGCTCGGCGGCATGGGTGTAAAGATTGTTGTGCGGGAGCGAGGCTCCGCAAAAGACGGTGACATTCATGGTTGAAAGATGAAAAATGAAAGTTGAAAATTGAAAACTAGCTGGGGCGGGTGTTTCAATTTTCAACTTTCAACCTTATTTGCGCTTCAATACTGTGTGAGCTTTCTCGACGATGTCGGCAGCGCGGAGGTGGTAGTTGGTGAGCATCTCGTCAGGGGTGCCACTCTCGCCAAACTTGTCGTCAACGGCTACATACTCTATCGGGGTGGGGCAGTGGAGGGCAAGTGTCTGTGCCACGCTGTCGCCCAGACCGCCGTTGAAGAGATGCTCTTCGCAGGTAACAACGGCGCGGGTCTTGCGGGCGGAGGCAATGATGGCATCGGTGTCGAGCGGTTTGATAGTGTGGATGTTGATGACCTCGGCACTGATGCCTTCTTTCTCCAGTTGCTCAGCGGCTTGGAGGGCTTCCCATACGAGGTGGCCGCAGGCGAAAAGGGTGATGTCCTTGCCTTCGTTGAGGAGCTGAGCTTTGCCGATTTCGAACTTTTCCCCTTCGTGCAGGAAGCAGGGCATCTTAGAGCGTCCAAGACGAAGGTAGACGGGACCGACATGCTCTGCAGCGGCAAGGGTTGCAGCCTTGGCCTGGTTGAAGTCGGCGGGCACGAGGACGGTCATGTTGGGCAGCATACGCATGAGGGCGATGTCCTCCATGGTCTGGTGGGTGGCACCGTCCTCGCCGAGGGAGATACCGGCGTGGGAACCGCATATTTTGACGTTCTTGTTGGAGTAGCAGAGCACTTGGCGTATCTGGTCGTAGACACGTCCAGTGACGAATTCGGCGAATCCACCAATGAAAGGTATCTTTCCGCAAAGGCTGAGGCCTGCGGCGATGCCGACCATGTTCGCCTCGGCGATGCCGCACTGGATGAAGCGGTCGGGATATTCTTTGGCAAAGCCGTCCATCTTGACGCTGCCTTTGACGTCGGCACTGAGGGCTACGACGTTCTCGTTCATGCGTCCGGCTTCAACAAGGCCTTCGCCCATGCCGGAACGCAGCTCTTTCTGTGATTTGATTTCGTAGTGGGTCATATCGAGTATTTTTTTTGTCGGATTATTCTGAGAATTCTGAGTTTTCGGATTGTTCTGAGATATTATCATTTGATATTCACGCCGGTTTGTTGGGCGGAGTGGATAGTGAAGCGTGTGGTGCGGACTGCGGCATAGTCGGTGGCATCTTTGGGTTTGAGGATAATTTGATATTCGCCTGGAATGAGTAAGATGCGCTCGGTGATGCTGTCGGGATTGAGATTGCAAACCCATTGTAGCTCGCCGTTTTTATAGACGAAGATGCTGCCTGTGGTGATGGTCTGAGGCTTGTTAAGTGCGAGTTGTCCGGGTAAGGGTAGCTGGAGGTCGGTGTCCGAGCCGCTGCGTACCGTCACGTTGTTGAGTGCCAGTATGGGGGTGGAGAGCACCTCGATGTCGTAGGTACCAGCCAGATAGTGGGAGGCAGTGCCGAGGGGGTGGTAGGAGAGAATGTCGGATTCACCATGTCGGCGTACCAGCACAGAGTAGGTAGGAATTTGAAAGGGGGTGCGTTTGTCCTCGAAATGGATGCGTAGTCTGCCTTGTGGGGCAACGATGGGGAGGTGGTTGTGACGTGAGGCCTTTAATTGCTGGGTCGGCAGACGGAGGGGAGGGGTAGTGAAGAGGGTGATGTCATAGCTGACAAGCGGATCGACTGTGAGAGTGTCGACTGCGTCGCCGATGGCGTAGTGGTAGATGGTGGCGTATTTGGCAGCATGGGTCTGGTGGTCATAGAAGACCACAGGCACTTCGGTCTCATAGGGGGTATGGCTCTCGTCGGTGAGGGATAGAGTGACACGTGCTTTCTGGTCGGAGAGGAAAAATACCTCATGTAAGGTCTCGTCTAACATTTCTTCTGCTGGAAGAAATGAGAAGCGGCCAGCACAGTCAAGTTTGTGTTGGAAATCCTCCGCGTTGCCAATGCCGATGATGAAGGTTTGCACCACGGTGCCGCTTTGTTGCACTTGTCGTGCCACTTCGCAGATGTTGCCACCACAGTCGTCCATACCGTCGGTGATGATGAGAATGATGTTGCGGGCCTTGCCGTCGTGAGGGAAGTCGTTGATTGAGTTGGTGAGTGCCGAGACTGCGGTACAGCCCCCGTTGGGGACTAAGGTCTTGATTTTGCTTTGCAGCTTATAGCGGTTGTCTGTCTCGAAGGGGACTTCAAGCTGGGTGCCGTAGGCATCCTTGTTGAGGTGACCGAATACGCGAAGAGCCACCTCCATGTCGGAGATGCCGTGGATGCTGTCGAGAAGGCGTAGCAACACCTTCTGCGTCACCTTGATTTTGGGCTCACTCTGCCACTTATCCCACATACTGTTGGAACAGTCAAGGATAATAAGCACACGCGTCTTTTCGGGTGTGGCGGCAGTTTTCTGAGCCATGCCCATAAAGGCGGGAAGCAAAAGCAGCAGTATAAATACCAGTCGTCTCAAAACTAGAAGTCTCCGAGCGTTTCAGGGAGTTGTGCAAGGGCTTTGGGCAGATCGTCGGCGGAGAGGACGGAACCGTGGTATTTATTGATACCCTGCATGAAGTCTACGCCATAGCCCATTTCTGTGGTGAGGATGACGACAACGGGTTTGCCTTGGCCAGTGAGCGACTTGGCCTTTGCCATGCCGTCAAGCACTTGCTGCATGTCGTTGCCGTTTTCAATGACTACCACGGTCCACATGAAGGCTTCGAACTTGGCCTTAAGGTCGCCGAGGTCCATGACCTGCATGGTGGTGCCGTCGATTTGCTGGTGGTTGTAGTCAATGGTGGAGATGAGGTTATCGACATGCTTGGCACCGGCAAACATGACGGCCTCCCAAATCTGACCTTCTTGCAGTTCGCCGTCACCGTGGAGGGTGTAGACGAGATGGCTGTCGCCAGTCATCTTTTTGCCGAGGGCGGCACCGATGCCTACGCTAAGACCCTGACCAAGGGAACCGCTGGCCATACGGATGCCGGGAAGGCCGTGCTCGGTGGAGGGGTGTCCTTGTAGGCGTGTGCCAAATTGGCGGAAGGTTTTAAGTTCTTCGACGGGGAAGAAACCACGGCGAGCCATCGTGCTGTAAATAACAGGGGTAATGTGGCCCTGCGAAACAAAGAGCATGTCTTGTCCGTTGCCGTCCATGGTGAAGTGGTCGGGGTCGTGCTGAAGGATGTTGAACTGCATGGCAGTCATCCAGTCGGCTGTGCCGAGCGAGCCGCCCGGGTGACCCGATTTGGCGGCAGTGGTCATACGTAGAATGTCGCGACGCACCTGCGTGGCGATAGATTGTAGTTCTTGGGTGGTTTTCATTATGAGATGTTTAAATGTTGCTATTAACGACAAAAATCATCGAGGAAAAAAGTCCCGATGAATGAAGATGCGTAACGATTGGTGGCAGGAGTTGCCGACGTTACTAGAGTTTGAAGATATATTGGCGGCTGTTCTGGTCGTAACAGATCAGCTCTTCTCCCTGACGGGTGCAGGTGACGGCGAGGGCGTTCTCGTGCTCGTCGGTGACGCTGCCCTTGCCCTTGTTGCCATTCATAGTGATGTGGCCCCAGACACGTCCGTTTGCACCATGGCCGGAGATATAGAGTACCTCCTGCTTAGGAGCCTCTTTTTTGACGGCTTGACGGTGGGTGGTGGGCACTGGAACGGGTTCCTCGGTGATGATTTCGGGTTCGGGTTCAGGCTCGGGTTCGGGCTCTGGTTCGATCATGACCGTGTCCAAAACGGGTTCATTGTCGTTCTGCGACTGGTGGCAGCCGACAAACAGAAGTGGCGTAACCGCCATCGAAATGAGTAATAAACAACCTTTTTTACTAATCATAATACTACAATATTTGAATGTACAAAATTACACAATTCTTTTCAATAATTCAGCGTTTTGCAGAAAAATATTTTTGTTATTCCAAAGTATGAGAAAAAAAATGTAAATTTGCAAATTCGCCTAGTGTGCGGAAAAATAATCGAATGTACAGAATAACAGCGTGATATGAATAAAAAGTCGATAATAGGAATAGCCCTAATTTTTGCCATATTTGTTGGCTACATGTGGTGGATTGCCCCCAGCAAGGAGGAAATAGCCGAGCGACAGCGTGTGAATGATTCCATTCGTCAGGCGTATTTGGATAGTGTGTCGTATGCCGACAGCGTTGCGGATGTGAAGGCGCATTTGGACAGCCTTGCGATGCAGGGCGACACCAGTGCTCAGCGTCAGTTGCAGATGAACCAGCGTGGCGACATGGGTGTGTTCAACGGCAATGCCTTTGGCGACACGGTGAACGTGACAGTCAAAAACGAACTGATGACGGTCAGCTTCTCAAACATGGGAGCGCAGGTCCGCGAGGTGGTGCTGAGCCAGTATACCACTTACGACAGCCTGCCCCTGCAACTTATCACCCCTGCGGATGATAACATGAACCTCATTTTCTCGACCGAGGATACGAGGGTCATCAACACGAAGGACCTGGTGTTTACCGCCTATCGTGTAGTTGGTGATGGCGAGCTGCTGCCGATAACGGCCGACAGTGCATACGAGATAGCCTCGAACGAGTCAATCCACCTGAGTTTCCGTGCATACGTGGGTGACAGCAACGGTGTGAGCCAAGACAGGTATGTCGAGTTTCGTTATATTGTGGTTGGTGATGAGTATGATGTGCATTACGACATCAACTTCCATGGGCTGAAGGATGTGGTCCGCGCAACGGACTATATGGACTTCGAGTGGCACAATCGCATGAACCGACAGGAGAAGGTGGATGCCAGCAGCCGTGGCAGTCGCAATAGAAATAAAGACCCGGAGAAGTTCTACTCCAGCATCTACTTTAAAGCCGCCAAGGACGATGTGGACGAGGTGGGTCGTGGCCGTGACGGCGATAAGAACGTGAAGACCTCGGTGGAATGGGTGGCGTTTAAGCAGCAGTTCTTCTGCGCCATACTGGTGGCCGACAGCACCTTTGAGAATGCCTACATGACCCAGACTACCGACAAGAGCAACGCGGATGCCAAGTATCTGTGCGACATGAGCAGCACCATCGGTCTCACCTATGCCAGTGAGCATGACTGCACAATGGGTATGAAATTCTATTTTGGTCCAACCAAGTATCGCGATCTTCGCGCCATGCACCGTGGCTTTGAGAAGATGCTGCCATTGGGTTGGTGGGTGTTCTCCAAGTTTGTGAGTCGCTACCTGATTATCCCGGTGTTCAATTTCTTGGAAACATTCAATTGGAACTACGGTATCATCATTATTGTCTTCACCATTCTGCTGCGACTGGTGCTGTTCCCCCTGACGTTCAAGTCCTATCAGGGTTCTGCCATCATGCGTATCCTTAAGCCTGAGATGGATGCTCTAAACAAGAAGTACCCCAATCCCGAAGATGCCATGAAAAAGCAGCAAGAGATGAGCAAGATACAAAAACGAGCGGGCTACAGCCCCATGGCTGGCTGCCTGCCTATCTTGTTGCAGATGCCCATACTTACTGCTATGTTTATGTTCTATCCTGTGGCTATCGAGTTGCGACAGAAGCCTTTCCTTTGGTGCAACGACCTGTCGACCTACGACAGCATCCTTGACCTCGGATTCAACATACCCCTGTATGGCGACCATGTGTCGCTCTTCTGCCTGCTGATGTTTGGAATGCAGTTCTTCTACACTTGGTACACCATGCGCGGACAGCAAATGAATGCTGCTATGCCCGGCATGAAATTTATGATGTACTTTATGCCCTTTATGATGCTGTTTATGTTCAACAGCATGGCAGCAGGTCTGAACCTCTACTACTTCTGCTCTCTCAGCATCACGATGCTGCAAATGGTGCTCATTCGCAAGTTCACCAGTGAGAAAAAAGTGCGTGCCCGCATGGCTGCCTACGATTCCAAGCACAAGAACACTCCTCAGAAGAAGAGTAAGTTCCAACAGCGATTGGAAGAGATGCAGCGCATGACAGAAGAGATGCAAAAACAACAGAAGAAAAGATAGTAATCAAAACTAAAAAATAGAAGTCATGGTTTTAGCATTAATCTCTATTTTCATCATCGGATACACCTGCATTGCGCTGGAGCATCCGCTGAAGGTCAACAAAACAGCAACAGCCCTTTTGTTGGGTACCGCCTTGTGGGCCGTTTTCTCGTTCTGCAACGTGGTTTTCCAACCCGACCTCGATATAGAGCAGTGGCGCTCGTTTATATCAGGCAACCTGGTTGAGAACCTGGGCGAAACAGCGGAGATAGTATTCTTTCTGCTGGGTGCTATGACTATTGTTACCTTGGTAGAAGACTATCAGGGTTTCCGCATCATCACTGACAAGATTACCACCACCAATAAGAAGAAGCTGCTTTGGGAACTGAGCATCCTCACCTTCTTCCTCTCGGCATTGCTCGACAACATGACCACTGCCATTGTCATGTGCGCCCTGCTCAGCAAACTTATTGCCGACAAGAAGGAACGGTGGCTCTTTGCAGGTATGGTTATCCTGGCTGCCAATGCGGGCGGTGCATGGAGCCCCATCGGCGACGTGACCACCATTATGCTTTGGATAGGCGGTCAGGTGACCACCATTAATATCATGGTGAAAACGCTGGTGGCTTCGCTCGTGTGCATGGCGGTGCCTGTCTTCGTAGTGGGTGCTACACTCAAGGGCGACATTACGCGACCCGAAAGTGAGCAGAGCGGAGTGGATGTGCCTGTGCACCTCCGCCGCCTGATTCTTATCATGGGTATCGCTGCACTCATCTTCGTCCCCATTTTCAAGACCATTACCCATCTGCCTCCCTATCTTGGCATGCTCTTCGGCCTTGGTGTACTTTGGGTGACCACCGAGATTGTAAGCCGCAAATATGAGAAGGACGGCCATAAACTGCCTACAGCAGTCTCCACACTGGAGCATATCGATGTTCCTACCATCCTCTTCTTCCTCGGCATCCTGATGGCTGTCGCCTGCCTTAAGGATGCGGGTATCCTTGCCAGCCTCGCTTCAGGACTTGACAACACGTTCCTTGGCATGAAAATGGGGAACGAGCCGGTGGGTTTCTTTATCATCGACCTCATTATCGGTGTTCTCTCTTCTGTGGTGGACAATGTGCCGCTGGTGGCCGCTGTCATGGGTATGTATCCAATCACTGACGGTGCCATCTTCGACGTGAACCATCCCTTCTGGGAGTTCCTCGCCTACTGCGCCGGAACAGGCGGAAGCCTTCTCATCATTGGCTCGGCCGCCGGTGTGGCCGTTATGGGCATGGAGAAAATCGACTTCATCTGGTACCTTAAGAATATCACCCTCAAAGCCCTTTTGGGATACCTTGCCGGTGCAATCGTCTTTGTACTGATGGATGTTACACTCTTTGAGAAAGTAGAATGGCTTCGAAATTTGGCATAGCGCTGAGTAGTTGGCGCAGACGAAGCGTAGGGCGAAAGATTTTCGACATTGTGGTCGGACTTTTTGCTCTTGCTGGATTTATGATTATTGGAGCCTGGGCTGTTTATCAGCTCGGGCTCACCAATAATAGGGGTGCTGTGGACAGCAATTCGCGCTACATGCTCTCGGTGGATGAGATGGAGAAGCTGAACGGTGACCAGTATACCCCTGAGCAGGTGCAGCAGCGCTGGATGCGGCAATACTTGAAGTTGGCAGTGTTCAGCAAGTTTTTCCCCACCAATGCGCAACTTATCACCACGGCGGCACAATACGGCCATGACCCCATGCTTGTGGACAGAATGATTGCCGCATCGAGTATCTATATCGAAGACCTCACCGAGTACAACAATCTCCTGAAAGAGGTGGAACAGGTGATGAACCGCCATCCCCAGGCCCATGCCGCCAACGTCATCCCTTGGATGGAAGGTCCCGAGTGGCCTGCGCTTAAGGATGCTATCGTACGCGACAAGGCGCTTATTTATGAGGTGGGACGTCTTACCGGAGTGGAACCTCGCCTCATTGTGGGGTGCCTCATCGGCGAGCAGATTAGGCTTTTCAATACCAACCGCGAGAATTTCAAGAAGTATCTCGGTCCGGTGAAGGTGCTGAGCGTGCAGTCGCAGTTTTCGTACGGTGTAAACGGTATCAAGATTTCAACGGCAAAGGCTATCGAGGATCACTTGAAAGACCCTTCGTCGCCGTTCTATATGGGACCAAGGTATGAACACTTGCTGGATTATCCTGTAGAGGGCAAAGCGCAGGAGGACGAACGTTATAACCGTCTGGTTGACTACAGAAATCATCTCTATTCCTACCTGTATACCGCCTGCATTCTGCATCAAACCATGCTGCAGTGGAAGCGTGCAGGGTATGATATTAGCAACCGCCCTGACATTCTTTTTACCCTCTTCAATGTGGGATTTGCCCAGTCGGTGCCTAAGCCTAACCCGGTGTGTGGCGGCAGCCATATCAAGATCCATGGGCAGACGTACACCTTTGGGGCCATTGGGTTCGACTTCTACTATTCGGGCGAATTGGCCGAGGATTTCCCCTTCTGGCGCCAGCGTTTCATACCCGGCGACAAGGAACTCACCGAGGAGGAAATCGCCTATATTCAGGGTAGCGTGAGCAACTGCAAGCGTCCTCCGCGAGGGTGGGAGTATGTTAAGAAGGACACCACTGCTGTCCGGCCGACGGTTGACGATTTGGACTACTCACATGATGAGGACGAGTATGCTGGTACGTATGCTAATGAATAGAGTGTCAGTATGATGCATGGGAAAAGCCTGGATTACCATCTTTTTGTTGATGAAAATGGCTCAAAATCCCGTTTTTCAGACCTCTCCGAGACATTGTTGAGTGTGCACAGTGGCTTATGTATTAGAAAAACTTTGATCGTATATTGCTGATTATTATAGTACTAGCTGAAATTACACTGATTTTTTAAAACAATTCGTTTATAATTCAAAAAAAAGTAGTATCTTTGCAGTCGCTTTTGAGATGAGAATGGTGAATTGTTGATGCTCTTTTCTCCACTTTCGGATCATGGCAAAAAGATGAATAAAAACCTGTAAATGGTCGTTTCAAAATAAGAGTATAACAATGGCAAAGAAAAACAAAGACGCAAGAGTGCAAGTCATTCTCGAATGCACCGAGCAAAAGAATAGCGGTGTCCCCGGTATGAGCCGCTACGTCACCACCAAGAATAAAAAGAACACTCCCGAACGTTTGGAGTTGAAAAAGTACAACCCGTACTTGAAGAAAATGACTGTTCATAAAGAAATCAAATAATAGGAGATAGATAACTATGGCAAAGAAAGTTGTTGCAACCCTGAAAACCGCTACGGGAAAGAGTTATGCCAAAGTGATCCGTATGGTCCGCTCTCCCAAAACCAATGCTTACACCTTCGAAGAGACCGTGCTCCCTTCTGATCAGGTACAGGATTTCCTGAAACAAAAATAGAACACAGTAATAATATTTTTTTTCATACGCTTTTGTTTTAGCCTCCGTTGTGAAACGGGGGTTTTTTTATTCTGTATAAGTCGATAGGAAGACGATAAAAAGGATGCCCTGCCCTGTACACTGATTCAGGTAGGGCGGCATCTATTGCAGTATGTATGGGGGGAGAAGTACGCCGAAATGTTGTTAGAACTTGGAGGTGAAATGCAGTTTAAGGTCTTGCATTTTCTTATCCTGCCGACGTTTCCATACTTCGGTGATGCACTCTTTGGTGGAGAGGGGGAAATCGGCCTTCATCATCCAGTCGTAGTATGCCGGCTCGACGTTGAATACTGATTCGAGCGTTTTCCCTTTGTGTTTGCCGAAGTTGAATATTTCGCGGTGCTGCTTGTCGTAGCCGATGTGGCCCACAAGGTCGGCCCATTGGCTGTTGCAAGTGAATTGGCTCAGTTGCTCAATGTTGTTGACGATGGGTTTGCTGACGGAGCCGTCGGGGGCAGTATATTCACTGTCCTGATAGCGGTCCAGCTGGGCCATGAGCACTTCGTAGGTGGCCATGGTGTCGGCATCGGCGGAGTGGGCGTGGTCAAGGTTCTTGCCGCAGTAGAAGCGGTAGGCGGCCTTGAGGGTACGCTGTTCCATCTTGTGGAAGATGTTTTGCACGTCGATGAGTCGTCTGGATTTGAGGTCGAATTTGAGCCCTGCACGCAGGAATTCTTCCACCAGCAGGGGGACATCGAACTTGTTGGAATTGTAGCCTGCCAAGTCGGCATCGCCGATGAAAGAGGCTATTTCGGGTGCAAGTTGGGTGAAGCTGGGTTTGTCGGCCACGTCGGCATCGCTGATGCCGTGAATGGCCGTGGTGAATTCGGGGATGTGGATGGTCTTGCCGTCGGAGTCTACCGGACGGACGCGGTGTACCAATTGCTCGGTGGTCTGGTCGGGGTTGACTTTCAAGAGGCATATCTCGACGATATGGTCGGTGCCTACGTTAACGCCTGTAGTCTCGAGATCGAAGAATACGATGGGCTTTTCTAAATTAAGTAGCATGGGGTGATTGGTCTGCTTGGGAGTTGGCGTGTGATAATTATTGCATGAGAGCAGCGCGATGTATGCGCAGCAGTGTGCTGAGCAGGTCTTCTGCTAGGTCGAGCCGTAGCATGTTGGCGCCGTCCGATTTGGCCACGGCGGGGTTGGGGTGGGTCTCCATGAAAATGCCGTCACAGCCGACAGCAACCGCAGCGCGTCCGATTGTCTCTATCATCTCGGGATTGCCGCCAGTCACGCCGGATGTCTGGTTGGGACGCTGGAGGGAGTGGGTGATGTCCACCACCACAGGCACACGGTTTTTCTGCATGATGGGGATGCCGCGGAAGTCCACGACGAGGTCTTGATAGCCAAAGGTGGTGCCGCGTTCGGTGAGCATGATGTTGTGGTTGCCGAAGTGTGTGATTTTCTCCACGGCATGAGTCATGGCTTCGGGCGAAAGGAACTGGCCTTTCTTTACATTGACGCAGCGGCCAGTCTGTGCGGCGGCTTCAAGCAGCGAGGTTTGGCGGCAGAGGAATGCGGGAATCTGCAGTACATCGACATAAGGCGCTGCAGCAGCGGCTTCCTGTTCTGAGTGGATGTCTGTGACTACAGGGATGCCAAAACGGTCGCGGATGGCTTTAAGGATGTCAAGGCCGGCTTGGTCGCCGATGCCTGTGAAGGAGTCGATACGGGAACGGTTGGCTTTGCGGTATGACGCTTTGAACGCATAGGGGATACCCAGCCTTTCGGTGATTCCAACCAACCGCTCGGCGATGAGGAATGGGGTGGTTTCGTCCTCAATGACACAAGGACCGGCAATCAGAAAGAAATTGCCGGTCTCAGTAAAGTGTAAGTGCTCTAATATGGGATACATGCAGTAGTTTTGGAAGGGGAGGGAAGAGTGAGTGAGTATTAGAAGTTGGTGTCGATATTGTCGATGTCGCTTGTAGTATCGTCGGTGGTGGTGTCGCTGTCATATTCTTCGTGGCGGCGGGAGCTTCCGCGCTGCAGAGAGATGATTAAAGCACCAATCATGCGGGTGAGCTCCATGAGGAATTCGCGCGACTGATTGCATTTGTCTTCATCGAAGAGGCCGGTGTTGAAGGCGATGGCGGTGTAGACAATGCATTCGCGAATGGCGGATTTTGAAATCTTCAGGTAGTGCTCAAACTGATTCTTGTTGCGCGAAGAGCCTTCTGCGATATTCAGGGCGATGTCGTAGGAGGAGTGGCAAAAAGAGTTAACAAGATTGCGCTGCATGTCGTTTTCGGGATGACCGATGTTGTTGATAATCCATGTGCTGTAATCTGTGGCTTTGGCGTAGATGCGAAGATCCTCGAAACGGAAAAAGCTCACATTCTTTTCTTGTGTGTTGTCCATGTTGTACTGTTTTTACTTTTGATTAATTCTGTTATTGTTCGTTGCGGATGTATTAAGAGTTTTTCCTTCTCTACAATGCGTCGCTCTTGAAACTCAATGGTATTATTTAATGTCGGCGAAATAGTTCATGAATTGGGTACGCATGAGCATGCTGGCCTTGTCGCTTTGTTTCAAAGCCAGTTTGCCGCGGAATTGGTCGATGTTCTCATATCCTTTCTGCCCCATCCAGTCCTGAAGGCCAGCGTTCAGCTCCTTGACGTATTCAATGCCGTTTCGGTATAGGCAGGAGGCAATCTGCACGGCGGTGGCACCGGCAAGCAGCAGTTTCACCACATCGTGGGCATTGCTCACACCTGTGGTGGCGCACAGGTCGCAGCGCAGTTTCTTGCTCATGATGGCTGTCCAGCGGATGGTGTTGTAAATCTCGCCCGGATGGGTGAGGGAATCGGCGTTGCGCAGTGCTTCCTCGTCGATGTCGATATCCACCTGAAGCGATTTGTTGAACATGGTGATGCCTTGAATCCCGGACCACGAAAGCTGTTGCATGAACTTGGCCAGGTCGGTGAAGTAAGAGCCCACCTTGATGCTGATGGGGATAGAGATGGTTTTGCGCAGAGACTGGATGATATTGCTGAAAGTGCGCTCCACATCGTCAGCCGACAGCGAGGTGTCGAAAGGCATGATGGCCATGTTCAGTTCAAGTGCATCGCATCCCGAATCCTGGAATTGCTTGGCATAGGTGATCCAGTTCTCGTGCGAGAAGCAGTTGATGCTGCCAATGATGGGGATTTTAAGTTTCGATTTGGCCTCTTTAATCAGCGAGAAATATTTCGACACTGAGTCGTCGGCCACGTGCTGGGCTATGTATTCATAGCTGTCGCCGTAGTTGCCAACCGGGGCGTGGATATGGGTGTTGCGCTTGATGTCATATATTATCTGTTCCTCGAAAATTGACTTCAGAACAACTGCCCCTACACCGTATTCCTCGAGTTTGCAAAGGTTGTCAATTGAGGCAGTGAGACCGCAACTGCCCGCAATGATAGGGCTGTTCAGTTCCATGCCTAAATACTTTATCTTCGTATTCATAATCTCAATTTTTTCGGTATTCTATATATAAAAATCCAATTTGCAAAGATAAATAAAAAAAGCAATTCAAACTTTTTTTTTTGAAGGAAAATCTATTGCACTCGGACAATGTATTGAAATATAACCCATTGTGAAATGTTAAAAAATAATCTTCCCAACAAAAACCATCCAATAATAAAAAATATTTCGTCCCAATGAAAAAAAATGACTAATTTTGCACTTTCGAAAAATCAAAAATAAGATATAATGAAAGAGAATAACGAAGAGAAAAACTTAGAGGTTAGCGGCGTTATTGCCAAAACCGAGCAGTACATCAAAAAGAACAAAAAGACCCTCTCCATCGTCGGTGGTGCCATCGTTGTCGTGGCCTTGGCCATTTGGGCCTACGTTGCCCTGGTTGCCCAGCCCCGTCAGGTGCGTGCTGCCGAGGATATGTTCGCTGCCGAGCAGTGGTTCAACGAAGGCGATTTCGAGAAAGCTCTCAACGGCAATGACGAGTTCATGGGCTTTGCAGAGGTAATCGACGAGTATGGCTGCACCAAGTCCGGCAACCTTGCCAAGTACTATGCCGGTATTTGCCAGCTTAACCTTGGCAAGTACGACGAGGCTATCGAGTACTTGAAGTCCTACAAAGGGAAAGACATCTTCACCTCCGCGCTCTCCCAGATGCTGATTGGCGACGCTTACGCCGAGAAGGGCAACAATACCGATGCCGTGAAGTACTACGAGAAGGCCGTTGCAGCAGGCTCCGACAACTACACCGTCGCCCCTGTGGCTCTTTGGAAAGCCGGCATGCTCTATCTCCAGATGGACAACAAACAGGCTGCTGCCAAAGCCTTCCAGCAGATTAAGGACAACTATCCCGAAAGTCCTGAATGGAACGAGGTTGATAAATACCTTGCTCTGGCAGAATAACTTCATAATTGTAGATTTTGTGATGCAGTCCCTCCCGTCGGGGGACTGCTTTCTTTTTATCGACTCCAAATCAGTTATCAGGGCGACTTCTCAACCCATATTGGTCATTATTAAACCGAAAACTCCGTAGTAATTGCCGAATCGTGCAACCTACGGGGATTAGCCCTGCCCCATATCCTTGTTCTGCCTATCCGCCCTGCGCCGTGGAGCGGCAACGATTCCCCATCGCTACGGAGAGGGGCCGTTCAATCCTGCATTGTTATAGTATCGTTATAGCATCGTTACTCGATATGATAACGGAAAACAAGGCGGGAAGCAGGCAACATCGAGCCGAGATTGAACGACCTAAGTGGGTTTATCAACATGTTGCTTGTCAGACGGATTAGTGTTGCCATGTGCAGTCTGCCTAACTGTGCTGGGGTACTTGTGGTGGGCTCTATATAATTCTGACATTAAGGTTATCTGCTCGAAACAAATACTAATCTGTCATAAACCCTAATGACCGATTTGGGCTTAATAGTATACCAATGTTTATAGAGTAGGATATACGGTGGGGAGAGCCCCGGCATGCCGGGGCATTAGATACTCCATGT